>JAALOO010000085.1_pt5 | contig 12525 bp, 12 predicted proteins | sample 7257641 | NCBI WGS metagenome assembly JAALOO01 (sample SAMN14085613, study PRJNA598686) | mite metagenome | biome: ENVO:01001000; feature: ENVO:01001002; material: ENVO:01001226; isolation source: single female mite from University of Michigan culture on fish food culture... ... | reverse complement strand
GAGAGAGAGAGAGCTGACTTTGCTCGATGCTGATGCTAATGTTTGCCAGCACCTCTGCAGCAGCACTTACCTGCCTGCCTGCCTGCTGGACTGAAAAGAAAACGATGGTCTTACCTGCTGCCGCCGTTCTCTTTAGTTCATTACTGCACTGCACATCTGTACACTTACACTCTGCAGTGACACAACAACGAAGCAGTACTGGAGTGAACGCATTGAATCGTATCGGAGAGAAGAACAAGAGAGGAGAATTCATTTCGCTTTCAGCTTTCTTAGCCACCTGTAAATAGCTGTCCTGCTTTGGAATTCAGCCATCGCCAATTCGAGAGCTGCATTGTGTGGTCCCAGTCTGAGTGAGGGTACCAAGTGACTGGGCAAGCCATGGTTCTCCTCTCCTCTTATGGCCGTTTGGTGCACTACTGTCAGCAGCAAAGACAGGTTGAGATGAACAAGTGATAGTCAGGCCATATAGGCACACTTAAACCCACCTGGTCCTCTTTCTTTCTTGCCCTCATCTCGCTTGACTTTGACTTTCAACTGCAATAGACCGTGCGAACGTGCACTTGAACTGCTATTTGCCAATTAGAACGAGTGACACTTGTGCTTCTGCTAGAAGACGTTGACAGGCAGTGGCAGTGGTAGTGGAAGCAATTGTGCAGCGCAATAATGACACCAGAACTCTTGTCGAATGTCACAACTTGTCGCTTGACTAACCATGAACATCTGATGAGTGTTTCTCTCCCTCTCTCGCTATCCAGTGCCTCTTTCCCTCGCTTACAGCATCTCCGCGCAGAGGTAGCTGCTCATGACAATGGACCCATTGTGGCACTTTTCGCCAGAGACAGTCTCGCCGAGTACTGTCTCACTTTCGTTTACTGTTAGGTCAGTGCAATCACTGCGACAGCAAAGGTAGTAGTGCTGTCGCAGTTTCTGTTAATAGTGGCGATGCTATTGCAGGCATGTCCACCTCCCATTAGCAACATCGATTGAACAATGACATTGATGGGCACTGGTTCAGTCGAGTCGGCGCCATGCTGCCAACTGCCAGTGGCCATTGTCCGTCCAGTCGATGACGATGAGTAGTCGGCAGAGATGATGGGCTGCTCGCTGTCTGCAAAACGAACGAGGCAAAGAGGGAGAGTGGTGCTCGCCAACGGCACGACGGTGCGCACCTTGCCACTGCACCACTTTCACAGTTCGAAACCTGTTCTTCGGCGATAAAGAGAATCGGCAACACTGGTAAAAGAGACAAAGAAGGCGAGAGCAGCAAAGTCCGCCGGAACAGCGCAGGCCAAGGCAGGAGAGAGTGAGAGTGAGAGCGAGATTACGTCGTAGAGCAGAGAGAAGAGATCGCAATGGACATTCTTGAATGAACAGCCAGAAACAGGAGGGGAAGACAGGTTACTGCCGAGCAACTGGTGGTTCATGGCTGCCGACACTGCAGTGGTCGCCACCGCCGTAGAGATGCCGTCAAGGATCGAGATGCGAGACAGAACAAAGGAGGCTCAGTCAGCGCACCGAGGGAGTAATCAACTGCAGGCGCACAAGTTGCACTGAAGGAGGAGAATTGGCCAACACCACCACCACCACCAATCGTGCAATTGCGCCTCAAAGTCGTCGCATTTGCAGTGGCTGTCCAACACAATGCCTACCATAGCGACTGGCGCTGCGCGATTCCAAACGTTGTGATCACTGGCAGCGCTAATTGCCTGATGGTCCACCGCTAATGGCACTCTTTGCCATTCTTCTTCTTCTTCAGCAGTCTCCTTCCCTTTCACACTACCTTCCACCGATTACCAGTGAGCACTAGCGACTGACCCAGCAAAGTTAGTTTGCCTTTTCTCGCAGCGTGTGCCTTCGTCTTCCCTCTCCTCCACCACTGGTCCACAAAGGGTAATCGGTGTTAGGCAAGAGAGAGGGAAGGAAGATCCAAGGCCAATTTGTTGTTTAGCTGAGCACAGGCACTTTCGCTTTCTCAGGCTGCCTGAGCACTGGCCTCCCTCTGCCTCCCTCTTCCTTCGCACACTTAGTCAGCCATCAGTCAGGACAGTCCACTCGTTAATGTTTCTAATAATGTCCCTCGGTGGAACACTGTCTTTTGCCTCTTCTTCGCCTTCTCTTCTGTCTTACCGCAATCACTAACGAACCATTCGATATGGCCAACAGCTTGCGGCGGTTGCTCGGTGCAGCTCGTCTCTGGCCGTCTCACGTTGACTAGTGCGGAATAACGTTTCCCATCTGAGCTGCCCTGGCGAAGGCCACTTTCCCTTCCTTTGACTTTCCTTTTCTGCACTGAAGGCATGCTGTGTGGAGGCACTTCCAGCAAATGCAGACTTCATACCATAACTGATAACTGTCCAGGCAAAAGGCTTATGTTTATGATGGACGCTCACATGCCGGGATCTTCTCAAATGCCAACTCAGAGACGGTGCATAGCGAATCGCAGCCACTAGACCGGGAAAGTAAACAACTAAGAACTAGGAACTAGTGAAAGCAAACAGCCTAAATGAGCAAAAAGTAAAAGCGATTGGAAACCCGTCCGACGAATGCTGCTCAGAGGAAACACAACTCACTCATCCACTCTCTATCTAACTATCCCTCTTTTTTCCTCTTTCTGCTTCTCCCATTCACTGTCTGTCTGACCAGTTGCAAACTGGAAGCTTGTCTTGTAAGAACAGGAAAAGACCGTCTTTGCCGCCCAAAGTAGCGTTACCCTGCTTTTTCCAAAGAAGAAGAAAAGTGAACGGGAACAGCGCAAATTAGGTTAAGAATGGGTTGGGTGTTGAAGAGTGCCGCACAGCGCCTACAGCCTCCCTCGTCGGCACTGCTAACAAGCAGACAGTCTGACCTCTGACCTGCCGCAGACCTAGTAACACTAGTGACTAGCGGGGACCTAGTGATCTAGATCTCACTTTGCCGCCGCCGTAGCCAACGGGACTCGGAGTGCAGACTCAGCCGCCAACTGCCGTCTGTACGCCCCGAGCAACTGTCCTACTGCCGCCGCCAACTTTCACTCGCTTTCACTCGTTTGGTGCTAGGGAAGCGCGTGGAAGCCCTCAGACGGACAACTCTCTCTCTCTCTCCCTCTCTCTCTCCGTAACTCTGCTGCTCTTTATGGCCTCTTCACCAGCAGCACTGCTTCCCCGTCATTTCCGACCTGCACTGCCGCCTGCGGCCTATTGTAAAATGAGTTAGTGACACTTTACGCGTCACGCGCACTCACTGGGGCTGCAGAGATTACCAAGGCAGCAAAGAGGCACTTGCCTGCCTGCCTGCACTTTTGAAAACTGGCATTTTTATTCACAAATTATAAACATTCTAGAAATATTGCATTGTAAAAATATCAAAGTTAAAGTCATAAAAACAATAGATAAGAGGATAGGAAATAGTGGAAGGGCTAAGGGAGTGGAACGTACCGTCATCTCTGCTCGGTGGTGTGTCTACAGCAGCACAAACTCTTCCGTGGTCACCTTTTGAACGCTGCCTTTGGAGTTGACCACTTGGTAGTTCATTCGAAATACATTATCCGGCGCGGGCACATCGCTTTCCCCCTGCACTTGTCTGCCGGGACTAAGCACAAACATGGGGTAGTCATCTGCCTGGCGAGTTCGCTCCTGAAGCTGCTCAATGGTCTCCACAAACTCATTGTACTGCCGCTCTGACTTGAGGAAAAATCCAATTGCACAGCTTGGATCTATTTGAGACATTTTCACCTTGCGTGCTGCCTGCGGACAGTGATACGAGTCAAGCAGGACATGGCTGTCAGTAAAGTCAAGGCTCTTCTGCGAATAGTGTGGATCTAAGAATAGCAGTTTATCCGACTGAAATCCAATAAAGTAGAGCGAGTGTCGAGGCAGGCCACCGATAATACCTGAACAGTAAGTTAGAAAACATATTTAATTTAAAAGCTTTTAGCCAGCATAAAAATGTCGAAACATACCGACGCACGTTGGTAGTGATAGAATTTCCTTAATGTACGACGAGTAGACCGAATTGAATCGTTCTGCTCCCAATCGAACTGGAATCAGTATGAGCACACTTCGCCAGCTACGCGAGACGCTCCCTTCGGCTACATTTCCCGGATTGTCCTGGCACAGAGCATCGAGAATGTCCTCCTTGTACACTGTACAGTCTTGAGCTACGTAACAGGTGATGTCTCTTAGAAACTGATTCTCTCTCGCCCCACTTTCAAGAGCACTCTGAAGTACATAGGAGACCGAAGATGGACCGAACCACTCTCCTACTTGGCGATTTTGCTTCAAGCCAAACTTCACAAACTGGTGAATTGAAAAAGGACAGAGTTTCGAGTCAGGAGAATCACCAAACCACGTAACAATCATTCGGTGTATAGGATCATCATGATCAGGGCCTTTCCATCGCCAGTTTTTCCCCAGAAGATGTAAAACTAGGGCTCGTGCAAGGATCATCTGGCCACTTCGAATCATGCACCCCCACCCAACGTCAGAAGTCAAACTTGAATCGATCAGGCGAGGAAAGTCTTTTCGGTAAGTGAACCATATTTGACTATAAAAATCATGTTTAAACTTTTCATATACATGCAGTGCGCACAACTTTTGATCCGTATAACTGTTGGAATCAAACATTTTCAAATGATACAATTTTCCATGAAGACAGATGGGATTATCGAAATTTGGCTTGAATTTCGTGCCAAACTTGCCTTGAAACTCTAAAATATTGTGTTTAAAAAATAGAGATTAATAACTCTAACTGCGTCATCCAATCACATTCTAACCATATCTGATGTTGTTCCAAAATGAGGAGAATGACGCTTTTGTCTGGAGCATCGTACCTCCTTCCGGTGAACTTGAACTGCAATGAGGGGCCATGACAAAGTCATTAGCCAAACTGTCTTCGTGCTCAGCTGAGTTCATGTTTACTGGTAGGCTGTTCCATTGAGGAAATTGTCAGTCGAATGCACAGTTGACACAAGTTGAGGCAGTTGAAATCAAGCAACAGATTACAAGTGGAAATCCGTCTAGACAGTTACTTCGTCAGACGTCGTCCTGTAAGGCGAGATTCTTCAGAGTTGTACTCGACTAGTAGCGAGTCGCCTGGATTTACTGACAGGTGCCTAGCAACATTGTGGAACGGTGTTAGAACAGCTGGTAGGACAATTAGCTACAGCAAAAGTGGCAATCACCGCCAGAGATTATCACCGTCCAAAAAATGTAAACAACCTAAAAGCCAAATCAAAGCAAAGTCACAGTGGCACCTGAATGGGCACTGTCTGCCAGCCCACCACTCTCAGTTGCTGTAGAGTAACGTCGTCACCTGATGACGTCCCACGCTGTTTGCGGCACAATACAATTTGGGAAAAGTAGAGTCGATTTGATTCTGAAACAACCGACTTTTTGCCGGAATTCCCTAGTAGTTGTCAGTCACAATGGGTTTCGGCAAGATCCAGGACCTGGCCGTCGTCACCAACATCGCCCCCACCGCCACCACCGAACAGCTGCGGACCTTACTCTCCATTGGCACCATTCGCGAGTTTGTTGTCTATCCCACAAAGTAAGTTGATTGGAACCGCATCAACTCGATTTCATTTTTAATTTCCTTAATTGCCCATCAAAACAGCGATCCATCACAAATAGTTACCCGAGTATGCTACGTGCGTTACCAAGACCCAATCAATGTTTGCGTGGCAGAGCATCTCACGAACACGGTCTTCATTGACAGAGCTATTATGGTCAGGCCTGTTCACGATGGTAAGTGATGAACTGAGTCACAGTGCACTCGTGTCGATCAACTTGATTTTATTTTAGGTCGAATACCTGATGAAGCTATGGCTCTAAAGTTAGCCAGTGAAGGCCACTCTCAAAACAGCAGCAATAGTGGTGTTGTCAGCCAGGTTAGTCTCCAGCAATGTCTTTTATGGTAAAAATAAAGTCAATGTTCGGCTTTTTTGCTTTATTAGGTGGCCAATGTTAATGGAACACAATCAATAACTACTATTGATCCTCGATTGAACGCTCTTGGCCTACCTCAATATCCACCACTACCGGCCAACTTGGACCCAGCCAAAATTGAAGAAATCAGAAGGACCGTTTCAGCGTCAAACATTTCTCAATATGTTAGTCTTGTTTTATTATCTTTATTCGCTCAACCATTTCATTTTACTTTTAGTCGACGCCCGAACAGATTTTGGAATTTTTCAATCAGTTTGGCGAAGTAAAGTACCTTCGAATGACTTCAAATGAAACAGATCTAATTAAATCGGCTTTGATTGAATTTACCGATCAAATGAGCGTCGCAAATGCTCTTCAAAGTACTGGAATAAACTTGAATGGATCTTTAATAAGGTATTTTTTAAAATAAAAATACAAATATACATTCTGACCAATTGTTTTTATTTTCAGTATTAATCATTCAAATAGTGGAATCTTGAAACCTCATCACAACATAACCCATGGAAACGGAAACGGTAATCTTTTTTTGTAATTATTTAAAGTAAAACTACAATTTCATCTCATTTTTGTAGATAATATCAAAGCTCAAGACCCCAAATCACGCTCCAAAGAGTCACCAGTTACTAGTAGAAGAAGTAGATCACAATCACGAAGATCTCGTTCTCCTCATCGATCTAAACGACGATCAATTACTCCCTCTCCTCCACGTGACCGTCGCCGGCGATCTCGCTCTCGTGAACGCCGTAGATCAGCTGAAAGAAAAAGATCTCCTTCGCCAGTTTATGGGAAAGACCGAAGTCGAGACAGGCGAATTAGGGAACGATCCAAAGATCGAGACCGCAGTCGTCGAAGCCCTGAAAGAAGTCGGGATCGGGAAAGAGACCGCGACCGAGAACGCGAGCGGGAAAGAGAACGGGATCGAGAACGCGAGCGCGAACGAGAAAGAGAGCGGGAACGGGAGCGTAGAGACCGGGAAAGATCTCGCCGTGACCATAGTCGGGAGCGCAGAAGTAAAGACCGTGAACGGGAACGTAGTCGCCGGAAAGAAAGAGAAAGAAGTCGTGACTCTGAACGGAAAGCGGTGGTGGACAAGAGTCGGCGGCGCGACAAGGACCGACGATCATCGCGCTCGCGTTCGCGATCAAAGAGCCCTAACGACAAACGGGTAAATGATCTTCCCGAGGATCGAATGTCCGTCGAAATGGATATTGATGAGAACAAGAAAATGGAGCCAGACCGTCTAAGTGCTAAAAGCGATGAAGGCAGTCCTCTCGGAAAATCCTCCGCCGCTTGGATAACAGCCAGCGGCAGTCCCTAGCACCGAAATACAAAGCGCAAAGAGGATAAAGGAGTTTTTACTTCTCAATTTTTTAAGGAAAAACTCATTTTCGCTCTCAACTATTCAATGACGAAATTGATTTTTTCCACCAACCAACGCTGTCACAATGTACTGAAAACGATGTAATGAACATGGTGTTCCCCTTTCACTAATTCATGTTCTTATCTTGTTCCAGAAGAATAAACCTATCTCAAGGCTAATTTAAATGATAAGCCGAAGCTCTCTCACTCTGCACTCGTTAACGGCGGAGCTGTTCCTGTTCTTCCTTGGAAGGGAGTGCATGTGCTGTGGAGTCCTCTCTGGTGCGCCGTCAGCGGCAGCAGTTTTGTTCGTAAGAGGCACACTTGGTCGCGCTGCTAGAAAGAATCGACTGTTGATAAATGCGTCCGCTTCACAGGGATAATTAGGCCACTAATGTGGCAGCAGCAGCAGCGGCCAGACAGGAAAGTTGTAAGTTGTAAGTGAAAGCCACTGCTAATCGATCACAATTGAGCTGGGTGCAGCAGTGCCAAAGCGGGAGAGACTCTGGTGGTGAAGGCGCCCTTACAGTACAGCTCGGGTAAGAGAGAGAAAGCAGATTAATGCTCTTTGCAGCCGACACAGTGGTCCAGTGGGCAGTTAGTGCTGGTGGTGGTGCTAGGGCACTACTACTGCTGCCACTGGCAGACGCGCACTGACGCCAGTGTCCGCTTATCCTCCATGTACTTTGGCCATGCTCTGCTTTGGCTGGGTGCTCAGCTTCAGCCACTCGGTCTGTGTGTGTACAGCAGGCGCCATGTGTTCTCTGGTATATGACCTAGCAGTGGAACATGCACTGCAGGCAGTTCGGCCTATCGGCCAATTCGACAGTGGTTGTGTGTGTGTGTCAGTGGCTCGTGTCCGCATCAATAGGCTAGTTGGGAGTGACGGCGTCGCGCGCCCGAATCATGCGCCGCTTCTGCAATTTGTCCTGCCTGTTTGGGCGCAGTGCTTGTCATCGTTTCGGGCCGAAAGATGCCCTTTTAATCTTGAAATGGATGAGTGATGCTGGCCAAAGATGAAAACAGTCCTGCTACCCAGTGCTCCTAGTTCGCTCGACAGGGGAGGGCTTCCCTTTGATAGTGTCGTAGAGGCAGTAGAGGCCGTCAGGCTGCTGCTGCTGTTGCTGCTGGCCGTCTCTTTTTCTCTTTTTGTGCCTTTGTCCTTTCACCAGTCCCTTTGCATCTGCTTTCTCTCTTTCTTTTTCTCCCTGGTACTGAGAGGAAGGAGTGCTCACTGATCGAGTGGCCCAGTGAGCGCCTTTAGCAGGCCAGCTGGCCTTGCCTGCTGCTGCTGCTGCCGCCACCGCCGCTTCTTCTTCTTCTCCGGTCGCCTCGAGATCGCCAGCCATTTGGCCCCTGCCTGCGATCTCCTCCTGAAAGGGTCTATTCAGAGAGCGTATTTGGGTATATAGTTTCATATTTAACTCAGTGGCTGCCGTTTGTCGGCCGTTTGTCTGCAGTTCTGCCACCGAAATCTGGCTCCATTCTTCCGCTTTGCTTCGGTGTATAGACGACAGAGTTGACTCGTTTTGTTCTCTAGTAGCCGCTCCACTGATAACAGTACGTGTGTGAGTGTGTGTGTGTTCACTAAGATCAGAGGCACCAGCCACCAAAATTGTCTTCCATGAATAAGCCTTATCTTAATTTTGCTTTAAAGTGAGAGTGCGTCTGGTAGTGCTGCTGCTGCTGCTGGTCGTCGTCGTCGTTGTCGTCATCGTGGTCTCTTTTCTCTTTCCTCTTTTGTCGCCTTCTCTTCGACTCCTTCCTCGTCTGTGGACCTTGTACAGCAGTCGGTAAACACCAGCAGCAAGTCTAGCAGAAACAGCAGAAGCAGTGTGCAACATTTCAGTGTCACACTGCGGTTTTCTCTGTCACCAAACCGTTCACACTGTCTCCCTTTTCGCCTTATATTCTCCAATCTAACGACGACAATCTGCCGCATTCTCTCCTCTGATCCATTTTCACGCCAGTCAATTCAGCGAGTGAATACTGCAAACAAAAGAATTAATACGACAGTGTGCCTACAGTTTGCTCTAAACAAGTCAGAAAAGCTCGCATTGCTCAAGGGGAGCTGAAACTGTACTGAAACGGAAGTTCGCCAATGTGGGTTACTAGTTACTAGTCACACTAGTGATCGAGTACTCAAATCAAGCAATCGCACGTCCACTGCAAAGGCGCACAAGAACGGCAGTCGGTCCACCGACAAACCGACCGACCGACCAGCCCACACACACACACACTTCCACTTTCACTTTCACATAGACATCGCTTGGCGTACACACAAGTCACCCACATACAATTTCAGAAAGAGTGAGAAAGAGAGAGAGACGGCACAATCAATCGAGTGAGCATAGAGTGAGCAGCACCTTCTTTCTTGTGATATTCACCATTCTTGCACACCTTCCGCGCCGGACTCACTCGCCGAGTTCAGTCGCCCAACTCACCCGCCTCACAGACAATGGCCGTCAGCCTGCGATGCCATCCCTAGGTGATGATCGACCGGATGATCATCAGCGGAAGTACAGCACCTTTGCAGAAACAGCCGAAACCGAAGCAGAAGTGAGTCGGTGTGGAGAGAGAAGCAGTCACGCACATGCCGCGCCACTCGCTGGTCGGCGACCACTCTGCGGCGACCATTTGACGACGACGAGTACAGCACTCACCGGACGATCAGCGACGAAGCGGTCAGCACCACTGGTCGGTGGAGCCGACTTGAGCAGCAGTCCTCGAAGCAGTACAGCAGCGGCAGCCATCGAAGCAGCCATCGCAGTTTGTCCCTTTGCTAGTCCTTCCACCACCGCTACTACTGCACCGCCACTAGTCCTCCAGGCACCGCTCAGTAGCATGAGACATCACCGCCTGTACGTATACACTGACCCTATTAGTCGATTGGCCTACTGCCAATCACGTCAAACGTGAACAATTACAAGCACTGTCGAATTTGAGGGGGGCAAAAATAGAGCGGGACAAACAGACAGCGAGACACAGAGAAGCGAGAGCGTACTTTGGAGAACACGTCCGACAGATGCGTCCCCCTCGGTGTACATCAGACGCAATCGAGAGGCAAAGCTCTTTCTTCTAGCTCCTATTGATATTGTCAATTTCTCGCAAGATTCAATCAGACGAAGCATTCACACTGAAGTGCAGTGCACGATGCACTTAGTGCCACCGGCCTTGTAGAGACGGCGGCAAACTCGCTTTCCACAAGGGGCTCGTTCACTTGCTCCACTAAGCGGTGAAAGCAATCACACACATACACTGCTTGCCAGATTGGTTTTGCAATTGCTTTCTAGTCCGTTTGTGAATATACTCTTCAATATTCTAGTTGGTAGTTGCCCATTCTGCCTACTAGCCAGCCAGCCAGTGGCAGCCGCAGCGGCAACCGCAGCGATTAGTGGCAGCCGGATGCCGCCGCCAATTTGCATAGCCTTTCCATCAGCCGCCCTAACGGCGTTTTATCTCCGCAGCGACACTCTGCCCTCATATGAGTTACTCAACCTACCACAGCGGGCCAATTCGTGATTGTACTTTGAAAAAGAACGGTAATCCCTTGCATTGCAAATGACATTGCCCAGTGGCAGCTTGTGCTAACTCCCCTTCTCGCCCTTTTCCCAATTCTGCAGACATTCTCCTAAGGTGGAACTTCATCATGGACCGAGGCAACGCTTTCACGTGCATGAAGTACACATTGATTCTCTGCAATGTCTTTGGCTTCATTCTCGCCATTTTCAACGCCCTCTTTGGCATTGGCTACCCCACGGAGAAGTGGCCGGGCGGATACACGGGCGGACAAATGGCCATTGTCTCCATATTTGTGATGGCAGTCGCAACAATCGGCTATTGTGGTGCCCAGCACCATAAAGGATACCTCCTGATCGTCTATGGTAAGGGCACATCTATCCTTCGCTGCACGGCAATCACGGCATTTTAGTTTACTCAGCGTATAAGGGAAAAATAATAATAAAGGGTTTTTGTGTGGTGCTGATGTTAATTTCGCATGCAAATTATCTGCAGGTTTTAATAACAAAACTCCAGCTGAGACGAAAGGATTAGTGAAAAGTGAACAATGAAACAAACCAAAACAATAGTTTGCTCATTTACCCGGGCTTACGACCTAAGTCGAGCAGAATCTTTTCCCGTCTTTTGATTAACTTTAGTTAGAACAATGTAGATGCACCCAGTGACTGGCAGATATGATCACCAGCCAGGAGGACAACAGTGAAGCGACTGTTAATTCACATACTCTACTTCTTTCTCCCTTCTCTCCGGCAGGCATTCTCATATTCCTGACGTTGATTGGCATAGTTGCAATCTGCTTCATCTACAACGACTCCATGGACCAGCTATCGAAACGGCCTTTGTACAATGGCTTCACCGTCAGCATATGTGTGGTAGTCTTCTTTCTGATGCTCTTTGCCTTCTTCATCTCTTATAAGATCAGCGAACACGGCTCAGGCAAGTACCTCTCGACGATCATTCCCACGACACAGCAACGTCGGGAGACGAATGCAGGCAGCTGTACTGACAATCGAAGACACAACATGTTCAACAGTGGCACCCTCCAGGGCGCCAATGCTAATCCGTGCCCAGTGCCTGGCTGCAATTACGGGAAGATCATCTCCAATTAGGCCTGCGACTGCACTTGCCCCCAGCATCGCACACAATCACACAACATGTCCATCACCTCATTGATTAGCCACCGCTCCAACTGCTCACTAATCTCAGTCGCTCTCCCACACAACTGACCACCACCACCACCACTACACCGCTACACCGCTCCCTGGGCCTCATTCCATTCCGGCATTCTGGTGCCCACTAGTGATACTTTCGCTCCCTCTTTACCGTAGTCGATGCCGCCATCCAATTAGTTGCTCCTGCTGCCATTGCTGCCACTATTCCTCCTGTCCTTGCTCGTCCGGCGGAACGTTCTCATTTTGGAGGCAATCAAGTCCTTCTCAATCAGTCCCTGCAATCAGCAATCTGCCCCAAGCCGTTAATCCCTCTCATTAGGTTCCCTTTCCCTTTTCCCCACTCTCTCACTCTCCTATTAGACCCTGCAACGGGAGCAGGACAAGCAGGAAGGCAATCATTTGCTGACTGCTCTGTTCCCCTCGTCAGCAAAAGCCAGTGTCAGGCAGTAGAATGTCCCCTGAGCAGGCAACTAATAGGAGTACCATCAGCAACCCAAATACCATCAGTATCATCCCCGCCATCACCAGTTTCAGCAACCTCAGCAGCAGCA
>JAALOO010001949.1_pt1 | contig 12540 bp, 3 predicted proteins | sample 7257641 | NCBI WGS metagenome assembly JAALOO01 (sample SAMN14085613, study PRJNA598686) | mite metagenome | biome: ENVO:01001000; feature: ENVO:01001002; material: ENVO:01001226; isolation source: single female mite from University of Michigan culture on fish food culture... ... | reverse complement strand
ATCAATTCTTAACTTTGAAAACCCGGTACCTAAAAAGTGAACGTTACCTTGTCAGGTGAGTCAAAGTTTGTGTGTGTGTCTGCTGAGAAAACAGAGTTCGCTGCTTTAGTCAAGCAGAATATAATGGTTTACAGTGTTTGGTAAATTGGATCAAACCATAATTGGCAAAGAATTTTTGCTGACTGCCCCGTCAGTAATTAACAGCAAATTGAACCAGTTAACATTTTTTTATTGCAAATTTTATTTTGTTTTAATTTTTAGCCAAATAGTTGTTTTTTGTATGAGCATTTGCTTTATGATAAATAACATTAAGGATAGCAATTACATTAATTAGATTGTCAAATGCAACTTTAATTTTGAAATCCTGTTTGATAATTTTTTAAAATGAAAAATTACATTTTAATTAAAGTGTTTTTAAAATGATTCTAGAAAATGATAAAAAAACCTTACAGGAGTTTTTCACTTTCTAGTAAAAAATAGAGTTTTCAAAAACTAAAATTGAAATTTCATCATTCAATTTTGATTAATGTTTGAATCATGACCTAGTCAATTGCTAAAAGCTCAAGAGAGGTTAGCTCAGCCATTAAATCTAAATTGATCATTCCACTAGATGATGTTTTTGTTTATTGAAGCAGTTTACAAATTAAAATAGCTCCTGCTTTGTTAACTCAAAATTAAACTTTTAAACTAGTAGAAAGATTAAAAGACAATTAACATGTGTAATTTTAGTGTGAGTGAGGGCGTATGTGCGTCCTACAATGATCGCTTCATTTGGTAATTATCACAAATTATTAATGATACAATTGCGCATTTTAAAATGAAACTTGGCAGTCATTAATCTTGACCGACATTAGCTATGACGCAACGTAACACAAATTACTAAATATAAAAAAGATGATTTTGCGGCTATCTGCAAACAGGAAATTGTCAAAGTTGGCGAGTTGCAAAGATTGAAGCAAGACGAGACAATGCAGTGCAGTGGCCAGACGGTTAATAGTGTAGTCGATTGATGGATAAAGAACGATGTGTCTGAAAGAAGGTGGGCGTCAGAAAGTTCTGCTAATGGCAGAGGATGTGCGTCTGGCACTGAGTCATAATTCATCTTTCTTCGGCGTCAGTCACTCCCCTTTTACTTCATTCATCTAGTCTGGTCTGCGTCTAGACTTTCTCATTCATCTTTTTCGATCAACGATATCTTTTACTCTTTTCTTGCTACCGTTCTTTTTTGTGGTGGAGTCTATAATTATAAACAAACAAGTCTCAACTTAACTCAAGTCTCAGCAAAAAGCTGCGACTGTATAAGAGAGGAGAAGAAAAAAGGAAAAAACGTTTGTACAAAAAAATAATTGTAATATGAGGATAATTGAAAGTACGGGTGAGAATGACAATGGGAAAAACAGTGACCGTACAATTAAATGAGAACAAGGGAAGTGAAGTGCACTGCAAAAAAGAGAAAAGTGCAAATTGAGAGTTGCTGATAGCCAGTGGCCACTTGCCTGCACACACTCATTTGCCCAATTTATAACCAGTGATTAGCAGCCTTTGCATCGTTAATCGCCAGCAGTTCGGTACGTTGCAACACGCCACAGTCAAGTTGAGGATGCAGCAGAAAGAGAGAAACCATTGTCCTATTATTACAACTTCTCCGTTTCTATTGTTACTATTCACTTTACCCGTTTGTTGTTGATCATTTATATTCGGCTGCCTTTGAATGTAAAGATGTATAGAGAAAGTTGTTGCCCAGCGAGGAGCAGGGAGAAGGTTTCAATGTAGCAAAACCTTTAATGTTTTAAATGGACCCATCTCAGCAGTGCCTCTAAATAGACACCACAATGGCGCAGAGCATTAGCAGACGCATAAGCAAGCAAGCAGGGAAGCAAAGATGTGTAGCTCAATCATTCAGTCTCATCTATTATAATCTATCTCACATATCTTAAGGAGACAACACAAATTATTGATTACCCTGTCTGCTGTCGTTGCCTCTGTTCTTTTTCTTCTTTTCTTCTTACCCTGCCTGCTTTTCCTTGACTGTCCGTATATGACAAAACATTTAATACGAGGTGACATTGGGCGAGAGAATCAATCTGAAAGAGCATCTCCGGCATTTCTTGTGGCATTTTGGCATTCAGACAAAGCTCAACTCAACTCAAGTGCTACTTAAGTATTTCAGTGCAAATTCGGGGCACCCACATTTACGATGCAGTGTGTGTATGTGTGTCTATTTGGTGGAGAGTATATTTTTGTTGGCAAGTGAAAAAGTGTGCCAATTAATGGCAATGGCATCCACTGGTGTCGACCACTGTCGCTGCTGGTCATATCCATTGTGGAAAGCGGCTGCAGAGGCAGCTGGGGACTAGCAACTACGCGAAGATGACTGAAAGAAGAAGATCAGATGAGTTGGTGAGCTCAACGGGCCAAAGACATCGATCTCCTGTGTGACAGTGCAAAGACAGAGCCATCAACGGCAGCAGCAAAGGAAACGGTAAAAGAGTTTGGGATTATTACTCCGCAGAGCACTGGGCAGTAAAGGAGGATTGTCCACTTCTGTAGTCTGCTCACAAACACACACTGCTATCACTCTGTTGACGTCTTCCGAGCGTCTACCAGCGCAGAGACCCTTCTTTTTAAGACAATAATTATAAAAACAAATAGAAAATTAAATCAGAGCTAATCGATCATAAAATTTTAATTGTCAATTGCATGAGATGAGCTCTTCTTCACTCCCCTCCTTTGTCCATTTGGACAGAGGAAAAGGACACTACTAAAAAGGGCAGTTCTGTTCACTAGTGCGGACACATGAAACTTCCTGAGCGCAGGCTGAATAAGAATGTTTCAGCAGCAGCAACAGCAGAGACGTCATTTCTCCAATTTCCTTTGCTATTTCACTGCTCTGCCATTTTTTGTCTTTAGCCCTTTGCCTGGTTGAGAGTTTTTGCAGCAAGTGGAAGTGCGATTTAATAACGATCGCTCACAATGGTGCGTTAAGGGAGCAAGGGAGCAGAGAAAAGAGAGAGAGCGATTGGAAAATGAGTTATCGCCGGCTCATGGCTCTGTACGGCTCGCACAATCTACTTTATTGCATTTTGTTGTCTCACTGTATTTCATTGAATGTAATTCAATTTCTATTGAATTAAATCTGTATTTGCATTTGCTAGACTGTAAGCTAATTTATGAATAGCATTCAAAAAAAATATAACGAAAGAAAGAGAAGGAAAACCCATTCAGCAGTAGCAAAAGTGAGAAATGAATTAAAACTCTCATTAAAAGACCATTTTTATAGCAAGAAAGAAAAACTGTGTTTTCCATTGGACTACAAAAGAAAAAAAATCAGTTAAAAATTAAAATTTTTTTACTCGTGTGACCAATTGCAAAAAAATAGTTTCACAAGTGAGTGTCACACAGCTGCTTTTTGCAATTAATGATGAAACATAATTCTAAAGAAAATTGGGTGTTTCTGCTTGCGTCCACTGAAGCATTCATAAGTTTTGCAACCAAAAACTGTGAATATTACCATTTAATTTGCCTTATATTTAATAACTTTATATTACTTTTTTGTTATTCCAATACTATTAACTTTTTTAGCTTGCTATCAATAAAACATGTGCCACTGAAGTGATAATTGCAATTAAAAAAGTTTGCTTTCAGATGAAACTTCTTAGAAAAGTGTTGCTATCATGATATACTGAAAGCTTTTTATTTGAAACTATTCACTTAAAAACTTTATTTTTTTGAAAAACCACAAAAAGTTAATATCAGTTTAAGTTTTTTTTGCCTAAGACAGATGCGCTTAATTTAGCAGTAATGATGTTACCACTTAGTTCTGATGACAGCTGCCGCAAATAATTATGAAGCGCACTGTGTCAGTTGTACAGTTGTTAGTGATTTCTTTAGTTAGTGTTAATTATCTTTCATTGCAAAAGAATTTGCAGCACACACTGCTAGCATACATTTTCTCAGTGGGAAAGCAAAAAACCAATGTGGAAATATTGAACTTTAATAGATAGTTTTGCTTTTCAACTCAAACTTTTTTAATGTCATGATCGACTCGTGGCAGTGACTAATTACCATAACGATTTTACAAGCAAAAGCATTGGCCAGAGTAACTTTTAGTGCACCTAATTTGTCATTTGCGTTAGAACTTGGTTTCAAATTGTTGCATGAATGTCGTTCACAGAATGAGCAATGGGAAAATTGGCAGGGAAATTGGATACCATTCACTAGTGCATTTATCGAATTTTTTCAGTCTAATTTATCACACTACACCAATGAACTGATGTTTAATCAAAGTCTTGAGCGTACAAAAAAGTGAAGACAAACGAGGCAGCAAAAATAAATAAAAAAACTGCAAACGGTTTAGCCCAAAAAGTACTAGTGCCTATATGTGATTGAGCACACTAAAAGACATACGGCAAATCAGGGAAAGTTGGCATTGACAATGTAAAAGGCGAATTAGAGAGGAGAAAAAAAGAATGGAAGAAAACGCCAAAACGACCAAATAGGGCCAAACAAACAGAGAAAACGAGCAAACAGACCAGAAAAGAAGGCCGATGCTAAAAGGGAAGCCTACTGGGCACGGTAACCAACTTACAAACGCCATACAAGTGCTGCCGTGTTCTGTGTTTGATTAATTCCGATCTATTAGGCGCCACATTACGCTTCGTGCTCATCTAATGAGCAAGAGCACAAAAAGCGAGCGTTGAGAAATCAGTGGATTTACTCTTTTTTCTGCTAAAAACATACAAACGCATGAACAGCTGGGTACATGGCCACATGAATGAGTTAATTAATGCACACATTCAGTGAGTTCAGTAGCAAACGGAGAAAGAAAAAGAGAAAACTGTCGACTGGAGCCCGCGACTGATTGCCAATGAAATGCTTCGCTTGATGATGAAAAATATTTGCAAATAGATTAGCTGTCTTTTTGTACAATTGCTCGATTAATGATTTGAATTGCAGAACTGCTTTGTAGTCTGATTGCAGTTTGCTGCGGTCTCACACAGTTGTAACACCACATCAGGACTTGCTGATTACTGTTGTCATCTTTAGTGAACCTCGCTGTGATAAAAAAGGTGATGGACAACTGAGACTAAGGCCCAAAGCAGTCTTTCTTCACAAATTCATTGGCTCAATGTCGGCCATGTTAGCAAGAGAAAAATCTTGCTGTCGTTGCAGTTCTATGATTTGCTGACGTTTTTACACATTTTTAGTAAACAATGTAATTTTAGCAAGGTATTCGAGGCCAGACTACAGCGATTCGCAGAATAGTACATACCGCTTGTCATGCTTTAATTAAAATTTGAAAACTGAACATAAAAATAAGTTTGTATGTTCATTTATCATTAGAAAGATATTTTCATTTTGAAATGCCAGACAGAACAAAAAAGCAAAAAATTAGTTTTGTGTGAGAGCAAATGAAGCTGTGTTGTCTGATGATGATGATGATGCTGTAGCATGGTGCAGCCTGCTGTTGCTGCTGCTCCAAATCAATGCCAGCTGTACAGATCACCGACTGTTTACTGTTTGCAATTTGTATCTGAAGAAAATCGAATTTCCTGATTCAGAGGGGGTGGTTTGAGTGGCACTCGCTTTGATTAGCGTCGAGGTCGAGTGGCTTTGTCTACTGCTCAGAGGAAGCAGCAGAGAGCGGGAGAGGAAAAAGGAAGAGAAAGAGAGCAATTGCAAATGTTAATTCGAAGCGAGCATTCCCAGTGGCCCGATTGAGTTGCCTCAGTTGACGAAGTTGTGTGTGTGTGTGTGTGTGCAGCCGCTTGCAGCTGGGTCTGTTGACAGACTTTGTGATTATAATTATTATGAATGGAGGCAATGAAAGAGTGGTTTGCCTGATTGCTAATAGTCGCAGACTCCAGTCAATTAGTAATGTGTCGCACTAATTTAATACTCAATTAACATGCCAAATAACACTACTGTGCTGTCTGCATTTTGACATGCTGGCACACAACCACCGCCACCACTGAAGTTGTTTTCCCTCTTTCCTTTTCCCTTTCTCTTTCTCATCCTCTGCCACATAGAGTCATTACAGTGAGTTGATCAAATTGATAAGACGAGACTCTGCTTTTTAGATTGACTCAATTTGCCTAGCAAAACAGAAGGGTGCTGCTGCTGCTGTTCCTTTTTGGCGACAGTACTTGCTCTGGTACTTGTCTTGCAATGAAATGAAAAAACCTGCGGCCACAGTGACACACCACTGAGCAGTTGGGCGCACACTGTGCTCAACTTGTCGATCGATTCAATGGTTGTGTGTGTGCGTGTGTGTTCAATTTGCTGTTCACTACTTGCCTACCGATTTTTCCCGTTAAAGCCTCAGCCGACAGTGAAAGTCAGCAGTGCAGCAAAGTTCAATGCCGTACGTTCACTGCGTGTTTTCTGCTCGATGTTTGCCGTTTCCATATCGGCTCCGATTATCTCAGTCTCCGATCATTGCCCATGTTCCCTTACTTCTTACTTTGAATTTCTTTATGCATTAACTCCATTACTACTACTACTACTACTACTACTTTCAGGAAAGCACCAGAGTCTTAAGAGTGAGTGCTGCTGCAAAAAGGCTTGCAAAAACCAACAGTTTTTGCTAGTTTCTGCAGTGCTTAGAAGTAGAAGAGTGGCAAAACTGTATATATATGTGTACCACTTGGTAATTCCACAAAGACTACCACAGCAACATTGTCCCGAGTACGGAATAAGTACCATGACAGACAGAGACATGCTGCTGATGCTGATGCTGATGCTGATGCTGCCGTTGCGGCTGGTCAGAGACAGAGACAAAGTCAGCCAAAGAAAAAGAGAGAGTGCAGTGCTGCATCGATTGTTTTTTTGTTGTTGTTGTACCCCTCCTCTGCCATTTCCATATTTGCCTTAGTCACTTCTCCCCTGCCTCTCTCTCTCTCTCTCTCTCTCTCTCTCTCTCTCTCTCTCTCTCTCTCTTTTCTGCATCGGCATCTGAATCTCTGGGCATTGTTCTTTTCCTCCACTTTGCACTACACTGCACACTCTGCTGAACTAAGGCTGCTTGCTTCCATCAGCGGCGATTTCGCAACTCGTCCAAGCGTAAGGCCGGTAATTAATAACAATGCAACACACACACGATAAAGCCAGAAAAGAGAAAGGGCACGAGAGTGGGCACAAAAATCAGTTTGCTTGAATTACATTGCTCGAAACATCGTAGTGTCTTTGTGCATGTGTGCGTTTGCTTGTCCATTACAAAGTAAATATCTTGAATTTCCTCAACAAACAGCGAGGTATTCAGGTGGCAAGTTCGTCAGTCAGTCAGTGGGCACTGCTGCAACAACTATTGGAATGTTTGCTGTCAGTGGCGCCCTTTGATTGCAATTGGAGATGTGTCGGTGATGTGCAGCACTGTCGAGCACTGTCATTCCTCAAAGCGGACATGCACACGGAGAGAGAGAGAGAGAGAGAGAAAGAGAGCATCTGCTGTGTTTGATGTGCAGTCAAGTGTCGGTGTCGGCGGCCAACGCTAATAGCGCACCAATGACTTGCTAACAAGGCGAATTGAATTTGATCTTAGAGAGAAAAAAAAGAAAAAAATGGAATTTTCCTATCTCCTGAAATAGCATTCAGTAGGCAGCACTTCAGTAGTCATTTTTTCTTTTTGCTCGATCAATCGCTACTGAAGCTTTTATTTGATTGCTGCCACAACCGCCAAAAAATTGTTGATCATCAGTGTGCTTTGCTGCTGATGTTGTTGGTGCTTAGGCACACCGCTGTTGTCATGTGGTTTGCCTCTTTCCCTCTTTTCACTGGCTTTGCTTTATCCACTTTACCTCCCTGAATTGACAAACATTTCTCAAGTGCTGCTTTTTATAAATTCACTCACTGAATTATTATTCGCATAAATTTATATTCTTGTTGTACTGTTTTGATCTATTTGTTTGTGTGATTTTACTTCAGTATGATTTTTTACATTTTTACTATTTGACTAACAATAACACGTTATAGCAAGTCAACTTTAGATTAAATCAATTTGAAGAACTCTGGTGACCCATGTAAACTGTAAAAACTTTTAGTTTTTAAAAAAACACAACTTATTTTAAAAATAAATTAATTAGTATAACTGTATTATCTTTGGCTACATAAACTTTTTCTAGACTTAAAAAGACAATTGCAAAAAATGTTTTAAAGTAGAATAATATAAAAATTTTAAAATAATGTTATTAAAGTATTAGTGAAAAATTTTAGAGTTAAAAACAAAACTTCTTCTGTGCCCAATAAATTAGTGCTAACGTAAATGAATTATTTTTCATTAATTTAAGTCAATGCCAATGAGAAACAGCATTTTTATTTGCTATTTAAGTGGTCTCCGTAGACAGTGTGAGTCATCATCGACAAAACAGCAGTGGCGTCAAGCCCATTGTCCCATTAAGATGACAAAGTGCATTGGTTTCGATTTGTTCAATTCTGTGCCTTTTTTCTAATTTTTCTTTCAACTGTTTTTGCGGCCATTTCACTTTTTTTGACATTTGCCTACAAAAAACAAGCAGTGAAAACTGCTAGGTTCATTGGAGAAGTGCAACGGCTCTTGCATAACTGAACGACCAGTTAAAAATAGGTGCTCACATCACAAAACGGCCGTTGTCGCCATCCTTATTATTGGTCCATATTGGTCTTGTCACTTGCTGAGTTAGCTGTTGCCACAAAAATGATGTGAATATAATGCAATAAATAAAATTAAAATATGAAAATGTAATAACAACAATCAGCAGCACAAACAGCAGGCAAAAACGGTCAGATTGAATTGACTTCAAGACGAAGTCTGCTGACGCTAAAGTGGTTGGCCCCAAGTGAATGCAGCCAGCAAAAGCGAGAGATGGACAACATTAGCTCTGTTGATCAAGTCAGCGTGCGACATTGTGCCAAAGTGCTTCTGGCAATCGGACAATTGTTTATTGCCATTGGTCTGTCAGGAAAAATGCCTAAAACGACGACGACGATGATGATGGTGCCGCCTCTACCACCACCGCCGCCAAGTGGCGCCTGTCTGCCAGTGGGCAACTTCAACTTTAATTCACTGCCACACTGACTAATTTGCTTTCACTCGTGTTTGCACTGCTCCAGCAACACTCTCTAAATCCTCACTGACTAGCTGACTGACTGCCTCACTGAACCGTTTTCCGCCGCCGCCTTTCTTGAGACTAATTTGTGCTGACTTTCACTGCTACAACAATAGAAGTCAATGGAAAGCTCTAATTGCCGCTTGAAGAAGTTCCTCCAAAGATGAAAAAAAGCAAGAAAAGGAAGCTCAGTTCAAGCTTGAAGTAGTTTATTAATTAACGTGTCGTTAGTGGCCAAAAAAGGCATTGAGGCAAAGAAAAGCACTTCTTCTGTCTTTCTTTCCATCCACTTTGCTATCTATTGTCTATTTTGCCAGTTCCTCTGATTAGTTGCTTTGCTAACTTTGATAGTGAGGCAAATACAAAATCGAGGGTGTAAATCAGCTATTGTTTTTTTAAAATGCACCTCGTTTTTCAACGACTACTTTTTTCATTTTCGTCTCCATCTGTTGATCAAATGATCTTTTTTTTGTTAAAATTAACTTTTTTACAAAACAAACGTCAATAGTTGGTTTTGCCCTGATAATAAAACTGCAATGCTTGCTGATTTTTAATTGCTATGTTTTGTTGCCATTTTAGATAACATTTTTATTGCTAATTTTATCATCTTATTTCCAATGACAAAAACATAAATAAATGAACAGCAGGAAATGTCTTAGTTTAGGTCAACCCTTGTGATAAATATAGGTTTATAAACAAGCCATTTTGCTTTTCATTACTTTGCTGTACCAAATGAACTTATTAAATGTGATTTTTCAAAACACAATTCAATAGTCATTATTTTTGTTTCACTGATGATGAAAACGTAAACACCAAAAAAAATTGATGCTGCACACAGCCGAGTGTTGTTTTGTTCTACGATAGTGAATGAGTGCGCTAGTTGTAGTAAATTTTCTTGTTATTTCAACTATCGTCTGGTGATTTGCTTTCAATTAACATCAATTTAAAATAAATTTGTTCAAATTATAATTGCTATAAAAGGTTATAAAATGGAATAATGGTAGCAGTGGTAGTGGTGATAGTGCAAATAAAGAATGAAAGAGGATCTTCTAAGTGCTTCTTAATGGCCTCGTGAAAGGCAGCGGCCTGATTAGCGCCCGCTAATAGCAAGGCCACAATTCTCTGGTGTGCATTTAACGAGTTTTCAGACAATTTGTGGTGACTAGACCCCTGAACGCATCCTTGCACAAACTTTACTTATATCAAAATTACTAACTTTTGATCTTTTGTTCTCACACAACTATAATTTCAATGTTCAATTAAATCGATTATTGAGAAAAATGAAACAAACAGTAAAACAGAAGTGTTGTTTTTACATCAGAAAAGGGTGGCAAAGGTCAATAGGAGTTTCCACATCGGGAGTGCAGTTTTCATTGTAACTTCCAAATGTGTAGGCAAAGTGAATTGTTAATTAAATCTATAATTAAGCAAATTCACAAGGTAATGCAATCAACGTAACTTATGAATTAATAATAACGTTCTCCCAAAAGAATATAATGCAAGCTGACAGCGAGTAAAACAAAAAGTACACACTTTTGCACTTGCGTTTACTTTATTCTCAGTTTATCAGAACTCAGCAGTACTTGAAGCTATAAACTATTGCCTTTTTTGCAAACTCAAAAATAGTTAAATTTTTACCAATGTTTAAGCTAGGTTCAAGTTAAAAAACCTTTATTTTAATTAAAGTAAAATTTCGTGCTTTGTAAATATAAATAGGCTTTTTCCAAGCCACTGGCTCGCATGCTAATGCACTCAGTCAATACCTAGGAAACCTGTTTGATTGTCGTCAACGGTTAACATACTTTTCGGCTACTAATGCTTCTCTACAGTACATTATAAATTGTATCTAGTGGTAATAGTCAATTTGGGCTAGCTTTTAACATGGCGCACTCCGTTTGATCAGAGAGTGGTTTGGTTGTGGCAATATCAGTTTAACATTGTAAAAACCGACCAAAATGACGATATGTTTCAGTGGAAATTTAGTGGAAATTCAATAAACTTTTGAGCGTAGTCAGCCACATAGTGGCACGCATTTGCTGAGATGTGTCCTGTGCTGTTGCAGTCAGTACTCGTTTGGTCGCTTTATTGAAATGCACCAGTCTACACAGTTTTTTTGCAGCACTATTGTGGCGCCACAGGAAACTTGTAGAAATTGATGTCTTCCTTGTGCAGACACAGAGGCAGACATGTACCGGGATTGAAGTAAATAAATTTGAGAAAATTCTATTATTACTCACTCCATCACTGTAACATCAGTCGTGACTTTCATTCTTTCATTCTATCGTTCTCTCTGTAGACCACTGTCGACGACGTTTGACGCAGCAGACACTGGCCCAAAACTTGGACGATTCCCGTTTGAAGATTACCATGAAAGATAAATTGCAAAATATCAATTTTGAATAACAATTTGACTTGCATTGCTGCTCAACAATCACACACTAGTAAATGAAAACTGAAAGTGGCCGATGATAGTTCTAGTGAAAAGGGGCAGGGGAAGGGGAAGATTGTCCGACGGACGTTGTTATGTCCTGCTGACCGGCAGCAACAGCAGCAGCAGTCTATTGAATGCATTGACAGTGGCAGAAGAGTTGGCCAGTGCTTTTCAGTGCTTTGACCAACGTTTGCTTTGTCGCAATGCATCGCCCGATTGCTATCACTGAGTAGTGAAACAATTAAAACTTAATTGGAAAGGCTACATGCAGTGTAATCTTTCACCAGGCAATTGAGTCAGTTGTTTGAAAGAAAAGAACAGTGCCGACTCTGTTTGCTGCATGACTTGTTTCTATCTTCCTCAGTTTTGGCTCGGCTTACAATAACAATGTACGGGGGCGCACTACTGTGTCCACTTTGCGAGGTCAATCGATAAGCCAGGCTGACTTTGAATGCTGACCATGTTTTGTCTTGGTAATATGCTGGGAAATACACTTCCACTGTTGTTTGTTTTTTTCTGCAGTTCTATGTAATTATTTTGGTTTTAAATTTTGAGCAGTTTGTTGCCATTCATAATGTGCACAGTCCATTATGACAATCATCATTTGAAACATCTCAACCATCTCGACCTCTGGCCATCAGGTTTTCCCGTTTTATTTTCAAAAAAACTTTGAAAACAGAGACGTCTATTTAAATAATAATGTTTAGTGAATTTCCATTAGTAATTTATGTGCTTTTATAGAAAGTTTAACAATTGAAATTAAGCGCATTGACAAAAACCAAGAGTATCTATCATTTAAAACAAATTATTTTAATGACCAGTTTTAGTAAGCCTTAAGTTTTTTTAAAAAAGGTACAATTACACAAAGCGACTTTTATAATACATTTGGTGGTAACAAAAACCAAACTAAATGATTTTTACTAATTCAAGTACGCTGAATCCGAATCTGAAATCAAAAATTTTTTTTGTCCGCTCAATTTTGAGATAATCGTCCTTTTATCTGATCAAAACATACAAAATAACACT
>JAALOO010001948.1_pt1 | contig 12544 bp, 9 predicted proteins | sample 7257641 | NCBI WGS metagenome assembly JAALOO01 (sample SAMN14085613, study PRJNA598686) | mite metagenome | biome: ENVO:01001000; feature: ENVO:01001002; material: ENVO:01001226; isolation source: single female mite from University of Michigan culture on fish food culture... ... | reverse complement strand
TCTCTCTCTCTCTCTCTCTCTCTCTCTCTCTCTCTCTCTCTCTCTCTCACTTTTCTATCAGTCTGTTTGGCAATATCAACTGAAGCGAGACCGATCAGCTGTTGTTGCTGTTGCCGTTGCCGTTATGATAGCCGATCACCGCCGAGCTAAGAGAGCAATTGTCACTAACCGGGCCGCACTCCATTGAGGCTTTAATTTGCTTCCATTGGAAATCGCTACTTTTATACTTTATTTATTTATACTTGTCCGCTGATTAACCGAAAGCGCGTGCACGGTGCACTGGGAAGTGAAGAGCTCCAAGCGTTTCAGGAGCTGCGACAAAGCTTGCGCACAATTGTCAAGGTATGGGAGAGATAACGATGAAGCAACGAAAGAAAAACTACAGCCTCAACACACGGGGAAAAGAAGAGGGCTCGCTCCTTTGGGCAATTACAACAGTTTTGAAGTTGACATGATGGAAAAAACCTGAAAACAGCCCATTTTGCTTTGGCAATTTCCACCACCACTACCACCAATGCTAGGTAAGTAAAAGGCAAATGCAGGTGCAGCGATGCGTGCGGCGAGAATTGATCAAGTCTGCTGCAGTCCAACTCAAAAGTCAGAAGTCGGCCAGAAGCTTAGAAGTGCTGCTGCCTCTGCTGCGTCTGTGCTGTGCAATTCGCCAAAGTGTAGCCCAATTACCGCACGGCATCTTCTAATTGCTTCGGTAATTGGCGCCATGTTCACTCGAGCCAATTGCAGTGCTGCCCATTATCGATACACCTCATCACCGCCGCCGTTACTCTGTTTTCGTCGCCCATTTGCTGTTGTTGGTCATGCTGCCGTAGCTGCTGGTTAGCCCTTTCCCACTGCCATTTTCCCCAGACTCTTTGCGCCAGAAGGTCAGCATTGCCGTCAGAAAGCATTGCCGCTGCGTCTTTTGCCTTCTAAGAAGCTGCCTGAACAGATCTGGGTGCTCGGTGCAGGCCATTTTCGCCCAGTTCCAGGCCGTTTCGCTTTGTCTTTCGCAATCTGGTGTGCACTCGTTTGTCCCTTGAACTGCTCGCCTTGGTGCTCCATGTCAACGACACCATGTCTTGGTGGTGCTTGCATAACCTGTGCCTCCCTCCCCCACTCAGCAGGCGAGAACAATTGGACGTCTTTAGTGGCAGCCATGGCTCGACCTCGATTGATTGTCGTCTCAATGTCTGAAAATGTCTTTTTTGCACTGCTCATCGCGCATGCATAGAAATGCTGTTCCCAAACTGTCCCTTGTACAACAGCAAAAAAGGCTTATGATCACTGAAAGCTGCAGCAATTAGGGCCCGTTAGTCCGTTTCGGCTGCCGCTGCCATGGCTCACTTCACCAGCGCACTTTACTTCTCAGCAGCTTCACCTTCAGTGCCTTCAGTGCCTCCAAGCTGCTCTGAGCCACTTACTTGCCTTCCCCAAGCGAGAGACAACGACGACGACAATTGCCTCGTTCAGTTCTACTCACTTCAGTTCAGTTCAGATCAGGTTGACGTTGCACTCTGCGTGACATATGACACATGCAAAGCATGAGTGATAGATGAATATGAGCCGCCTGCGCCTGTGTGTGTCTGTTCAGCCATGCTCGGTCGCACGCCGCCTTTTCCTCTGCAGAGGCACGCTTCACCACTGCCGACCATCGCCTGGTGCATATTCTCAGGTGCTCAAGCTGTCAAAAAGAAAGAAAAACAACAGCAATTTTAGGGCTCTTAGGTAAACCTGTTGGTGGTGATAGATATAGACACTGAGAAATATTGAATGCGAGAGCGATAACGGTGACGGCAAATTCATCAGCAGCAAAGACACAAGGCACTCAAACAGGTGATTGGGCTGGCTACTCTTTTTCCCGTCTGACAGTGTGTGTGTGTGCCTGACTGGTTAATAATCACCGAGTTGTCTAACTCTCCCGCCACTGTCAGACTGTGTATGACACTTTGCGTCACATTTCGCGCATAACCAGTGATTGCGGCAGTTGTCGTCAGGTTTTTGAAACACTCGAGCGCCTCTGTGCGCTCGTGTGCCCCGTCTCTGAGTGCGATATCAATTGAGCAGTAGTAGTAGGAGTGCTCTCAGAGACTGCCTCAGCTGCCTGGATCCTGGCCGTCTTCAGTTGATCGCCGTTAGTGGCACCGAACACTTCACGACCAGCAGCAGTCCAGAACAGCAACGCACACCAGTTATCAACATCAGCAGCAAAGTGTGCGAGTGTGTCTGTGTCTGTTGTCTAGCAATTCTCACCATTCTCTTTATTATCTTTCTGCATAAAATCAGTGTGGTAGTTATTCCATCTAAGCGCCACCACCAGCACAACAACAACCAGCACAACATTCATCACCATCATCATGACGAACACCCTGCAGAAGGAACAGGAAGAGAAGCCAGAGGGAGTGAACTTTGTCACCTCTGAGGACGCGGTCTTTGTCTACAAGAACTACAGTCCCAAGCAGGATGAAGTCCGAACGGCGTATCGGGCCTCTCAGAAGATGCCCGACTGGGCGATGAAGGAAGATGTGGTCATCAGCGGAATGTCGGGTCGATTTCCTGGTAAGGAATTTGAGCTTTTGTGTTCTTAAGTTGCAGGTTAATTAAACCCTAAATTGTAGAAAGCGACTCTGTGAAGGAGTTTGAAGACAATCTGTACAACAACGTCGACATGGTGGTGGAGGACGAGCGGCGATGGCCGTTCGGCTACCTCGGCCTGCCGAAGGGCTGCGGCAAGCTGAAGGACATCTCCCTCTTTGACCATCGCTTCTTCCACGTGAGCGAGTACGAGGCGAACTACATGGACTCGCAGGTGCGCATCATGCTGGAGATCACCTTCGAGGCGTTGTGGGACGCCGGCCTCGACCCGGGCTGTCTGGCGGGCACGCAGACCGGTTTCTTCCTGGGCAACTGCTTTGACGAGTACTTGGCCGCCTACTCGCAGGACTACACCCGAGTGCCCGACTACCGCCAGTGCTTCTTCGGCATGCTCTCCAACGTCTACGACTTTCGCGGCCCGACGAAGCACTACGACACCGCCTGCGCCTCCGGCTTCAGTGCCCTCCACGAGGCGGTGGTCAGTCTGCGCAGTGGCCAGTGCGAGCGGGCCATCGTCGTCGGCCTGAACCTCTGTCTCCGGGCGGCCACGCAGAATCAGTTTCTCAATCTGAACATGATTTCCCCTGATGGCCACTGTAAGTGTCTGGATGATGACGCCAACGGCTACGCCAAGGGCGAGGCCTGCGTCGCCATGATTCTCCAGCGCAAGTCGGAGGCTAAGCGCGTCTACGCCACAGGTTAGTAGCAATTTTATTTAGTTTAAGTGTTTCAATGCTGATAACCCAAATTAAATTTCAGTGGTGCACACCAAGACGAACTGTGATGGCTACAAAGACCTGGGCATCACCTATCCGTCCTTTGAGCTGCAGCGGGAGCTAATTGAGGACACCTACCACGAGGTGGGCATCAATCCGCACGACGTTGAGTTCTGTGAGGCTCACTGCACGGGCACACAGGCCGGAGATCCCTCGGAGATGCGCGCCATTTATGAGGCGCTCTGCAAGGGTAAGTTTGCGGTGGCCAAAACTCAGAACTCAAATAACAATTTTTCTTTTACTCAGGACGGACTACTCCGCTGCTGATTGGCGCCATCAAGTCGGTGATCGGCCACACTGAGGCCTCTTCGGGCCTCTGCTCGCTCGTCAAGACCATTCTCTCCTTTGAGCGAGGTGTCATTCCGGCGAATCTGCACATGCAGAAGCCGAACCACCGCATTGAGGGCCTGCTCAACGGCATGCTGAAGCCGGTGAACACGAACACGCCCTACACTGGCCGCTACGCCGCTCTGAACTGCTTTGGCTTCGGCGGCGTCAACGTGCACGCCGTCGTGGAGAAGCACCACGACACTGAGTTGAAAATGGAGGGCAGTGAAGCGAACCTGCCCGCCGAGCAGTGCCTCCCTCGGCTGGTCACCTTCTGCGGCCGAAACCAGGCCATGCTCGACCTCATTGTCGACTACATGAAGAACAATCCCAAGGAGCTGACGCCGGCCTTCCTCTCGCTGCTCAGTGACGTCTCCAAGACGACCGCCTTTCCCAACCGGTCCTTCAAGGGGATGCGCCATCGAGCCTTCCTGATGCTCCAGGAGGAGAAGGAAGGAGGGGCCTCGGTGGTGAGCGACTCGCTGCACTGCAACAAGATCAAGGACAAGGTCCGGCCACCGGTGTGCTTCGTCTTCACCGGCATGGGCTCGCAGTGGACGGCCATGGGCGCCCAGCTGGCGGTCTTTCCGGTGGTGAAGGCGGCGCTGGAGAAGTGCTCCGCCACGCTGAAGACGCTCAACCCGTCCTTCGACCTGATGCACCTGCTCACTGCCGACGACGATGAGCTGCTGAAGTCGCCGCTGAACTCCTTTGTGGCCATTGCCGCCATTCAGATTGCCGTGGTGGACCTGCTGGCCTCACTGGACATCACCGCCGAGTACATTGTCGGCCACTCGATCGGCGAGCTGACCTGCGCCTACGCTGACGGCTGCCTCACCGCGGAGGAGACCATCGCCGCCGCCTACTGGCGAGGAGTGTGCATTGAACAGGCGGCGAGTGGCGGCGCCATGGCCGCCGTGGCCTGCAGCTGGCAGGAGGCGCAGGAGTGGTGCACTAGCCTGGCCGGCGGAAAAGTCTGGCCAGCCTGTCACAATGGCGAGGACTCGGTGACGGTGGCCGGAAAGGCGGAAGACGTTGAGGCGTTCATTGAGAAGCTGCAGACGGAGAAGGAGGGTGTCTTTGCGCGACAGGTCAACAGCTCTGGCGTCGCCTTTCACTCGCCACTTGTGGAGGGCATTAGAGGCGATCTGCTCGGCCGACTGACCAAGGTGCTGGGCGGAAAGCCGACTCGCGAGCGAAGCGCTCGATGGATCAGCAGCACCTATGAGCAGGAGAAGGAGGAGAAATCTTCCTCACTTCTGGACGCTAAATACCTGGTGGAAAATCTGATTCTGCCCGTGCGCTTCCACTCTGCCCTCCAGCAGGTGCCCAGCAGTGCCGTCTTCCTCGAGATCGGCCCCCACCACCTGCTGCAGGCGATCATCAAGCGGACTCTGATGGGCAGCGGCAGTCCGGTGAAGTACGTCGCCTCTCTGAGCCGCCAGGGCGACAACCCCCGCTCGCTGCTGACGATGCTCGGTGGGCTGTACGCCTGTGGCCTCAACCCGTCCATTGAGCGCCTCTACCCGAAAGTGCTCTACCCGGTGCCGCGCACCACCGCCTCGCTGCACTCGCTCTTCAAGTGGCGCCACGACCGCTCCTTCACCGTCACCCAGTACCCGAAGTTCTTCAACCAGACGAAGCTGTACGAGTCGGCGCGAACGGTGGACACCACCGTGGGCGAGGAGAAGTTCCTCACTGACCACTGCATCGACTCGCGAGTGCTCTTCCCCGCCACCGGGTACCTCTTCCTGGCGTGGACGCACGTCGCCAAGCTGCTCAACGTCGACTACCGCGAGCTGCCGGTGGTCTTCGAGGACGTGAACCTCCACCGGGCCACCATCATCCCCAAGATTGGCTTCACCAACTTTGACGTGTACTTCATCGAGAACACCGGCCTGTTCACCATCACCGAGGGCGGCATGCTGACCACCTCGGGGAAGATTCGCGTCGTTCTCGGTAAGGAGCGCTCCTCCATGCTGCAGCACCAGTCGCTGCTGAAGTCGATCAAGGAGCTGCAGGGGCAGAGCTGTCAGATGGAGATGAAGACGAAGGACATCTACAAGGAGTTCCGCCTGCGTGGCTACGACTACGGACCGGAGTTTCAGGCGGTGACCCACATTCGCCAGGTGGACAAGACCCTGACCGCCAGAGTGATCTTCAAGAACTGGATCACCTATGTCGACGGGCTGATTCAACTGGCCGTTCTCGGCCAAAAGACTCGAGGTCTCTTCCTTCCGGTTCGCTTTAACATGCTTCGCTGTGACCCTAAGCTGTTGTTCGGAGACGTGGCCGGCAATGCCGAAGCCGGCTTCGGCTCTGGTGCTGAAGAAAACGGTGCTCCTGTTGTGCGAGTCTTTGACGCCATCTACGACGGCGTGCTCAACATTGGCGTCGCGCCGGGCATCGAGTACCAGGGCATCAAGGCCAATCTGGCGCCGCGCAAGGTCAACCAGAAACCCGTCGAGGAGACCTTTGAGTTTGTCGCCCACGACGAGCTCGACCTGCCGTACATTGCCAGTCGGGCGGTGAGCGAGAAGCGCGTTCAGCTGATGACCGACCAGCTCAAGTGCTACCAGGACATGTGCACCGGCCTGCTCACTGACCGGGCGAAGTTGCCCGAGGAGCAGCTGGCAGCCTTTCTGGACAAGTACGAGAAGGTGGTGGCTGCTGCGCCGGTGCTGCTTAAGCTGGCTGAAACACTGGCCGAAGGGAGCGACCTGAAGGCGATTGAAAGCCTGGAGCAGGACCTGCTGTTCCGCACCTACCTGACGGAGCGATTCATGCGCTCGCAGCTGGAGACCTTCACCGACAATCTGACGGAGCCGAGCGTGCAGGTGCTGGAGGTGAACCAGACGCCCACCATTCTGGCGAACAGCATCCTCAACTGGCTGCTGCTGTCCTCCTTCAAGGTCACCTTCACCTATGGCCTGCTGCACTCGGGCCTGAACAAGTTTGCCCTGAACCTCGACTCGACGCACTCGCAGCACGAGTGGCTCGCCGAGAAGTCCAAGTTCCCCACCGACCTGGTGAACATTGGCCTGATCGTCTACAAGGACGCCAGCACCTGTCCGCTGCTGGCGCTGCACAAGGTCAACTTTGACTCGCTGCTCGATTCAATGTGGAATGCCCTGCAGGAGCGAGGTTTTGCGCTGATCATCCTCCGCGATCGACCCTTTGATGTGGAGAAGAAGCTGGCCGTGCTGCTGAAGAAGACGGACAACTGTCTGATTGAGGAGGGCACCTCACGAGTGGCCGAGTTTGAGGCGGCCATCGAGAAGAGCCCCCTTCAGGTGGTCAGCCACAAGAGTGACGTTTTTGGCGTGCACGTCTACATGGTGCGCAAGATAGCCGTGGAGATTGCCGTCGACGAGCAGATCTTCATGAACGTCGACAGCAGCATCTCCACCTGGTTCACTGACCTGCAGGAGAAGATTCGCGAGATCTGCAAGGTAGAGGAGGCCAATGGTGCTCCCGGTGACACCGGTGACACCGATGTCTCCACCACCACTGTCGCCACGACCACTGTCACCACCACCACCACCAGCGCCAACAACAACCGTAGCAAAAACATTTGGCTGCTAGCCAACGACGCCAACTCGGGCGTCATTGGCTTCATCAGCTGCCTGCACAAGGAGCCACTGGGCACCCGGGTCCGCTGCATTCTCAACACTGACACTGAGGGCACGCCCGCCATTGACCTGCAGTCGGCCACCGTGCAGAAGATCATCAAGCAGGACCTGTTCATGAACACGCTCGGGCCAAAAGGCGTCCCCGGCGGCTACAAGCACTTTACCCTGCCGCTGGAGGACTACGAGCCGCGCCCCACTGAGCACTGCTACATCAACGCCTCCACTCGAGGCGACTTGTCCAGTCTGAAGTGGTTCGAGTCGCAGCACAAGCACTGGCCGGTGAACTCGCGCCCCAACCAAATACTCTGCCACGTCTACTACTCGGCGCTGAACTTTCGCGACATTATGCTGGCCACGGGCAAGCTGCCGCCGGATGCGCTGCCCGCCGAGATTGGTCTCGACGACTGCGTCCTCGGCCTGGAGTTCGCCGGTCGCGACCAGAATGGCAACAGGGTGATGGGCATGCTGGCGGCGAAGGGCCTGGCCACGACGCTCATCATGGAGCACCAGAATTTCCTGTGGCCAGTGCCGCCGCACTGGAGCATGGAGGAGGCGGCGACGGTGCCGGTGGCCTACGCCACCGCCTACTACGCCCTCCTCATTCGCGGCAAGATGCAGCCCGGCGAATCGGTGCTCATCCACTCGGGCAGCGGGGCCGTCGGCCAGGCGGCCATTGCCATTGCCGTCGACATGAACTGCCGCCTCTTCATCACCGTCGGCTCCGATGAGAAACGGGACATTCTCATGCAGATCTTCCCCTCGCTGAAGGCGAACCAGTTTGCCAGCTCGCGAAGCATCGAGTTTTCGCGGAAGATTCTCCAGGAGACCAATGGACGAGGCGTCGATCTGGTGCTGAACTCACTCGCAGAGGAGAAGCTCCAGGAGAGTGTCAACTGTCTGGCGGAGTTTGGCCGCTTCCTCGAGATTGGCAAGTACGATCTGTCGCAGAACACTGATCTAGGTAAGAGTGGCTTCTTATTGTTTAGATGTTTGAATATAAAAAATGTTTCATGTTTTTCCTTTCAGATCTGTCCAAGATTATGGCAAACAAGACCTTCCACGGCATTCTGCTGGACAACTTGCTGAACTTTGGACCCGAGACGCCACAGCATATCAACAATCATCGTGCTCTGATTTGGAAGCTGATGCGTGGCGGCATTGAGAAGGGCGTCGTCCGCCCGCTGGATCGAACCATCTTTTCGGTGGACCAGGCCGAGGAGGCCTTCCGCTACATGGCCAATGGAAAGCACATCGGCAAGGTGCTGGTCTGCATTCGACCGGAGGAGAAGGTCGACGAGAAGGGCGTCGTGAACGTCGCCACGGAGCTGAAGCTGCCGGCCATTCCGCGTACGGTCTTCCTCTCCACCAAGTCCTACATCATCACCGGCGGCCTGGGCGGCTTTGGCCTGGAGCTCATCAACTGGATGGTGGAACGAGAGGCGAGGAACTTTGTGGTCACCTCTCGCAGCGGCGTCAAGGACCTCTACCAGAAGACCCGTCTGGAGCACTTTGCCCGCCTGGGCGCCAAAGTGAAGATCTTCACCGGTGACGCCTCTGTTGAGAGCGGCGCCGATGAGCTGGTGAAGGAGGCGGAGTCGCTGGCCCCACTGGGCGGCGTCTTCCACCTGGCCATGGTGCTCAGTGACGGCCTCTTCGACAACCAGACGGTGGCCTCCTTTGAGGCGGCGGTCAAGCCGAAGGCAGACACCTTCACGCACCTGGATCGCATCACCCGAAAGCGTTGCACGCAGGTGGACTACTTTGTCGCCTTCTCCTCGGTCAGCTGCGGCGTGGGCAACCCTGGGCAGACTAACTACGGCTTTGCCAACTCGGTCATGGAGCGAATCTGCGAACAGCGACGACGACAGGGCCTGCACGGTTTTGCCATTCAGTGGGGCGCTATCGGTAAGTCAAGTCAACAGTTTGAAGTGTGAGGTGAATGTAAACAAAGGCTTCTAAAACGTGTGTTGTGTTTTTTTCAGGCGACGTCGGCTACATCATCGACAACATTCGCGGCAATGAGGTGGTCATCTGCGGCTCCATTCCCCAGCGAATGCCCTCCTGTCTGGCCGCCCTGGACCGTCTCCTCCAATCGCCCTTTTCCGTGTGCTCCAATCTAATCAAGATGGACTACAAGTTTGAGTCCTGCGGCAAGAGCAGCCTGATCAAGACCGTTGCTCACATTCTCGGCATCAAGGACTACGAGACGCTGGAGGCAAAACTGACGCTGGGCGAGCTGGGCATGGACTCGCTGATGGGCGTCGAGGTGAAGCAGGCCATTGAGCGCGACTACGACGTGGTGCTCTCCATGGGCGACGTTCGTAAGCTGACCATCGGCAAGATTCGGGAGATTGGCGCCGGCCAGGCGAAGAACAGCCCCAACTCTGCCGACCCGTCGGCCACCGGAGAGGGCGATCGCCCCGAGACGTCCATCGACGAGACGCTGATGCCCAGCGCGGCGGTCACCTATCTGAATGACATCGTCAACGGCGACCCGATCATCTTCCTGCCGCAGATTGACGCCACCTACGAGCAGATGCTGCCGCTCGCCGCGAAGCTCAACCGCCCGGCGATTGGCCTCAACTGGACCAAGGAGTGCAAGGACCTGAAGACGGTGCACAGCACGGCCGCCCACTTCATTGAGGTGATTGAGCGAACGTTGCCGCACCTGGAGAGCAACTACGACCTGCTGGGCTACTCATTCGGCGGCATCATCGCCATCGAGATGAACATTCAGCTGCACAACCGTCCGCCGGCGGGCCGACTGGGTCCTTCTCGAAAGTTGATCCTCCTCGACTCCTCGCCGAAGCAGTTTAAGTTCTTCACTGAAGAGGCGGTGCAAAAGTTCAAAATTTATGACAAAACCAATGACCAGGCCTTTGTTGAGACGATTCTCATGTTTCTACTGGCAAAGTTGCCCATCGACTACGCCAAGATTAAGGAGACTCTCCTCAGCCTGGAGGACACTGCAAAGCGAATCGAGTTTGTCCGGGACCTCTTCAAGCAGATGCAGGGCGTGGACATTCAGTCGGAGACGCTGGAGTTTCTCATTCAGAGCCACTACAACAAGATGGCCATGATAAATCAGTACGAGTGTCAGGAGAAGTCGCTGCCCGGCGATGTGATGCTCATCCGAGCGTCAAAGTCTCTGGTGGTGCAGACTTCGGGCATTGTCAATGAGGACTACTGGCTGAGCGAGGTGAGGAGATGACTAAAGCCTTTTGTGATCTAACATTCTAACGCCATTTTTTCTCCCTAGATCATCACTGGAAAGTGTCACCTGCACGTGCTTCCTGGCGACCACAAGACCTTTATCACCGACAACTACCCTCAGCTGACTGAACTAGTTAGAACTTACTACGAACTTTAATAGCCGTAGCACTAGACACCAATAGATAGACACAATACTAATTTTACTAAAAGCAGTACTTTATTGTTAGCAAATCAAAGCCCTATGCTACTCCTGAAATATATTATTACAAATGTTAAAAGATAAAAGATAATTTAATTTAAGTATATGAGTGGCCGCTGAATGAGAGAGAGAGGAGAATGAGTGGAACAGGAGCCCACAGGTAGGAAGGTGAGGTAGTGCCTTCCACCGCCTACAGGGAGGACATGTCCTGAGCAGTGTAGCGAATGGGCTTGACAACAGGAGCACCGCCGCCAGCTCCAGCAGCAGCAGAGCGACGTTTGCCTCCGGCGGAGATGTACCCGGCCTGGCCCGAGCCGATGCAGCTCTTGAGATGTGAGGCGTACTGCTGGTTGATCAGCTTGGCATTGGCCAGCTTCCGTTCACGGTCCAGACAGCAGGTGAGGCTGAGCAGGAGGATGAGCACGGTGAGGAAGACGGAGGTGCCGATGAGCAGCATCAGCTTGTACCACTCCACCAGCGGCACCGAGAAGCAGCCGTCGTGGAAGAGCAGGTTTGCGTCGGTGCACTGCGAGTCGGTGCTGTTGCTGTCGCTGACGCCGCTGATGTTGGCGTCAGAGGAGTTGCCCTCGCCGCCGCCGCAACAGCTGCTCGGGTAGTTGATGAAGCTGGCGCTCGAGCCATTGTGGGCGTTGCTGTCGTTGCCGCTGTTGTTGACGTGGTGCCAGTCGGAGGGGCCGCTCTTTCCGCAGCACATGGCCACCTTCTGCCAGGTGTCGAGGGCGTTGGCCGAGGCGATGTCGCCCTGTCCGGTGCTGTTGACCATCAGCTGGCTGAAGTAGTCGCGCATCTCCTTCAGCGCCAGGTCGCCGTACAGCCAGTTGGCCACCGCCAGGCCGAAAATGGCAAACAGGCCACAGACGATGAAGTAGACGTACGACTTGAGCAGATACGAGGACTCGCAGGCGGCGGCTGCGAAGCCAGTCAGCGAAGTTGTGGCAATGATCACGCCTAGAATGATAAAGACAGTGGAGACGGTGGACCAGGTGAAGCCGAGAATGTAGCTGCCCTCGTGCTCCTGCTCGGGAACCAGAAACTTGTGGGTGCCCACGAGAATGAGACACACCGCCACGGCCACGAAGATGATGTTCCAAATGCAAAGGATCACCTTGGCAATTGAGCCACCGAAGGAAGTCATCGTGGTGGAGTAGTAGATGCGAGGGTAAATGACAAACAAGCGATTAGAGGTTTCCGATGAAGAAGAAAGTTGAGGAGCTTTCAAGCCGACTGAATCGTACTGGTGAAGTGCTGTGTCATAGATTGAGTGCTGTCTGTTTTAGTGAGCAATGCTGACGAGCCGTGATAAAAGTTCGAAAAGATGAGAAAACTGCAGATGCGCAGTAAACATTTTTGTTTTACATAATTTTTTTCATCAAGTGCAATTTCGGGAGAGCAAACTTTTATCATCGTCGGCATCTCAGAGGTGTTCCAGTGTCAGGAGGTGACCATTGGTGATTATCATCATCTCCACGGTTTGAGGAAGCTTCTGATGTTCAAACTGGTCAAAATAAACAAACTGACTACTGAGGTTACTTTGACGCGGGCACCAGTAATTTTAAACAATCTTTATTATTTGTTTTGACAGTACAACATAAATTCATTGAAAGTACAATATAATACGACACTACAACATTTTTTAATAAATTTTAATAAGGAATGTACTGAGCCAAACAACCTTCCAGGTTCTTTATGCAATCCTGACGAGTTTTTCCATTAATTAAAATCCATGGAACCTCAAAGGAGGTAGCAAAAAACAAGAGATTTTTCAAACTTAAAATTAGAACTTGAAA
>JAALOO010001947.1_pt1 | contig 12544 bp, 9 predicted proteins | sample 7257641 | NCBI WGS metagenome assembly JAALOO01 (sample SAMN14085613, study PRJNA598686) | mite metagenome | biome: ENVO:01001000; feature: ENVO:01001002; material: ENVO:01001226; isolation source: single female mite from University of Michigan culture on fish food culture... ... | reverse complement strand
GAAGAGAGAGAGAGAGAGAGAGAGAGAGAGAGAGAGAGAGAGAGAGAGAGAGAGCACCAGTGCCAAATGCCTTCTTTCTCTGTCTAAATATTACCATTACCACAGCTCGCTTACTATCATCATCCTCATCATCATCATACATTTCCCTAAATAAATTATGCCGTCGTCGAGTGAATGTTCACCCACTCTCTGCCTTCTCTGGCCTCCTCTAATCGCTGGGCGCGCGCAAGAGAGCAGCACACATTGTTTGCCACTTTAAATTCGATTCCGCTCTACAACTGTAAATAATTTGCTGCCGTTGCCGCTGCCGCTGTTGCTGTTGCTGATGTCGGAGCTGCGACCTTATTAGCCATTTGATAGCTAGATACTAGAAAGCGGTTGATCATTTCTCTTCACCGGGACAGACTGCCCTCGTAATGAGCTGTCGACTGTGTGTACACAAAGAGTGATGATGGTGGTGGTAGTGGTGGTACAAGTGCTGATGTTGATGCAGTGAAACATGCATGCACGCCTGTCTGCCTGTCTGCCTAACCAGTGTCTCTCTGTTCGCCTTTCCTGCCTCTGACGACCCTTCTCCCGAGCAGGTGATGACATCACTGCCGCTGCAGAGATGTCCTGGCAGTCTCCTGGTCACGGCTCACTGGCCGCGACAGATAAGTTCATCAGATTAGATCAGCAGCAGCAGTAGTTGTTTTGTTGTTGTTGCTGCTGTTGCTGCAACATTAGCCACTTTTATCGGCGGACTTTTTTTCACTTACCGACTACACCTGTTTGTAGACCGGTGTGTTTTAAATAAGAAGAAAAAAAGGCATTGTAAAAGAGACAATGTGTCTCCAGTGACAGGCGCTCTCCATCAACCCCTTTTTCCGTAACGAAATGCCTCTGATAATGACTTAATTAGCTTGCATTGTTTCGCCTTTTTTCTTGTTCGGATGAGTGTAACTTGCGGACACCGCCGCCGTCAACACTGTCCAGGCGCCATGCCAGGAGTCAGCTCAGCCAGCCAACTCCCAGGGCGCAACTGACAACAATCCCCTTTACCTTTAACTGACGCATACTGCTCCTGGTGCTGCTCGTAAACACGTTCACACACATACGCACACACTTCACATTTCATGCTCACCCCGGTTTCTTTTCTTTTCATCATCTAATTTTCTTATTACTTCCTATTTCTGTCCCACAGGCAAACAAAATCGCCGCCGCCAACCTGGCCGCTAGTGCCTCCTCGCACTCTGGTTCCCCGTTGCCGTTCATGAGTCTGCCCAACATCGACGCATTTCCGCAACCACCACCAGCCCACATGGGCATTTCACCTGTGATGAGGTGCGAGACGAAGGCCAACATCAGCATGTGGATGGACATTGAGCTGTGTAAGTAGAATGAAGGAGTGGATGAGCTAACTGATTCAATCAGCAACGATTTAGATGAACCCTCTCTTTCCTTCTCCAATGAGCTTCAACGACTGTCAACTGCCAAGTTGATAGCGTCAACTGACGAATGTTGTCTTTGCGCAACATGTGCCACGGGAGCAACAGCAACAACTGTCAGCTGACAGTCGTTTGCCTGTTCTTTCTTTCTCTCTTGTCAACCAGCTACTGGCGACAACCGGCAATGAGGGCGCAATTGCTAATTAACTAACTGGCTAGCATTAGGCAGAAGAAGAGTGGAAGTGCAAATGTTGTGCCCGAATGCTGTGCATCATTTCGCCAACAGCCGGTCCCTTGCAGTAGTCAGTGTCTGTCTGTTGTGTTTAGTCTCGATGTGCTTCAAATGGAAATCACTTGAAAGTAAGCCTCACGGCGAGAAAGCTGCCTGTGGCCAAAATGGTGGAGACATGGCGCCAGCCAGCCGACCGGCTGTTGGTCTTTCACATTATAGACACTCATTCAGAGACTGTTGTCTTTCTTTTTCCTTTACGCAGTGTCTGTGTTTTATTGCCATCTTTTCGATGGCTTTTTCTCTGACCAAGGCTTGTTTGCCTCTTTGAAATAGCATCCAATACACAATCATTTCTTCTTCTTCTTCTTCTTCTTCTTCTCCTTCGGTCAAACTACCCCCGACCGTCGGGTTGCGTTAGTCTGGTAGCAGCTGAAGTTGAACGGGAAGATGCCAGCTAGCTCGAGTTGATTTGTTTATTATATGCTCATCCTTCAAATCTAATTCCCCTTCTTTTGCCTTGCTTTTACAGCTGGATTAGCAGCACGGAGTCCGCTGTACAACCTGCCCGGTCATGGCCAGAACTTTGCCTCACCCTCGCTCCTCTCCGAGTTTCCCCAGTTACCATGGTAAGTGTTTAGTAGAGTGTTGTTTACTGTTCAGTCACATCTCTCATTCTCTGCTTTTCTTTCCATTTTTTCTCTTCTCTTAAACACTCGCAGGACCAATCCGGCAATGTACCAGGCTGCCCTTCGAGGTCAGTACCAACTGCCAAGCGTCTCTTCGGCTGCCTTTGGTGGCTTTGGCCGTTCCTCGCTGATGCCACATTCATCACTATCTGGTCACAACCCTTTTCATCCAAGTTTTCTGTCCTGTAAGTGCCGCAGTTATTAAGATGACATTATTGCTCTCCTTCAAAACACACCTGCAGTTCTTCTCACGAGTATCATTCTAATTCCTTCTTTCCTTCTTAATTTCCTCCATTCCCTTAATGTAGCCTCGGGCAGCAGTGCCAATAGCAGTTTGATGAACAGCTTTGTCAATGGAGCCGGTGGTGGCCTGGGCGGCTCGTCCTCCAGCAATGGTGTGGCCAGCAATGGCGCCAGTGGTGGTGCCAGCAAACAGTCGACGGCTGGTCGAAGCGCCAGCAGCAGCAGCAGCAGTGCACCACTGGGTCCGCACACTCCGAACGGCAGTCTGGCGCACCTGCTCTCCAACGGCAACTCTAATGGCAGCTCCATCGTCTCCATCAAACAGGAGCACAGTCCTCACTCCGGAAGTGGCAGCCGTCAGCTCAGTGCCAACTCGCCAAGTGCCAACAGCAACGGCAACAACAACAACAACAATGGAAGCAATGGCAACCACAGCCACAATAACCACCACAATAACAACAACAACAACAACCCAAACATGAGCAACAAAAACCGCGGCAATAGCAACAATGACTTTAGTGATAATAGCAGCAATGGCAGCAGCAGCGTCAAGCTGGGCAAGTCGGGCCACCACTCTCACTCCCACTCGCGCAGTCAGTCAACGTCTTCTAACGGCACCGCCGAACGGGAGACCACGGCGTCGGCCATCTCCAAGATAGGTCATGTGAAGAAGCCTCTAAATGCATTCATGATTTACATGAAGGAGATGCGCGCCAATGTGATCGCAGAGTCGACGCTCAAGGAGAGCGCCGCCATCAATCAAATTCTCGGCAAGAAGGTAGGCTTGACTGTCTCACTGACTGACTGACTGGCGCTGGCTGGTCGGCTGCCTGGATTGGCGCCGACGGCGTCACGACCAGTCGGTTCACTTTCTCCATTGACACATTCTCACCTACTTTGCTTTCCCTCTCCCGCACAGTGGCACAATCTGAGCAGACAGGAACAGGAGAAGTACTACGACAAGGCGCGCAAAGAAAGGTACAGTAGTTGAAGTGTGAAGTCCCTTCTCTTCCCAACCAACTAATAATTAGGGATCGCTACAGGGAGCTGCACATGGAGATGCACCCGGGATGGACGGCCAAGGACAACTACGCCATCAATGCAAAGAGAAAGAAGAAGAAAAGGGAACGCAATGCTGATGGAGGTGGGTTTTTGGCTTTATTTTGTTTTGTAGTTCAATTTTGTAAACTTGATTTTATTACTCAAAAACCAGAACGAGGAGCACTGAAAAAGTGCCGTGCCAAATACGGTCTCGACCAGCAGAATCGCTGGTGCAAGCCCTGCAGGTGCGTACATTTGCTTTACAGCTACGATTAAGACCCACTGACTTAAAACTTAATTTTGTTGCAGGAGGAAAAAGAAGTGCATTCGCTACCTGGAGGAGCTCCGTGCGAGAGGCGGCGTGGAGATGCTCGATCGAGGTGGCCTAGGCGGCAGCTCCCACGATGACGACAACCTCGGCAGTGTGGGCAGTGTGGAGGCGCCGACGCCTGACTCGAAGAGCACCGCAGAGAGCGAAGACCAAGACCACCTCAACAACTCGACGGATCTCAGTCTGTCTAGTCCGCCCAGCACTGCCGAGCAGCACTTTCACCACCACTTCATGAGCTCACTGAACCGATTTCCGAGCAGTGCCGCTGCCGCCGCCGCCGCTGCAGCCGCTGCCTTCAGTCACGGACAGGGCCAAGCGGCAGCTGCAGCAGTGGCCGCCGCCGCCAGTCACCTCCACCTGAACGGCAATGGATCAGGTGGTCACCCTCACCACCCCCATCACCCCCACCACCACCACCACCCACACCTCAGCTCGCCGGCAGGACTGTTCTACCCGCACGCGCCCAACACCACCAACTCCTCCTCAGCGGCGTCCTCACTGACGCACTCTCCCCTTGGATCTCGCCACCACCCCCTTCCCCATCACCATCCCCTCCTTAACCCTCACTCGCCGCTGGCCAACTGCCTAAGCGGCTTCACCTCCTCTTCCTCGAACCCAAACACCACCACCTCTTCGAGCGCCTCCTCGACGCCGACGAACAGCACCGCCGGCGCTCACCAGGGTCCACCGCGGAACAGTCCGTTCAGTATTGATCAGCTGGTGGGCCCACCTCGACCGACGCCTACGTACCCTAACAATCGCTCCACCTCCTCCTCCTCCTCCTCGATGCCCTCAAAGCTGCTGAGCAGCAATAGCAAGTCAGGCAGCAGCAGCAATGACCGCTCAGTGACCGTCTCCGTGATCACCCAACTGCCCACACCTCCTTCCTCTACGGACTCGACGACCAGTGCGACGATGCTCTCCGTCGCCTAGGCACTTATTATTACTACCTTCCCTCACACCGTCGTTCGTTCATTCATTCATGTAAAGATTCTTGTGAATACTGCATCATCATCATTATCATCATCGTTTTTGAGCACTTCTCCATCCACCCACCCCAACCAGCAGCCCAGTGCTGATGTGTACATTTCATTTTCTTATTTCCCCTTCTTATCCTCTTTCGCTTATTGTTTTATATGCATTATATACACCTGTAATTTTTGTAATGTTGAAGAAGTGTTCTATTAAAGTCAGTTGGTGTTTGTCACCTGTTGGAACCTCACGTCTAAAGTGAGGATCAAAGACCTCAAGGTGGTCCTAAAAGCAGTGAACCTAAAAGCTAAAGAATTTTGGAAATACTAGCTATAAAGCTGCAATTGATGGAATGGAGGGAAATGAGGCATCCTCAATCTGCCGCAGAGGCATCATCATCATCAGCAGACAACAAAGACAAAGGAAAAACAAGCCTCCATTTTTGAATGTAAATGATCAGGCGTAGGCAACGACGATGCACCTCACCACCATCACCATGGTGCACTACTATCTGAAGTGTGTACGCTCTCAATTGGCCAGTGTACATGTACATTGGAAATCGCATAAATGCACACACACAGAACCAAGCACACATACTTTATCAACTGACATTGGCGGTGGTGGTGGTACATCACTGATGCATGCAATCTTGAGTGGAAGAGAGAGCCAGAGCGGGAGCGTAGTTGCCAAAGAGGCAGTCGCCGATGTCGAGGCAGCACAGTTTACAGACGACTGTTATGGCTGCTGGACGCTTGGTTAGACTGATGACAACTGCTTTTGCTTTGACGATGCAAAGCTGTCAAGAGACAGTCTAGGCAGAAAACTAAACAGTGCGCTAAACAAAAGAAGAAGAAAAAAAACAAGAAACAAAAACGAAGATGGGCGTACTCGGAGACATTGTCAACTCCATTCCCATCATCGGCCATGCCAAAGGTAAGTGCCCCAGCACAGCAAAGTAAAAAGTCGCCCAGAACTAATGTAAACAAACAAAGCGCTCGTTCACCTGCTCGGCGGCGATCGAGTTGAGGCAAAGAAGGCCCTCACGGCGGCAAACCGTTTGCCAGTGGCACTGGTGAACGGTTTTTGCAGTTGCATCCACGAAGATGGCGAATTTGATGCGATAGACCGTAGCATTACGCCCTACCAAAAACTGGCCACTGATCCCAGCAATGGGCGAACGGTGACAGAGAATACCCGACGATACAATGAGAGTCTTTGGCGACAGGGCGTCGGGCGCCTGTGGAAATTTTCCGGAGAGGAGATACCTGATGCTGAGGATAGAAAAACATTTCGAAGGGGCTGGGAAAAGCTGGTGAAACGCACCAAGATTCTGCAGCTAAAAACGCCAGAACAGTTCTCCTTCTCGGTGAGTAGTTTTTCGTGTAGTTTGGCGTGACGCAGCAAAGCAAGCATAACAAACGAACAACACTTTTCCTCCTGCTACTATGATCCATAGAGCGGCATCCTTCGTGGTCATCCTTTCCTAGGTCTGCTGCACATTTTTCTTCGCCACCAGGATGACTTTTCGGCAAACATCAAGGCTGTGAGTGAGCAGTTCAATAAACTGCCAAATGCTTTGAAAACAATGGTACGGGAAATTACTGGCAGCAGACAGCGAGAGGAGCACTTTATTCTGTACATGGCCAAACTCCCTGACAATGAGTTTGACAGTAAGTTCCCTGTGAATAGGTATGTTTCAAAAGAACACGTTTTCTTAAGCTACGTACACATTGACAGGGGTGCACAAGCTGTTGAATGGAATTCAGGAGTCCATCTACAACTTCCTCAAGGTGAACATCACTTACGATCACTACATCGGCGATGGCTGCAATCAGGACCAAAAGGTCCGATTGTACTTTAAGATTCGCAACCAGAGGAACAAGGTTTGGGTGATGGCACTCTGCGTCGCGAGAGAGGGCAGCGAACCGGAGCCATCTTCGGGCGACTTACGGAAAGTCAACATGACGGCTACCGTCTTTTGCATGGGCGAGCGAGAGGCGAGAATCGAGGGGAAAATTTTTTGAAGAAGACATTTTAATATGTCCAGAAACAACATGTAATGTAGTCATTTTGGTGTTTTTAAAGTAATAAATTGCGAGTATGTCGTCACTAAGAGCAAAGTGAAAACTACATATGACTACTCTGAGCAATTCTATTTTTTACCCGACTTCTTCGACGACTTGCCTTTCTTCGACTTGCCGCTCTTGCCCTTGCCGGCGCTTTTGGACCCTCCCTTGGAGTCGCCCTTGCAGAAGAAGCAGTATATGAGGAATCCCAGGGCGATCAGGGCCACGAGGACGCCAATGACGATGAGAGCAGTGGTCCCGCCACCACCTCCTTCACCACCGTTAGGATCGACATCATCAGTGTGCAATTCGGTGGTCTCCTCCTCTTCGCCGAGATGAACTGCCCACTGTTTGGTGACTTCCATAGTTTACTTTTGGTGCAAAAATAAGCAGAGTAGGAAAGCAGAGTAACTTGGTTGCAGTGCAAAACGTGTGATGACTCTAGGATAACTTGAAGGGACAGAAACATACCCCGCTTATCGAACTTTTTCCTTTGTAACAAAGAAGAACTTCTCAAATGGTCAAGCATTGTATAAAGTTGGTATTGTCCCAAAATGCAATCGTGTTCTCATTTTCACAATTTATCAGTTGTTTTTCTGCTACACAGTGCTGCGCACTTTCAACACTTTCTCAACCGTTATCATGGGCTTGTTTGACATCTTCAAGAAGGACGGCAAAAGTAAACACAAACAGCGGAGACAAAAGTCGAACAAGGCGAAAGGAGGACAACAGGGCAAGCAGCAGACAAATCAGCCACCGCAAGAACAACAGCAACCGCAGCAGCAAAGCCAAGCGCCCCCTTCTTCAAGTCGATCGCCCACCTCTCGCCTGGGACCATCCCCTGTGCACCACTCACCCACGTCTCATGCACCAACAGCTCAAACCAATGGAACGTCAGCCACTGCTGGAGCAACCACTCGCCACGCTCACAAGAGTCCCGCCCGCAGTGTGCAGTCCTTTGACCTGGAGCGTGAGCTGGCCACGCCCCACCTGGAGCCCTCCAGTCCGGTGACCAGCGTCTACCAGAAAACCTACGACTGTGTCGCCTTCGTGCTGCACTGTCCGTCGCACGGCAAGGTGGCCGTCGCCCGGTCGCCGACCGAGGCGATCTGGCTGCCATACGTGCAGAAGCACCAGAAGATGTCCTGGTACGACTCGGCGAAGGAGGGCGCCATGCAGGTGCTCGCAGAGGGCAGTGCCTCCCGCTTTGAGGCCTTCAGGCGGAAGGCCCCCTTTGATCAGCTGCTGCTGCTGGAGGTGGCCCGCGTGCAGATGCCCAGCACCAACAAGTTCGTCGCGAGGTACATCTTTTACGTGCGGCTCAACGTACCGGCAACAGCTGCTGAAACGGAGAGTGGTCAGCCGACCAGTGCAGCCACCGAGACAACCGCCTCCAAGGCTGGCTTCAAGTGCTGCACCGACACCGCCCGACTGCAGTGGCTGGCCATTGACTTTGTCAGCCAGGGCTTCATTCGCAACTGCTGGGGCCCTGAACTGGTGGAGCTCGCACGACTGGTCATGGAGGCGACGGTGAAGACTGCTGAGGAGGGCGGCCCGTCACCACCACCTGTCTTTCGGCAGCGCCTGCAGGAGCAAAGTGTCGAGCAGCTGTTCGAGATTCTGCCCCGACTTGATGGCCCCGTGCAGGTGCACGATACCTACACCGAGTCGCTGAGGAAGATTAAGACGAACAAGAACGACATTGAGCGTCTCTTCTCAGACTACCTCGACCACTGCTACCCGAGCTTCTACATGACCTACGACTCCTTTCGGCACTACCTCTCGCGCAATGGCTTCGAGAAGAATGAGACACGGCTGAAGCGCTTCTTCCGCGCCTTCAACCGCGCCGCCAACGGCTACCTCAGCTTCAATGAACTACTGCTAGGGCTGATCTGCATGGAGCGAGAGACGCCGCACGTCGAGTTTCGCATTCGTTTCGTTTTCAACTACTACGACACGCGGTCACGCACCGTCCTTTCTCAGGAGGACTTTGCGCTGATAGTGGCGGACATGAACGTCGACAAGCACGGTCGGGTGGTGCTCAATGAGGGGCAGATTCAGCGGAAGGCCGCAGAGGCGATGGCCTGCTTCAGAACAAAGCCGGCGGAGGGCGGAGAAGAGGGCACACCGGCGGTGGTCACCTTCAGCAGCTTCCTGCAGGGCGTCGGCTCGCACGCTTTCCGCGGCACCTCCAACCTCTGTCGATCGCGGTGTAATGTCTTTGCGAAGGTCAACCGCCGGATCGCCGCCCGAGCTGTGAAGATGAACGCCTCCGTGGCGAAGGGCAGACTGGCGCGGCTGGTGACGCGCAAGGGCTACCAAGGCAGCTGCCAGGGTTGCAGGGCAAAGAAGTACCGAGTGGCGGCCCATCTGGCGGTGGTCGGCGTCGACGGCTACCTCCTGCTCGCCTCTTCTGAAGACGGTCAGTCGGTGGCGTTTGAAGAGCTGCAGCCGCCGGCACAGTCGCCAGGAGCGGCAACAGCCGAGGAGAGTGGCACCTCCAGTTCGGAGCAGTCGGTGGCCAACTTTGCCGCCGAGCCTCGCTCTGACATCATCTCCGACGCGCTGAAGCTGATGGCCCTCATTCGGCTGTACAATGAGAGCAAGCCTAGAGCCGGTGCCGGACTGGGCAAGCCAATGCACGGTCTGATGACCGAACAGGAGGACAGGGAAAGTCTGGTCCGGCTGCTGAGGGCGATCGCATCGGAGATCATTCCGCTGCTGGCGAGTGAGCCCCGCTGTAAGCCGGTCACCTCGCCGGTCTACATCATTGGGTAAGTCATCACAAAAACTAATCTTCAACCATTTACTGAGCGATTTCCCTTTCTTTCTACAGAGACGTTCACGGAAACCTCGAGGCAAGTATTTGACAGTATATAATTACCATAGTAACCTAATGGTTGCACTTAAAACCCACCAGGACCTGCTGTCGATGGAGCGGACCCTGTGGCGGCGCTTTCCCGAGGTGAACGGCATGCACTACCTCTTCCTGGGCGACTACGTCGACCGCGGCCGGTGGAGTGTGGAGTGCGCCCTGTACCTCTTTGCGATGAAGATCCTCCGGCCGGGCAATGTGACGCTGCTGCGGGGCAACCACGAGGTGCGGGACATTCAGGTGAAGTACACGTACTACTACGAGTGCCGCTCCAAGTACGGCGACGCCCTCGGCCAGGAGGTGTGGGCGCTGACGAACCGGGTCTTCGACCACCTGCCGCTCTGTGCCGTGGTGGACGAGAATCTGTACTGCGCCCACGGCGGCCTCCCCTACTCGGCGCAGACGCTGGAGGAGATCAGCGTGAGCATTCCCGTGGAGCTGGCCACGCCGGAGCAGGAGTGCGACGTCGCCTGGGAGATCATGTGGTCCGATCCGATGGCGCCGGAGATGTTTCGCGAGGCGATACAACTGCTGGACGCCGAGCAGATCGCCCGCCTGAGGCCCGGCTTTATCTACAACACCAAACGGGCGACGGCCTTCTTCTTCAACGACCAAGGGGCGGGCACCTTCCTCGCCGACAATCAACTGACGCACATCATTCGAGCACACGAGGTTCCCAAGTTTGGCTTTATCTTTCACTTTAACTTCAAGTGCACCACCATCTTCTCATGCAGTCACTACTGTGGTAAGGAAAGAATACCTTTGCTTAACTAGAGGTTTTCGGTACTAAAAGCCTCATTCTAACTTTGTTTTCGCAGGCAACGACAATGACTGCGCCGTCGTTTTCGTCGACCGAGCCTGGATGCGCATCATTCGCATAGACACCTCAGCCAATGTATCTGCAACCGATTAGCAATGCCTTTTTCGACAAAACTTTCAATAAAAAAATAAAGAATTTCCTGCTAACGCAAAGCATACGTTGAGTTTAAGTTCTAAATAAGCTTGCAACAATCGCTCAATTGTTGCTGCAAGGTGGCGGCCAACATTTCGAACATTTGGAGTGGACTACAAAAGCCACTGTAGTCCAGTCACTTTTCGGTTATTGCTGACTTAGTGTGTTGCCTTGCATTTGCCAACTTTTAGCGCTCTCTCTCTCCACTGCTCAACTCTACCTGAGTTCTCTTTTGCTTGGTGTTTGCTTTCTCGCCACACCCAAACCAAGTCAGCACAATGGGCTGCGGCGGCTCCAGTAAGTCATCCCATTGCTGTGCTGGAGTACTGTCAACCCTTTAACTAATACTCTTGCCATTTTCAGAGGACGATTTGGAAGATCAGGGAGGCGCGCCGACTGATGTCAGCGAAAAGTCGAGTGGTGGCGGTGGTGGCGGTGAAGGAGCTGACGCGGCCGCCTCTGCAGTTCCCTCTGAACGTCCGCCCTCTGCCGTGGCTGATGCTCCCGCTTCGGGAACTGGCGCCGCAGCCACTCCCTCCGCCTCAGCCGAGCCCAAGGTGCCCTCAAAGGTGGCCGAAGAGAAACCGCCCTCCAAGGTGGCCGAGGAAAAGCCGCCCTCGAAGGTGGCCTCGAAGGAGGAAGCAAAGCAGCCACCGCCGACTTCGGCCTCTAAATCCAAACTGGGCTCTTCCATGGGCTCGAAGGTGGGCTCCAAGGCAGGCGGCTCTTCAGTGCTCTCCAGTGCCAGCGGCTCCAAAGTCGGTGGCCAGAGCACTCTCTCAGCGGCCAGCGGCACCGGCGGCAGCAGCTGCGCCCAGTCTGCCATCTCGGGCGCCGGATCGAAGCTGTCCAAGGCGGGCAGCTCCTCGGCGATGGGCAAGTCGGCCATCAGCGGCGCCGGATCGGTGACGAGCGGCGCCAGCTCAGCGATCAGCGGCTCCTCCTTTGCCGGCTCCTCGGTGGCCACCTCGGCGGTGGGCTCTTCGGTGGCCGGCTCAAAGGCTGGCTCGTCGGTGGCCGGTGCCGGCGGCAGCAAGGCAGCTTCTTCAGTGGCTGGCTCCAAAGCCGGATCCTCCGTGGCCGGTAGCAAAATCGGCTACTCTGAGGTGGGCGGCGGCTCCTCTATTGCTGGTAGCTCCGTGGGCGGAAGCTCGGCTGCGGGAAGTTCCGCTGGCGCGAAAAGCTCGCTAGCTCCGGGAGGAGGAGGAGGAGGCAGCAAGGCCTCCTCTGTCGGCTCAGCTGCTCCGTCCAAGGCCGGCGGCGGATCAAAGTCTTCGCTGGGAGGCGGAGGCGGCGGATCGAAGGCCACCTCTAAGCCTGGTGGGGGCAGCCACGTGGCCTCGAAGGCCGACTCGAAAGCGCCTGCCAAGAAGTAGCGCTGCATCTTGCGGTCAACCTTGGCCACCTCATTCCCCTCTCTCCAAACTGCGCTCCTACCTTATTGGCGCATTTTAATTACTTTTTCTAAAATAAATTTTTATTTTTAAAAAATCTCAATCTAGTTTTGCCCCAATGTCTTCATCAGTTGCTAAATCATTTCCAAGAAAAATCAATTTACAAACTTTTAAAAATAAAAACGGAAAAAAGATTGAAAACAATTTGAAAGCCAGCTTGGAGAAGTGGCTGGTAAGATGTCCGCTGGTGAGATGATGGAGCAGGTAGAGACTGCTGCTCACACACTCACTGGACGGCCACCTTCGGAGCGGAGATCTCCGCCTC
>JAALOO010001946.1_pt1 | contig 12547 bp, 8 predicted proteins | sample 7257641 | NCBI WGS metagenome assembly JAALOO01 (sample SAMN14085613, study PRJNA598686) | mite metagenome | biome: ENVO:01001000; feature: ENVO:01001002; material: ENVO:01001226; isolation source: single female mite from University of Michigan culture on fish food culture... ... | reverse complement strand
TAGCGTTGGCTGTGTTGCTACAGCGGAAAAATGGACTCGATTCCCACCCTTGGTGTCACCTGTAGACAGTCTTTTAAACTGCTGAATTTTTTCTCTCCCTGACAACCGCGCTGTACTGGTTGCGATGAATGGCTCATTTTATGTCGTTGTAGCAAACGTGAAAAGTTGTTGTTTTGATTTGTCAGTGTCACTGCATCGGACAATCTCTGCAAAGCTTGATTGCCACTGACAAACTTTAATCAGCAATTTGATACTGGCTACTGCTTTTTCACGTAAGTTTTGTTGTGCTCTTTTTCTTGCTTGATAAGACATCAACTTTTTACTAAATCTCCTTATTTTCAGCTCACAGCAAAGCGCTGCACTCAAATTGGCAATCAAACTGTTGCCGTTCAAACTAATCACTCTGCATACACATTACTTTTCGCACTAATCTAATCACATTTAGTGAATACTAGAAACTCGGCCCAATTTACTGCAGTTTAATTGAACCAAAATATTTGCAAGTTTGTATTCACTTCTATAAAGTAGCAGCTCAACTTGACATTCAAAGTCAGTCAGCGAGCCAGTCAGTCAGTCAGTCTCACCAGTTGACCTTTTAAGCAAGCCAAGCCTCTTCACCAGTTTCTTTTGCCAACTTTGAGCGACTGTTTGTTTCCGTTCATCACTTTAACTACCACTGCAAACAAACAAACAAACAACAATGCCCGGAAAGATTGGCATCATCGGCAGCGGACTGATCGGCCGAAGTTGGTCGATGATCTTCGCCAGTCAGGCGTACGACGTCTACCTCTACGACGTCGTGCCGGAAGCGGTGGACAAGGCGCTGGTGCTGCTCAAGGACCAACTGGAGACGCTGGAAAAGTCGGGCCTTCTTCGAGGCGACCTGACCGCCGCTCAGCAGTTCTCCCACGTTCACAAGGCGGCCAAGCTGGAGGAGGCGGTGGAGGGAGCAGTTCACGTTCAGGTACTACCAAATTTTTTAACAGTAAAACAGTTACTGTTTACACACCATTGAACCATCACTTTTCTCTCTCTCTTTTTTAACCCCCCACACAGGAATGCGTCTTCGAGAACCTCGAGCTGAAGCAGAAGGTCTTCCAGGAGCTGGACAGCCTTCCGGCCACCTCCACCGAGGTGGTCCTCTGCAGCTCCACCAGCTGCTTTCTGCCCTCGCTGGTGGCGGCAAAGATGAGCGAGCGGCACCGCGCCCAGTTCATCGTCGGCCACCCCGTCAACCCGCCCTACTTTGTGCCCCTCGTCGAGATCATTCCCTCGCCGTGGACGGAGCCGTCGGTGCTGGAGCGGACCAGGCGTCTGCTGACTGCAGTCGGCCAGAAGCCGGTCGTTCTGAAGCGGGAAATCGAGGGCTTCATCGTCAACCGCGTGCAGTACGCCATCCTCAATGAGTGCTACCGCCTGATCGCCGACGACGTCATCTCGGTGGAGGACGTGGACACTGTGATGTCGGAGGGCCTCGGAATGCGCTACGCCTTTATGGGCCCCTGGGAGACGGCCCACCTGAACGCCGCCGGCATGGAGGAGTACTTTGCGAAGTACAGCAAGGGCATCTACGACGTCAGCGCCACCATGGGTCCGCCGCCGAAGATGGAGGGCGCCACGGCGCGGCTGATCACCGAGGAGCTGACCAGAGCCATTCCGGTAGAGAAGCTGGAGGAGCGTCGCAAGTGGCGTGACCAGCGGCTCATTGCCCTCTCTCAGCTGAAGAAGAAGATGGCCGAGTGATGGTGATGCTAAATTACAGAAATGAAGTAAACACCTAGTTGTTTAGTCGTTAGACAAAGAGTTTAAATAAAGATTTTTTTCAAAAAATGTTATCATTATTGGCTTTTTCAATTAGTCAAGTGAATTTTTTGTTTGGTCAAATGGTTAATGTTTGTTGAGCAAAATCATTTGTTAAAAAGAACTTTTCATTTCATACAAATACGTAAATGAAAAAATACTGCAATAAAAACTAATGCAGTAAGTTGATAAAAAAGCTGAAAAAAATGAATTAGTATTAATTAGCTTAAAAAGCACACATCATAAAAGTGATAAAAACGAAATAAGTGTTTGTGTACAACAGTAGTTTTGTTTGTTCTGTAAAAGCCTAGAAAATGTCTTTAAATGCCTAAATTAGTTGCAGTAGTTGTGCACCTTACAGTCATTTGAGCATTTGATTTGGAGTTTAGCAGGTTTGTTTGTACGACGGCAAAAAAACACAGTTGAAAGTGCTGTCTCGGGCAATGATCACTTGGGCTGCTTTTTTCCCCCACCTGCTGCTCGACCGTTTCCGCTGGCAGCCGCTGACAGCCACGGATGCGCCAACACCTGATCGGCCGTCAGCCTGGCCGACTGTTCGGTGTTGAGCATGGCGGCGATGAGAGCCTTGGCCGGCTCGCCCACCTCCGCCCAGTGGCGGTCGTCAAAGTCGAAGCGGCCTGCGAGGATCTGGTCAAAGAGGAGGTCCTGGTTGTTCTCCTCATTGGCGAAGGGCGGGTAGCCGCAGAGGAGGATGAAGGCAATGACGCCCGCCGCCCAGATGTCCACCGGGTAGGTGTAGCCAATCTCCAGGAGGATCTCCGGCGCGACGTAGGTGGGCGTGCCGCAAACGGTGAAGAGCAGCTCGTTGGGGAGAATTTCAGTGGCAAGGCCAAAGTCGGCCAGCTTGATTGCCTGGCGGTAGCGACGGCCGGGAGGAGCAATGATGCTGTTGCTGCTGCTGCCAGGAACTCCAGCAGCTGTTGAGTATCGAGAGTTTGAGGAAAAGGAGGAGGAACTAGTTCGACCCTTTGAAGGTGAGTTGTTGGTAGTTGCTGTCAGTGGAACAAAGGCGACCATCAGATTCTCCAGCTTAATGTCTCGGTGGATGATGTGGTGGCGGTGAAGGTAGGCGAGTGCCTCCATCAGGTCGCGAAACATCTCCCGTGACTCTGACTCGCTGTAGCGGCCCGCCGAGGTGATTGCGTCAAAGAGGTCGCCACCCTAGAAATGATAATAAAAAACTGGTTAGTATGCAAACAAACAACCAAAAAGAAAGGAGGGTTTTACTACTACTGCACAGTACCTTGAAGAGCTCCAACACCAGGTACGACTGGTCGACGTACTCAAAGTGGTCGTAGATTTTGACTATATTCGGGTGGCTGATGCGCTTGAGGATGGCCGCCTCGGTGTTGGCACTGTTGGAGGACATGGGCGGCGGTGATCGGTGCTGCTGACCACTTGCGGTTTGGTGGTCTTGCCCACCACTGCTCGACTTGGCCATCATCTCCTGCATGGCGCCCTTGTCGACGACCTTCAGCGCGTAGACACGGCCACTGCCTCGCTGGGAGCAGGTGTAGACGACGCCAAACTTGCCGTCGCCAATTGCCTCGCCAATCTGGTACAGCCTGCCCACCTCTTTTTTTGGAACTAAAGGCAGATGCCGTTTGGCTGGTGGCAGCTGCGCTTCCTCTTCCTCTTCTTCCTCTTTATAAGGAAGGTTTTCATCATTTTCATTATCTACCTCATCTTCTTCTTCATCGTCATCATCCTCGTTGCCTTCCAGCTCAATAGGCGGCTCATCGTCGTCCAGATTGAATTCGGGACTTTTTTGAGGATGGTGACTCCTTTTTGGGGTGCCCTTTTGAGAAAAAGTTGCTGTTGTTGTTGGCCGGTGTTTGGGCGTTGAGTTGGTGCTGGAGCCACTTTTTGATGAGCCATTCCTGTTTGATCGATGTCCACTGGAGACAGCTGATGATGGTGATGATGATGATGCGTGAGTAGAAGGATGATGGGCACGAGGAAGGGATGATGTTGGCATTGTAGTTCCTGGAGCTCGCACCGTACATGAAAGACTAGAAAAGGAGGGCGTCGAAGAGTCTGACGAAGAAGATGACCGAGAGGAAGATGATCGAGAGGATCGAAGGGCTGGCCCACGTTGATGCGGTTGCAGCTGCGCTTTTTGACGATAGGAGTACATCATTTCAGAGGCAGAGTAGTCCCCCTCTTCACCGGTTGCAAAGGTGGAAAAATCTTCTGAACAGCTGACTGAAGAGGCGGCTCCAGGAGTGTTTGTAGTGGTAGTGGTGGTGGTAGTGCTGCTACTTCCGCTGAAACTGCCCACCAGCAGATTGCTGCTCCCTGACTGGTGATGGTGATGATGGTTTTCTCGGTCACTTGAAGTGGTAGTGTCCGACTGCTGATCACACTGCTGCTGCTGCCCCTGCACTGGTGAGTAGGGTGAATGAGGTGAGAGGCTGTGCTGATTGTGATAACGAGGGTGGTGATGGTGGTGGTGATGCTGTTTTTGCTTCAGCTGGTGGTGATGGCTACTATCGTAGACTAGACTGTTTGAGATGTTGTCTGGGTAGAGGAGTGGCAGGTGGTGGCGGTCACGGTAGAAAGCCTCGCCGAGAACGTTCTCCGAGGTTGAGTTCTTCAGAATGTGGTGGCTGTCATAGGGCAGGCCAATCAGGTCAGCGTCGCCGGCAATCAAGTCCTCCTTTAGCGAGTACACCGACGACGAAAAACAGGAGGACAGCGAGGATAAGGACTGCTGTTCCTCCTCTGCAGTGTCCTTGTTGTGGTGGTGGTGGTGGTTGTCCGGCAAACTGTTGTTCAAGGCTGTTTGCTGGTCAGCGACACTGTTTGCACAACACTGCTCATCATTATCAGCTTTGAAGTTGTGATTAGCTGCTGTTTCTTTTTTCTTTGCAGCTGCCCTGACTCTGCGCTCCGATTTGACTGCTGCCGTCGTTCGCTGAGCCTCTGAGCCCTTATGACTGTGATAGCTCTTTGCGCTTTTAGGGTGGGCGAGGAAGTTTCTCGGTAGTGAAAATGCCTTCACCTCCTCCTTGTCGTTGTTGTTTCCGTCCCGAGACGACGATGAGTGTTTGCCCCTTTGTGGTTGCTGTTGTCTACTGTTGGCCTTTGACTTGGGTTTTGGTTGCTGCTGTTGAGTTGGTTGTCCGCTGTTGTTAGTTACTGTTCCCGAAGTGGATGTGACATTTGAGACAGCAGTGTTGGTAGTGGCAGCAGCATCGGCTGTTTCACTTTGCCACTGTTTTGCTGACTGTTTTGGCGTGAGGTGGAAACGAATGGCTCGACTGGCGCTGTGATCAACGGAATCTTTTACTACTGCTGCTGCTGTTTGACGGTCAGTTGACCTGGTTGATTTGACCGCCGAATTGTGCTGAAATTGCTGAAGCTGCTGTTTCATTAGCTCTCCAGGCAGCAGTGCTTGGTAGTTGGCAGTTGCAGTGACGCTAGATTTGTTGCCGACAATTGCCGTGATTTCACGTTGCTCTAGATAATTAAAAAATAAAAATTAGTTATATAACATGATGCTTTGTTGTCATTTCCCGCGTTCACTTACCGCATTCATCGAGCATAAAGTCGAGCAGTGTGCACCGCTCAGTTCTACCGTACACCAGGTACACGTACTCGTTGTCGACTAGAAAGTCCTCCAGTGAGGTGATCTAGAAAAAAAGATGGCCAAAAGAAGACACAACATTTTTACTGTTAAATCATTGTTCACCCATTGCAGCCTCTCATCTAAAAACTCTTACCCTCTTATTGGTAGCAAGTCCGTAGAGCTGGTGAACGGCGCCGCCCACATTGAGCTGGTGATGCTGCTGCTGCACCTGCGTCTGACACTGACTGGCCACCACGGCGGCGGAGATCTCATTCAGCACCTGCTCAAAAGTCTGCGCAATGCGGTAATTGAGAAGGAAGCGAATCGGCCGACGAGAGGGCCGCAAAGAGGGCGCCGCCCGACAGGAGCCGCGCAGCAAGGCGACAATCTTCGGGCGAATGGCAGCCGAAGAGGAGGATGACTGTCCTCCGAAAACTGTGCTTCCCGTGTAAAGTGTGCCGCAATTGGAGTGCAGCGAGTGTGACGCCGAAAGGGTAAGCGAAGAGGAGCCGTTGGAACACGAGGAGGAGGGAGGGACGACGATTGGTTTGCCCGTTGAGCTTGGGCTGTGGCTGCGTGGCAGGTGTGCGCTCGTGGACAGGAGGTACTGCGCGCCAAAGACGGCTGATTTGTGGTGGTGGTGGTGGTGGTGGTGATGATGGTGGTGGTGGTGACTTCCACCTCCTCCGCCTGAAACGGCTCCCGTAGAGCGTGTTAGGAGTGAATCTTTGCCCCCGCCGTTTCTTGCCGCCGACTGCTCGTAGAAGCTCGTAGAGCAGGTCGTACCTCCATCGACGGTGCTCGGTGAGTTTGCGGCGGCGGCGGCGGCGGCGGCGACTGCAGCCAAGTGTCGGTGGAGTAGACTGAGACTGGGGTAGTGCAGCGAGCGCACCAGGCGGACGGTGGAGGAGACGGCGTACTGCCCGCCCACCGCCAGCTCGCCCACCGACTGTACGGCCGTGCCGGTGGCAATGTCGAGCATGTAGCGCACCCCGGAGGGCAGTGATTTCTAAAAAGAGAGAAGAACAAATGTTGTTGTTAGAAGAGTGGATGGGAACTCAATCAAAGTGTTGGGAAGTTGGACATGAAATGCCACTGCCAAAACATTTGATGCTATGCAATTGATTGCAATTGCACTCAGATGTACAATCAATAGCTATTGGCAGTGAGGGGGTTTAAACAAAAGATGAAGTAGTCAAAGTAAGTGTAAGGTAAACTGCTCCTCGCGTTGGGGAAGTGTCTTTCACTTACGCCCACGCGTCGCTTGTTGCAACTTTTTTCTTTTAGCTAGGCAATAAATAAAGCAAAAATAAACTAACATCATGTCGCATTGTAAGAGAAATTGTTCTCCTAAAGCTTGTTAGTTTGATCAAAATGTTCAACTTAATCATCTTTTTAGAAACTTAAAAGCTACCATTTAAAGCAGTTAAAAACTTACCACTGAAACTAGAAGACGGGTCAGCTCGGCACAGAGTAGGTCCATCGTCTTGATGCGATCCAGGTTGATGACGTACGGTCTGCCGGGAAAGTGGCGGTCACCGTTGACGTAGAGGGTGATGCGGAGGTGCCGCTGCGAGCTGGCCCCGCGGAAGGTGCTGCCATTCAGAGAGGGCAGGCCACGTTGCGGCAGTGCTGACAGGCGGCGAGGTGCTCCAGGTGGTACTGTTGCTGATGCTGCTGCTGCTGCTGAGGTCGTCTGCTGTTGATCGCACTCGGGTTGCAGGGCCACCTCCTCGGCACCCTCATCTTGATCCACATCCTCCTCCTCCTCCTCCTCCTGCTCATCCATCATTTGAATCGGATGATCATGAGCACGTTGTTGATCACGGCAGCGGCTGATGCTGCTGCTGGCGTCTGCTGTCAGCAACCGACCTGCTTGATGCCGACTCTGACTAGTAGTAGAGGTGAACACTTTTTCTGGCATCTTTTTGCTGGTGTTGACCACCACCATAGTGTGTAGTTAGATTAGGCAGTGTTTAGGAGAACAAACAAACAAAGTCGAAAGAGAGAAAAGAGTTGCTCTTCGTTTTGTCTGTTAATGATAGAAAAGCAATAAAAAGCTGCTGTGTTGTGATGAGAAGAGTAGAGGTGGTGTAATTAAGCTGTTGCTGCTGCTGTTGCAATTAGCAGTAGCAGTATTGTATAGAAGAAGGGAGAAGGAGTATAGAAGCGGCAAGTCACTCGCTGGCAGTGAAGGTGATCATTATTGTCGGTGTTGTTGCTGTCACTGATGCTCACTCAGGTAGTCGTAGCAGTAGTGCACAGGTGTTCTACTGTGTTGTGCTGCTGTACAGGTGTTGTCCAGGTGATGATGATGCTGCAACAGCTGCTGGTAATGCGGGTAATATAATAATGGTAGGGTGAAAAGGGTAGGTAGAGGAAATCAGAGAGAAAAAGATGAAGAAAAGTAAACATCAGCTACTGCAGGTTATGTGCAGTGAATGTGTGTGTGTGTGTGTGTGCAAAAATGTGTGCTGTGTACTTGTTTGCATATTAGCTCCTGACAGCTGCCAGTGTGTAAGTAGTGGTGGCGATAAAACGGGCGGCAATTAGCACGATTGTCGTCGCTAATGCTGTTGCTGCCTGTGTTGTACGTGTTGCTATTAAAGTGTGTGCAAGTGTGTATGTGCATGCCCCGCAAGTCAAGTAGTAGTCTCTGTGGAATAATCTGCCATTTTTCTCTCTGTTTCTCGTTTGTTTGTTTGTTGTTTGTTGCCTGCTGTTTCTTCTGTTCAGTCCGGTTGCTAAAATTCTTTCTCTCGTTTCTTCTCCATTAATGTTTATGCCTTTGAGTGTCCGAGTGCGCGCGTCTGTTTATCCTCCTCATCAGTCTGCTGGGCCTCATTTTATGATTATTGTTATGATTACTGCTAGTGCAGCACTGCTCACGATGCCGCAGCAACAGCAGATGCTGAGGATGTTGTGATGTTATGATGTTGATGTTATGATATAGCTGTTGCTGCTGTTTTGAATAGCTGCCACCGGACAGTTGAGTTCATTGAGTTTGATGCTGTTGCTGTTGCTGTCAAGTTTGCCTTTTGCTTGACCAGTGTTGCTCTGTAATAATAATATTGGTGGTGGTGGTGGTGGTGGTGATGATGATCACTGAACATCAACAAAAACCAATCGTCTGTGATGTCGATAGTCAGCCATGATGCAATTACTGTTCGCTGTCTGCCGGCATGCAAATCGGCTGATTAAAGTCCTTTCCAAAGCAGTTGTCAACGGCAATAAAAAGGATGGACAGCTGAGTGTAGACAAACCCAACAATCAGCAGATTTCCGCCACTGTACAGTTCACTACTGGACGCTGAATGTTGAAATGCTGTAATTAAAAAAATGGAAAAAATTCATTAGATGAACGAGTGTAAATAATGCAAAATTGGAAAACATAGTTACAAACAATTCGACAATTGACTTGGGACACACAGTTGAACAGAAGCAAACCAAGTAGCAAATTAGAAATCTGAACACACACACAGAGCTCACTTGTCGCATCAGTGCACACCGTACCGAAAGCCGGCGCAGTGATTAGTGCACAACAAATAATAACAACAACTAAGCAGACAGGCAAAAGAAAAGAGTAAAAGAAAGAGAAGAGAAAAATTGTGGCAAAGTATCTTTGCTGCACCAGTGGCACAATTTGATTAGCAGAAGCCGCCGTGTTTGCGTGCCGGTGCCTGCTTTTTTGGTGCCAGGCAAATATGTCTACGGTACACTGATTTTAGAGAGGTAAAAGGTAAAAAGGGGGAAAAAAGTGAGCTTGCGCTCAGTAGTACCGGCCTGTTAGTTTGCTTCTGTTGTCCTTTTCTTTGGTAATCCGTGCACCGTCTCCAGTAAGTAGGAGCTCACTGATATAATAGAAGCCGTGTATGAGTTGGGTGAGCTACTAAACTGAGCTTCTTTCTTAACCAAATTACCAACAATTGCTGAGAACGGAAAGACTGCTTCTGTTGTTGCTATTGCTGTTGTTGCCAATTAATAATAATCAAGTTGAACTAAATTAGCAAATGAACATGCAGAAACCGAAGCAGCAGCAACAACAGCAACCACAGCGAGGAAAGGCAACCACCTTCTGCTAACAGCTACTACCTTGCAGGACTTATTAGTTTAGGTACTGTTGCCGACATCTTTGCTTTGAAATTTGCCACTGCAGCTGAAGCACTGGTTGACTTCATTGACTGACTGACTGCTGATCATCACAATTGGTTTCGCCTCAGGTGCGCCTTTGAGCAATGATTGTCTTTGCCGCTGCCGCCGCCGCCATTGCTGCTTATGAAGCAAACACTTGACAAAGAAAGAAAGAGAGCGAAAGAATAGAAAAGCATGCAAAAAGGCACACAGAACTAAACAGTGGACAGAGTGCGAAGTGTGAAGTAATGAACGATGACGAGAGCGAGAAAAGAAAATGGCGATGGTTACCTCTTATTCTCCTTCACTTTTCCCTCTTTTGATTGTCAATTGTGTTTGCCTAGTTTGACTGCAGATTCAATCGCAGTTTGTGCTTGTGTGTGTGCAGTTAGAATGCACTTTAGAATGCACATGTCGATGTTTTGTGCACTACTTGGCGCCTAAAAAACCATTGGAAAAACCAGTGGACAGTTTAGTGATGATGGTGATGTAGAAATGTTAACCTTTTCAGTCGAATTAAAGAGAAGTAACTGTGGTGGTCAATAGTGGTGGTGCTCACAGCCATAGCTATTGTGTGTCAACGCGTGTTGACACATTGTGAAAGAGTTTCAGAGAGAACAGAACAGTCAGAAACACAAACGCAAGCTGCGAGTGTGCTTGCACTTTGCCTGTCCGTCAGTCAGTCAATTGGCTGGACTGCAATGATGACTGTCTGTCATCATTGTCAGCATCACCGTCGCCGTCACCACCACCATCATCATCATTTTCATGATGAAAAAGTGAGTGGCCACTGAATAGACTTGCAGGCATAGCTAAGCATTGACGGCACAATGAAACAAGTCGAGTCGAAGATAGGAGATACGGTAAATTGTGAGTGTGCACTGTGCGCACTGAAATGAAAGAAGGTGATAGTGATGCCAGGCAAAATTGTCTTGTTATTTTATTACAGCATCGGTTTTTTTCTAAAATACAAAACTGTTTATGCTTAGATAGACTTTCTGCTGTCGTCTTAAGTAGAACGTTACGAACAATAGTTGAATTTTGCAATTAAACCAGTTGTAATTATTGCTAAATAGTTAGTTAAATACAAAAGCTTAAAACAGTTTTTAAGTGTGTGCTTTTTAAAAGTCTGCCGTTTGAGCATCAGTGCAATAAATTGTATTAATTAAACAAAAAAAATTAAGAGAGGGTAAACGGTAGTGGTGGGCAGTAAACTAGAATAAAAAATAGTAATTGTAATAGACAATTCAAACTTACCATAAAAGGACATTTAAGAAATGTTTTGAATTAATGAGTGTTGCACTGTGAGGGTGCACTGCGTGTTGTTGGCAAAACAGAAAACGGAAAACATACACATACACATACAATTCAACTGTTTTTCTGTACAAAGTGTTCAGTAGTGGTTGATGATGCCGTTGTTTTGTTTTTGCACACTACTAAAAGCCCATGTGTTTAACAAATACAAAGTTGAATAGGAAAACTAAAAAGCAAATTGGCTGTAAAAATCAAGACGGCGGTAGTGGCGTCAGTAAGATGGCTGGCTGTGGCTGCTGATTAGGAGTGGCTTGAGATTGGGCTTTGCCATTAGACTGAGTGCTTTTCAGTAAATAGAAATTGTAATCAAGAAAAGGAGGAGGAGGAGGAAGAAGAAGAGAAGGATGCGGCTGCGGCGGAAAAAGAGTTGGTAGTGGTCTTGTTGGTGGTCTAAAAGTTAAACGCCAAGAAGGACGCAGTATTGATTGCAGTCACAAAGAAAAAAGCTGCTGACCATCGTGGGCGACCACTGCAACGGTGAAACGCTCTGGAGTGGAATAAAAATGGCAAATGCTGACTTCCACAGCAGCACCAGCCGCAGAAACCGGCAAGGCTTTTTTTTGCGGCACTGTTAGGAAAGTCGGAAGGGAAACTTGGTGCTGAAAAGAAATCTCCAGCAGAAACTAGGGCCAACGATGATGAGGGTGTTGTTGATAGCAAAGAAAGGCAATGTTTACATATTTCAGCAGCCAGAAAAAGCTCTCACTTCTACCACCAATGCACACTGGACAGTGTCTGCCAAAAGTTTCGGCTGAAGTTGCTGCTGTTGTCTATCATCTTCATTGTGCTGCGGCTGCTGCCTGTCTGTTGTCAGCGTCTGTCTTGTCAGGCAGAGAAAGAAAGAAAGAGAGAGAGAGACTGAGAAACTAGTGAGAAACTATGTGAACGGAGGCTGTGCACACTGCTGAGACAATGTTTCGGCAATGTGCACGGATTGTGGTGGCACTGTCTCTCTCTCTTTCTTTTCTCTCTCCAGGCTAAACTGACTACAGCTAACTGCACAGGACTCACTGCCTAGTTTATAAACTGAGCTTTGCGTGCATAGACTGCAGCATCGGCGTAGCCGATGCTTTCTTTCTAGTTTTGACAATCTCTTCAATTTCTCTCGCTGAGTCATAGTAATCTGCTGCCAGTGTGTGTTGCGTCAGTGGCGACAACTAGTGCCTCAGTTTTCAGTTTGTTTTGAGACAAAACTGACAGAGGAAACACGTTTACTAAATAATCATATTAAATACAGGAGCGTTTCTTATTTGCTGATAAAGTTTTTTTAGACTACCAACATACTCACTTATGATGTCCTCTTAAAAACAAAAATTTTTTAAACTAGGGTATCGCCAGGTGTTCCACCAGTAGATTTTGGCTGGAGCGTGTAGCAGCGCATCACAAACCCCACTTACCCCAAAACACACCCCAAAAACTCGGGCCCCGCACGCTCAGACCTCGCCGCCTTGTGCCGTGCACCGCTAGCATACGTCGATTACTTAGCCGGCGGCTCACCCGACACGACTTGACCGATTACCCGCGTACTCGGGCCTGCTCGCGAGACCCTCGTCGTCAGCCGTTGGTGATCGGTCAAGTCGCGGCAGACCTCGCCGCCTTGTCCGGTTAACCGCTCCTCCACAGCCACAGCGCTCCCCTGTATGCGCGCGCTACGTTTGCTAGCAGCACTGCTCACAGTAGCGCTGCCTTTGGCTGTACATGCCACGTGCGC
>JAALOO010001945.1_pt1 | contig 12553 bp, 5 predicted proteins | sample 7257641 | NCBI WGS metagenome assembly JAALOO01 (sample SAMN14085613, study PRJNA598686) | mite metagenome | biome: ENVO:01001000; feature: ENVO:01001002; material: ENVO:01001226; isolation source: single female mite from University of Michigan culture on fish food culture... ... | reverse complement strand
AAGCAAAAAAGTGCGTGCAGAGAGAGAAACATCATTTTTTTAGGGAAGTTAGATAGATAGTAGCGGCCCATAGGCCGCTAGCGACGTGGCTTTGAGAAGTTCGAAGTCAGTCGCCTGTTTGTGTATATAAGCAGCTACTCTTTGCCAATAAAGTCAGTCTGGACTACGTATGCTTGTGTTCACTCTCACTCAGCGCTTCTAAATAAAAATAAAATGAATTTGACTAGAGTTAATACATGTGGCAACAACAACAGCTATATTTAATATTTGTAAGCAGTTACTACTGCACAAACTGCAAAAAACTAGGAAAACCCCTGTAATCTGTTACAATACAGCAGCAGCAGCAGCAACAGAAACAGCGTTGACAAAATGAAACGCACAAATTTTTTTCAGCTGATTAAATTGTCCTCCGCGCAGGGGCTTTTCTCGAGCAATCATTGTAAACGTAATTTCAACGTATTACTATGACTAAAAAAGTTAAAACCTACTGCACTATTTTAACTGCCACTGCTACCTAGCCAGAGCAGTACATCAGTGCATCAACCCGGGTTCACTTTGTTATTCACCCTCTCGGCGCAAAAAGAAGAAAAAACTCTGAAATACTAAAATACTAAAAATAGACAAATTGAAAAATTTGTTAACGATAAGTCGATTTGAAGAATGAAGTAAAAAGTATTGTAGAGATGAAAAGTAACTGAGAGAAAGGGAGAAAAAACTTGAGAAAAAGTTTGAGTGATGCAGTGCTGTGCGTGTTAAAAAAAATGTTGAATGAAAAAAACTGAAAAACGCAAAAAGGAAAGAGCGCAATTGAATTGAAAATTGAGTTTGCAGTTTTGGCAACATTGCAGTGGCACACACACACACCAGCTCACCAGTGGAACTTTGCAAATTTGAATGCAGAGACTTTTTCCCTTTTTCTAAATTTTAACTTAGTCATTGTACACTACGACGGAAAAGATGAAGAAGGTAACTTTGAGTTGGGGCTGTGAATATATTATTTAAATGCAAAAATAGCAGCAAAACACTCAACAACAGCAGCATCACCAGAGCACTCAACAACAGCACAACAACCAGCGGCAACATCTAGTAGAGCTTTAAAATTGCAAGCAAAAAACACGAGCTCTCTGATAACTAGCGAAAATGTTTGTAAGTGTGTGTGAATATGTGTGTGTCTAAAATGAAGAGTAAATTGTCTGCTGATGAAGAAGGCCCAAAAAGCGGCCCAAAATGTATAATGGGCCTGTGTGTGTACAATGGTTTACTGTTGACTGGGAAAAAAAGTGATGTACAGCACAGACAATCCAGTCCAGCAAATTAACCAGCAAACCAGTGTTTGTGTGTGTGTGTGCAGTTGACAGCCCACAAAAAAGCATGTACTTCAAACACTGGACATCACAAAAAGCCAGTTTGAGCAAGTTGTTTTAAAAATTGCGCGCTGCTTTTTATGTATTGATTTTTTTGGACAATGTGTGGTCGTTGAGTCGCTCAGTCATTGTATAGTTTAGTTTCTTATTTGGTAAAAAAGTTAATCACTCAATTATTGAAAAATGTTTAGTCACCACTTAAACCGATCTTTGTTTACATTAGTTGTCTTTCTACAAAAAAACTAAAAATAAATTCCTGTTGTACAAAAAATATTTAAACAAAAATAAACTAAAAATACAAATAAATTTTATTTGTAGATAACTTAATTTAACACAATTTTGTTTTGTTTAAATATTTTAAATTGATGTGAACAAGTAATTTGATATTTTGTAAACTAACAATAACACGTTTAAAAGCTGTTGTTGTTTTTAGTAAAAATCATAAAAAAAACTTTAGATTACAAAACTGCTATTTTTTGTTTATTGCCACTGCACTCAGTGCATTTCCCCACGTGGGTGGCTGTTTTTATAACTTTTATAAAAAAAATATTAACAAAAAAATGTCTGTTTTCAGCTGACAGAATCGACACCGCCGACAAAGACGACCTTTGGAAAAGCCAACCAAACACGGCCCACTACTACTGCCAAGCAAAAGAAAATGAATCTATCCATTTATCTATCTAACTGCCCGGTTTTTTGTTCGTGTTGGCAGTGGTAATGGAGCAGTATCATTTGGTTGGCATTATTATTGCCGGCTATTCATTTCAACTGGCAAACACATACACACTAGAAAATGAAAAGAGGAAGGGAAATAAAAAGGAAAAAATTACAGAACAACAAAAAGCAAGTACAACAAAAAAGAAAAATAAAAGAAGAGAAGAAAAGAGAGAGAGAGAAAGAGAGAGAGAGAGAGAGAGAGAGAGAGAGAGACCCAACAAACGATGCCCCGATGGCTTAACGAGTTCGAGCGAGCATTCTCAACTGATGATGTTTTTTTGTGCTCAAATAGTAATGTAGTGTCAACACTGTTAACAGTGTAGCCATTGGTACTGCAGTAGAGGAAAATCCAGCAAAAAAGTTGACCAGGAGAATCATCAGAGAACAGAGCGGAGAGCACTTTTCAGTTCATAATTTGCTAACATAGAGACCCAGAGACTTAACCTGAGACAAATAACAAGCAAAGTTTAGCTTCCTGCAATGATGATCGGTAGGAGGACACACTATTACGAAAAAGGCAAAAAACTAAAAAAAGTAGAAAAACTGAAGGAGAAAAAAGAAAAAAGAAAAATGAAAACGTGGGCAAAACAGGAAAAAGATTGGAAAGAAGATTGGGAAAGAAATTGGGAAACGTGAGCACATTCCGCTCCCGTTAGCTCGCATTTTTTTCTGGCTTTTTTTCTCTCTTTTACCTGCACTAAATGGAACCTCCACCACCATCGATCTTCCTTTCGGTGTGTCAAGCAAGTCGGTATGAACTGTTCGCTGCTGTTCGACACGGCCTCCAAACAAGAGCAGCCCATTTCTCCTGCTTCTACTTCATTTTCTGCTGCCGCCGTTTTTCTAATTAATTATTGACCAGCAGCAGCAGCAGCAGCAGCAGTAGCTGTGGCAGCAGATCAAAAAGGCTGATTGTTTTGCCTCAGAACGTTTATGTTTTGTTCTTTGCCAGTAAGTTGCTATTTTCTTTATTTTTGCTCTGTTGTTGCCACCTAAAAATGTTAAAAAGTAAAAATGTTTTTACTGCCCAAAAATTAGTATTAAACAAAAAAACCATTTACTTTTTCAACTAACTAACCCTCCAACATTGAAACATTGACATTTAATGCAACAAAACTCAACTCAATAGTGATGGAGTGAACTGCTGGTGCCGGCTGCTGATGCTGTCTAACTGCTGACCATTTAATATAAACAAACACACATGTAATTAGCATTCAGTAGGAAAAAAATCTGCAAAAACAAAGTTTACCAAAAGGTTAAGTATTTAAATAAGAGTTGCTGTGGTGGTGGTGGTGGTCAGTGAGTGAGTGAGTGAATGAGTGGGGGGTCGCTGTACAAAGAACGGTCACCGCGTTACCACAAAATACACACACTAACACACACGTACATTGAACATAATCGGTCCGCTAAAACACTCTCTCTCTCACACACACACACACACAATCAGGTTTGAGGGCTTGAGTGTCATCGATCACATACACTCACACAAGAAGACTTTGAGTGTGTGTGTGTGTGTGTGTGTATGGCTCCAATCGATCACACGACGAGGACAACAACATCAACAGCAGCAGCAGCAACAGCAGCTAACAAGCAAAAACAGTAGGCACCCATTGACCCCTTGTGTGTTGTTCTCCTTCTTCTTCTTCTTATTCTCTGCACTGTTTTTTTCTGTTAACAAAAAACCGTAAAAAGAGGAAATGAAAGTAAAGTAGAGAGGAAAGGAGGGGTAAAGTCTTTTTGAACTGACTGAACAACAACAGCAACAGCAGCCATAACTGTCAACGGCTGGTGTGTGTGTGTGTTGACAATCGTTTGTTGTTTAGAAAAAAGAAAGAAAATAAGGAGGAAAAAGTTCAGCGGCACTTGTATTACACTTCATTTCACATCTTTTCACCCACCATCTGACTGACTGGCTGACTGGCTGATTTCCCTTTTTCAGTGTCACTTTTGCCTACCGAGCTGCAAACTGGGCAAACTGAATGAGCAAGTGAGTGTGAGTGTGTGTGTGTTTGTGTGTGCTCAGGGCAGTTGTTAGTTTGAGCAAGTTAGTTTGGCTGTGTGGTGCTACTGAAACTGGTCGGTTGGTTGGCTGGCTGGCTAGCCGGTGATGCGTTTTTTTCTGGTGAAGCGTTAACAGCAAGCAAAAATAACTTTGACTAAACTAAAACCAAATAAAAAAGGGTCTGTTAGTTTAACACATGATGATGATGAAAAAACTATTGTAATTTTGTTTCATTTTTATTTTAAGTTTAATTTGAGCACTGTTGTCTTTTGTGCTGTCTTTTGTGGGGCCCACACAGTCTGTTTTGCCGCTGTCCTCGCTTGTCCGGAAACAGTGTCATTGCCCAAGACAAAACGATCACTTCCGAGCAAATTACAACTGCGCTGCCGTTGTTGCTGTTGCCGTTGTTGTTGATGGTGAAGCAGTTGCGAAACAGTTGCGAAAAAGCTACCAACGGAAAAAGATGCTCTGTTGTCAAACAAAAAAATTACAAAAAAACTTTTTTTGTAATTTTTTGTTTTATCAAGTTTATTTTATTTTACCGTTAATTTTTTTTGGTATAATTTGTTTAATTTTCATTTTTTTTTGATAAAGGGTGAGGGGGTGATGGTGATTGATGACATTAAATCTCACTCATAAATGCGTGCAAAAAACGGGCAGTTGATTGAGTTTTCCTTTACTTTTTTTCTATTAATAACAGAAAAATGGCAGTGTCAGCAAATAGTACAACAACATACTTAAACGGCACACGTCAAAATTGGTTGAAAAAGGCAAAGCACACTCACTTAACATCAACTTTAGTGAACGTCCGGACTTGAAGTAAAAAACTGTTGTGGGAAAGTGGCAAGAAACCGGAGAACTAAATGCAAAAATAAAAAAAAATAATAAAAAACACATTAAGTGCTTGAAGTTTGGTTTAAAAAAGCTTATGTAATTTTTAAATAATAAAAAAATAATAGTGGTCAAACTCATCAATGCAAAAAGATAAAAATTATAAATAAAAAGATTAAATCAGTGTTTAAAGTGGGCCGGTAACAATGTCAATTGAGTGTTTACTTGCAACTTAAAAAATAAAAATTTGAAACGGTTGCATTCAAAAGAGTAATCGAGCAGATAACTTTTTTTTGCCATTAAACACATAAACTTATCAACAGCACTAAATCTTTCTTTTTTTATTCACAACATTGCACTTATTCATTCGTCCGTGCCTTTAGTTGAATCACTTGGTATGGAAAAATCCATCGACTCGATAATCATTTACAATGGTTGCCTAAAACTGCTGCTAAAAAACTGACAAAAAATAGAAAAAGGAGCAGTGACAGAAGATTTTGGTGTCAAAAAGCCACTCTCATTGCCATCGCCATCATCAGCACAAATCAGCAGCTTCTTTTGAATGACCAAACTTGGTCAGACTTTAATGCGACTGCGACGCTCAATTTTCACTTCTTTTTGCTTTCAATCAGAGAGCCGTCAAGTGAAAAAAACCGTTCAATCGACTGTTAAAAGAAGAAAAAAATGTTTTTGTCATTTTTTATTTTTTCAGTCACTTTATCTTTTTCTTTACTTGTTTAAATCATCATCATCGCCATCATCATTATCATTTTTGTTCAACTCTGAAACGTTTGATTGAAATTTGTTTTGCAACAGTTTTTTAACATTTTAATTGGATCATTTAATTTAAAAATTAAAACAAAATGTCAGTTTTGGTAATGGCATAAAATCCAACTATTTAAATTGTTAAAATATTTTTTATGTTTTTGAAACTATAAAATCTCACTTAAGTTTGATTTTTTTAGTTTTGTTTGTCAAAAAACACAATAAATTAAACAAACGAATTGACAGAAAAACAAATAAAAAAATTACATTTTAAAATTGTTAAAATATTTCAACATAAAATTGAAAAGAACAAAGTTTTAAAAACTAAAATTAATTGTAGCCAGTGATTGGTGATTGGTGGTATAACCAGGCAAAAAAATATTAGCATTCCTAGCAAATCATTACTTAAAATTGTCTGCAGTCATTGCAACGGTTAGACTTTAAGATGCCAACAGTTCAATGGGCGAATAATATTGAACCCAATAAAATTAAAATATATTGTTTTAGAATGTTTAAATTTGTTCGAACCAATAACAGTTAAACAATTTTGACAATTTACAAAAAAACTTTATTTTACTTGTTTTTCATTCACAACTTTAACTGCTGTCAAGTCGTAGTGAAAACACACACACTCATGCAGACTGCTAAAGTGCCGATCACTTGACATAAAAAAACAACAATAGTTGCGACTGACTCTCGGACTTTCTGACTGACTGAATGAAAAGACCAACAAACCACAATGTTTTGAGTGAGTTAAACGCAAATCGATGTGTGAACTCATTTGCAGCATCAGCTTCTTGGCAAAAAAGGAAAACACACACACATGCACATTTGCATCTTTTCTGCTTTACCGCAACAACCGCAACAGTAGCAGCAGCAGCAATAACCGCAGCACTCATCTGATCAGCTGCTTCAATTTACCACCAAACAGTCGCAGCATCAGCAACGGCAGCAATAGCGGCAATAAGTGAATGAATCTAAAAGTAGACACCAAGTGTCAGTCAGCAAAAAAAGAGTGAAAAAAAATTGCCGGCATTGAGCGGAATTGAGCTAAAATGGGTGAAGAGGAGGAGAAAGAGAGTGGAAAACGATGAAAAGTAAAAAGAAAGCAAAACGTGAACGCCAATTTCACTTTCACTTTGGGTTCGACCAACAAAGACTAAAGACTGAAAAAAGAGAGAAGGGAAGGGAAAGTATGAACTTCCTAAACAGTGAGAAAGAGAAAAGTGAGAAGGGAAAGAGGCAACCACATGGGTTGGTGAGCAGTGCTTTATGCTGGCAGTGGGGGCTAATTAAAGATACCAGGAAATTAGCCCACCAGCCGACTGCAAAGACGAAAACGAAGAAGAAGTCAAACACTAAGCGATGAGGACGGTAAAGCGGTTGGTTGAGCCAAGCCAAGCCAAGCCAAGTCATTCACTCAGTCAGTCAGTGAGTCAGTCAGTAAGTCAGTCAGTCGATCAACTGCCAATTTCTCAGCTGATAACTACTGAAAAGCGCTCACACACACAATAGAAAGGAGAATGGAGAGAAGAAAGACAACCAAAGGCAACACCAGCACAGATAAAGAAGAGAACTTCTTTGTTCTTTGCTCTTTTGCTTCTTCTTCTTCCTCCTCCTTCTCCTCCTTTATCGGAGCAACACACTGAGCAAAAACAAAGCAAAAAGGAAAAAGGATGCATTGTGTCTATTTTCACTTTGTCTCATTTTTTTCCTGCAAGCACACACACACACACAGACAAACACATAGAAAATTGCCTGGCTATTATCTGATCAAACACACACACACACAGTCAACCAGCAGACGACAGGCAGACAAACAGGCAGACAGGAAAAAAAACAAAATAAAAGTTGGCTAATTGAATCAAATGACAGCACTGGGAGACACTTGCTGCCAGCCAATCCAAGCCAGCGCATCATCATTTGCCTTGAGTTTCTTGAGTTTCTTGAGTTTTTCAAGAAAAAGCAGCATTTTTAGCTATCTGAAACCAAGTACATTATTTAAACAAATTATAGCCGTAAATATTAATGTCTCTGACATGCTTAAAAAACAATTAAAAATAAGTTTAAAATTTAGATTTTTGAGGGCGGCACAAATCACATAGAATCACAATTTTATTTGCGTAAATTGTAAGCTTTGCACACATTCAATCACGTCTCCCCTTCATCTTTTTCTTTTGACAGAAACAGAAATTTATTTATAGACTTTTGCTTCAAACTCAGTGAGTCGAGTCGTTAGAAATGAGTGAGTGAATGAATCAGTCATTTATTCAGTAAGTTCAATTCTAGCTAGTTCCCCTTTACTCGCTTAGTTATCCAAAACCAGAAGTTTCAGCCTGGAAACAGTAGTCAGTCAGTCAGTCAGTCAGTAAACTCAACAAGCCGAGACGAACAACTTCAAATCTGTTTGAAGAAGATGGTGGTGGTGGTGGCAGTGGTGGTTGCGTGTGTGGTTCGATAATAATAAGCGGCAAATAATCGAATTACATGCCACTGCAAAATTCAACTGAAAAGTGTGCGAGTGAGTTAAAGAGAAGACGGGAGAAAGCACACCAAGAAAACAGACAGACTAGCTAGTAAAGAGGGGAGAATGCTATCGAGTGTCTCTGACAACAGCAGCAGCAGCAGCAAAGAACATTGAACAGCAAAAGAGAGAGAGAGAGAGAGAGCGAGAGAGAGAGAGAGAGAGAGAGAGAGAGAGAGATGCAACCGAAAGAAAAAACGAATGCCCTTTTTGTTGCGGTTGCGGTTTGTGCTGCATAATTGTCACCGTTTCGGGCAGAGAAAAGAGGAGAGGGATGCTGAAAGTTGAGGAGTACTCTGCTTTTTCCTGTTTTCCTTTCCTCTTCCTCCTCCTTCTTTTCCTCCTTTCCATGCAGCTAATCTAATTTGCGTGCCATTCCAATTAGTGCACATTGCAGTGTTGTTTGTGCCACCACTGCTGGGAACATGGCCGCCTGCCGCCACCACCACAATCTAAAGTCTAGGCCTCTTTTTTTATTAGAACCCAAAAACATTTTCTAATTTACCAAAACTATTTGAATAAGGCACTGCGCGCCTACAGCCGTTTTTAACAAGAGAAGTAGAATAAGAAGAAGAAGAAGAAGAAAAAGCATGCCAATTACTGCTATTGCAGTTTGCAGTTTCTCCCTGTTTTTTGTTCAGGAATGCCGGTTAATGAATAAAATCGGCAGTTCAGTCGCCCACTGTTAGTGCAGGAGAAAAAACCTTCCAGCAAGCACAAAAGTAGATACTTTGTTTGTACTTGTAAAGAACTGAAATAGAGCAGCAAAACAAACAGCACTCTGCCGATGACAAAACCGAAGACGACGACGGCGACTACGGCAAATGACAAAAAAAAATATTTTGATAACAGTGAAAGTTTTGATCTGCTAAAAAATGTATTTAATAACTGTCGTAAAGTTTGAAATGACTCAAGCGAGCACGCAAAGACTGCGGGGAGAAAAGATTGTATTTGAAAAATACAACAGCCACGACTTTTTGTTTTTCTTTACACTGAAGTGACAACGGCAGCGGTTGTACTCAACAACCTAAATCTCAATAATAATAGCAAAGGTTTCTTTTTCAACGACACAGCACCATCAACACTAGTGGCCACTATCCTCTAAACCTATCTGTCACCGTAATTGGCCATTTTCACTGTCATTTAGCGTTGAGGAGGAAAACTGAGCTGAGAAAAGTAAAAAGAAAAAAAGAAAGAAAGAAAAAAGGAAAAGTGAGTCGTGCTGACATTTGCCCAGTAGATCTTTAAAGACAATTTAGGAATGGCTGGTAAAAATAGTAGTAGTATTGCCCATTAGCCAGTGTCTGTGGTTACATAAATCTTTGATCAGTGGCGCAAATGGCTAGGCAAAAGTGACAACAGCTGACTATGATGGAGTTTTTGACAAATTTTTTCCTCTATTGTACAAAAAGTGCAAAAACAAGAGAGTTTTGCAAAAACTACGCAACAGTTTGTCATAGTCAGACAAATTGGGATAACAAACTGGCCGACTGACTAACTGCACAACAAACAAAAACAATTCCCAGCACATACAACAAACGTTTGCTTTTTTGTTTTTAATTGAAAGGAGCAAATGATTTTCTTAGCAAACTGACAGCCCTGGTCATCACTTAGTTTTTCAGCAAATAAAAAAGGCTGAGGTGATAGCCTGATACTGAATGTTGTGTGCTTCAGAAAGCAGTTTTTTTATAACCCGTTTGACTTTTATGCTTTTCTTTCGAAGTAGTTGTGGTTTTAACGGTGACATTGGTGGTGGTAATTGATAGGAAGGCAATAACGTGGTTTGTGGCCGCGGTGTGGTAGTAGTAGTGGACCAAGAGCAGCAGCAGCACTAAATGCCAATTGCTTTGCCTGCTGTCGACTTCAGCAGCAATTGAGCAATTGTGTACTTGCTTCACCAAGCCCCAGCCAACAAATAAGAGAATGAGGACAAATGAGAGAGAGAGAGAGAGAGAGAGCCTAGTGACCACTTTTCTTTCCTTGATGGCGAATTTCTTAGGTTTGGGCTTGATTTGCCCCTGCAATTAGACATTTGAATTACTACTACTGCTACTACTGTCCACTTCTGTCTAAATGTCTGTTTGTGCCTTTTTTTCTGTTGCTGCTGTTGCTCTTATTGTACATAAATAAGTAAACACGACCATCAACAACAATCAACAGTAAGTGCTGCTGCTGCTGTTCATCTTTGCTCTATTTTTTGCTGGCGTTTAGCAGTCAGAATCCACAACTTTAAGAGCAATTATATCCTTTATTGGGCATAAATCTTTGTATTTTGGAAACATTTAAAAATATAGCTTTTGTTTTCTTTTATAGGTAAATCTCTAAACAGTAAACATTTTTAAACGTTTGCTCTTTTGAAAATAGTCTTGTTCAGTTGACTAAATGAAAGTTAATAGCGGTGTCTTTTTGTTTTTAAAACCACTGCACAACCAGCTTGTACAAATTGATGGCATTGTCAAAAGAAACTTTTTGATTGTCTGGCTTTTGCTGTTGTTCAGCTGCATTGCTTTTGTTTTGTCTTTAATCAAAGCATTTTTTGCCATTCATTGGCTCAAAAAGAATGGGGGCAAAACCACTGCAAAAAGAAGTGGTTTTACGTTTGGTGTCAACGTCAGCTGTTGCAAGACTGTTTACTGATTCTGTAAACTTTGTTTTTGTCCTCTACTTTTCTCCTACTTTGCCGCAACAATCAATGTCGTTGTCTTGTTTTGCTGCTGTTGCTATTGTTATTGTTAAAGTTGTCGTGTTTCCTTGTTGCATCAATAAGTAATGAGGAGTAGTGGTGTGGTCAATGGCGAGACAGTGCAGATGAGACAGTGCTAGTAAGCAAGACAAAGACGAAGAAGAAGAAAAAAGTTGCTACTGAATCTGTTCATCTGTTCGGTAACATTTTTTCTGGCGAGAGTACGCAAGTTAAGCGTTATAAAAAGTGACAATAATTGCAATTGACAAAGTGTAAAGGTTTTAAAATTGGGTGCTGAGGCCCTGCGCTAAAAGAAGTGTTTGCAATTTGCTGTGCTGAATTTGAGTTTTCCTCTCTGACATCTTACACAGCCTGCAAACGTCAGCACCGACGTTAGGCACCGACGTCCAATTTAATTGACATTTGATTTGGCATTTTAAATCTGTTCTTTTTGCAGCCTTTTTTGGTTATCTCATCAGCGCATTCAATGGAAAATTAGTTTTCTATCTTTTTGAATTTTGTTCGCCTTTGACGTCAACAGTCTGTGTGCGTGTGTCTGAAAACATCAAATTACAAACGTTACATATAAAACATCATCCCACGCTCAGTTCAACTGCGCCAACCTGACAAACTTGTTGAAAAAAGATCTAAAAAGCTAACACTGATGACCAGAAACGGGTTTTTAATCAAAATGTGAATATGCTTGTAAAAACGAAGACAAAAACGACAAATGCACCACCACCACCACCAACAACAACATTACCAAAACTATTGCACAACAAAAAATCGCTGTGTCGTTATGCAGTAGTAAAACGGTAGTGTCCAGTACGGCATTCTCTCACTCATTTACTGGCCACTCCGGCTAAACTCCAAAGAAAACAAAAAAATACAAAAATTGCTACTAAAAAGCTCTAACCGACCGACCGACACACTGCACGCACTCATCATCGACAGACTAAATGAAAAAGAACAGTGAAATAAATGAATGAAAGACTGACTGGCTGACTGACTGAGTGGGAGAGTGAGTGAGTGACTGACTGATGAATAATGAATGTTCTCAGTTCCGAGTAATGAAAACGGCGATGGCGGCCGCATAAAGTGAGTAAAAGAGAGAGAGAGAGAGAGAAAGGAATAAATGAACGATTGGATTCAGTAGCAAACTAAAGTTAAAAGCCACCGAGAAGCGTTTCCGAGAATGCTTCCAAGTGCAATGGTGTGCTATGGCTCTCTACGGTATGACTTCAACAGCATGTTCTCCCGTGCTGCTCACTGTGTGTGTTACCGGTGGTGGTCATGATGATGATGATGATCACAAGAGGAGATTGACCTGTCTTCTTGGCAACAACAACAACAACAGCAACAGCAAAACTGAGTCTTTGAGCTGCAATTAGCTGTGTGACTGTATACTGAAAATACCTGCACTTGCACTGAAATAAACAAAAAATCAGTGCAGTGAAGCAGTGGACAGCAGGTGCACCAGTAGTTTAAATGCAAACAAATGTCACCTATTCATTTGTTTATTCATTTGTTTTAGGTTATTTAGTTTTTTAATACTGAAACAAGGGTGTGAGTGTCGCTTCGCGCCACGCACTTTTTAGTTTTTCTAAATTTGTAAGCATTGACTGGTGTCATTTGGTTGATCGGCATTGACCGACGGCTCGGGACAC
>JAALOO010001944.1_pt1 | contig 12557 bp, 6 predicted proteins | sample 7257641 | NCBI WGS metagenome assembly JAALOO01 (sample SAMN14085613, study PRJNA598686) | mite metagenome | biome: ENVO:01001000; feature: ENVO:01001002; material: ENVO:01001226; isolation source: single female mite from University of Michigan culture on fish food culture... ... | reverse complement strand
CGATAAAACAGAATCCAATCCTGACTTTTTATAGGTTACGACTCCCCCAATTCCTAGATAAAAGCCTAATTCGATCGCCCGTTTTGCTTGTTCTAAGTTTCCTGTAAAACAATGTAATATTCCATACAATTTCTCGTCCTTAAGTTCCTCTAGGAGTACGAACAGTTCATCAAAGGCTTCTCGACAATGTATAACGATTGGAATATCTAAGGATTTTGCCCAGCTCACCTGAATACGGAAAGCTTCTTTTTGAATTTGTAACGTACTTTTATCCCAATACAGGTCGAGACCAATTTCGCCAATCGCGTATATTTTATGTTGACTAATGGCTTTTTCGATTATGTTGAGCTCTTCGAGATAATTTTCCTTAACTGAACAGGGGTGAAGACCAAGCATAGGAAAGCACATATTCGGGTATGCTCTCACTGTATCCATCACCAGTGATATGGATTCGATATCGACATTTGGAAGAAATAAACGTTCTACGCTGTTCTCAATGCACCGAGCTATCTGCTCGCGCATATTTTGATTATGTACATTATAGTAGATGTGTGTATGGGTATCTGTGATGGAAAATGGTGTCCTCGACATAGCTGGTATAATATTGCGGCTAAATTTAGGTTTTTCATACTAGAACACCTAATAGAAAACAAAAAACGCGAGATTATCAATAATCGCGCGTTTCTATTATTAAATTTTTAAAGTCGTTATTTCTGCGTTGCTGTGCTATCCGTAGTTGGCGTATCAGCAGGTCCAGCAATAATATCCACCACCTCGATGTTAAATACTAAAGGTGCATATGGAGGAATAGTACCACCACCACGTTCTCCGTATCCTAAAACTGAAGGAACCAGCAAGGTTGCTTTAGTACCTTTGTTAAATAATTGGAAAGCTTCTGTCCAACCTTGAATCACAGGATCGTGTCCAACACGGAAACGAATAGGTTCATATTTATGTGTAGGACTGAATGTATTATTTTTCTTTGCTACTTCTGCGTCGTTAGTATCAAATACTTTTTCATTCACTAGCGTTCCGGTGTAGTTCACAACAACCGTATCACCTAATGTTGCTTTGTTTCCTTTACCCTCTTCTTTTACCACATATTGTAGTCCTGATGCTGTTTTTGTTGGCTCTAATTTGTTTTTTGAGATGTAATTTGCAAGTTTGCTATCTTCAGATTTTTTTAGTCCTTCGATTTCTCCTTTGAAATAGGTGTCTATTTGTGCGTATAAAGCAGAATCAGTTAAATCACCTTTTTTAAAGTGTTTTCTAACTTTTACACTAAATGTTACAAATTTATCTGCAAATTCAGGTTTTGGTTGTCCAGTTTTTGCTGCCATAGTGTCAAGATTTAAACGGAAAACTGCACTATCACCCTCTCCTAAAAGCTTGAACATAGAGTTGTAATCACCAGCGTATAAACCTGGAATGGAATCTGGAGCGATATTTACGATTTGTGGTAAGCCAATATCATAAGTACTTTGTAGTAAAGAGTCATTACGATCTGATTTTATAATCATATCCACCGATAAAAGATCGCCAGCTACTGCTTTTTCTGCACCCGCATCTTTGGCGATGTTATATTCAAGACCACCGTCACCTTTTTTGAAGTTTTGACAAGCTGCTGTTGCTAAGATAGCAACTGCTGCTGAAAGGAATAAAATAGATTTCTTCATTTTTCTGATATATTCACTGATTTATTTTGTTAATATTTCTTTATAATCTGGCAAAATAGATTTAAACCTATTTACAACCTGGCTTAACGTTTCATTAGAACTGCCACCTGACGCATTTAAATGTCCACCGCCATTGAAATGCACTTTACAGATTTCATTACAGGGTATGTCGCCAATTGAACGCAAAGATAATTTAATTAATTCAGTTCTGTCAATAAATAAAGCGGCTAATCGTACACCTTTTACAGAAAGGGCATAATTCACTAATCCCTCAGTATCACCTGTTGTAACATTGAATTTTTGTAAGTCTTCTTTGTTTATTGCAAATAAAGCAGTATTGTATTCGGGAAGTACCTCTAGGCAGTTAAGCAAGCAATAACCAAGAAACTTTAATCGGTTTTCTGTAGCACTGTTGTAAATCTTTTCATGTATTTCCCAATTACGAGCACCAGCATCAATTAAACAAGCAATAATGTGATGTACAGCGGATGTTGTTGAGCGGAATCTGAACGATCCTGTGTCGGTCATAATTCCAGCATATAAGCATGTCGCGATATCTGCCGTGATCCCCGATGAATCGCCATTTACTTCGGCAATAAAAGTATAAATTAATTGCGCTGTTGCAGCAGCATTAGAATCCCATAAACTTAATTGAGCAAAGTCTTCAGGATCTAAGTGGTGATCTATCATCCACTTCTGAGCCTGTGAATTTTGTATTAAAGGTTCCAGGATATTGGTACGATTCAAAGCACTATAGTCAAGACAAAAGATGATCTCGGCGTCGCGGATTAATTGTTCCGTTATATCTGGAGCATCGGGATAGATTACTACTTCATCTCGACCTGGCATCCAGTCTAAAAAAGTTGGAAAATCTGACGATAGCACCACCTGGACTTGATGCCCCTTAGCCTTCAACCAATGGTATAAACCGAGAGAAGAGCCTAGCGCATCTCCATCAGGCTTGTGATGGGTTGTGATAACGATTTGTTTAGGTTCGTTGAGTAATTGTAAATTCTTTTGTCCTTGTAACATAACTAATCTAAGAATGCAAACCTACTATAATTTTATTAGTTCAAGAAATTTTTAGTTCAAGGTGAACCTTAAAAAATGTTAAGAGATTTAAAAGGAAATATTACGTTTAGTATATTCGAATTTGTGCTTTTTTAACTTTACAAGTGTCTGTTTTTAAGGTGTTTACTTTTTAAAGGCATATAGCTTTTTGTCACGACGTACGCACAATAAATAAACGGCACTATTATAATCGATTTTACCATAGTAGAAATCAGGAAGTGCTTCAATAGGAAAACCATCATAAAGATTACCTTTCGGGTCGAACAAATAAATCATCGCATTGCCCCGAGATGCTATACCCAATAGATAATTTCCAGTTCCATTTGGAAAGAATTGCGGTCGATCCTCGATTTTTTGGGTGAAATTATATTCATAAGTAATAGTTGTGTCCAAAAGACCTTGAATAAACAATTGTTTATTGTCAACTGAGTATAATTGGGGTGAGTCCCCTTCTGCTTTTGGTGCAAATACGTGTAGCACATCTGCGGACCAGTTTCCTATTTTTTCTGCACGAGGCTCATTCTTAAAATCTATAAAATATAAGGTGCTCGAAGTGTCTATTGCAAATACTCCCCACTGTTTCTCCAAATTTCTACCAGTGCTAATTGAACTACTAAATTTTGTTCCTGTAACACGTTCTTCTTTTACAAGGCTTCCTTCTGCATCAAACTGATAAAAATTGCCTGAATCTGTAGCCAAATAAACAAGGTTATCATGAACTTTTACATCGAATAGTATATTGCCATCAACTGTCTTATCATTCCAATTTTTACTTTTCTTTCCATCCATATCATATACAAGAAATTTATTTCTAGCGGGAATAAAAATTAATTGCTCATTGTTAATACTTGCGATGGTCGGTGTATTGGATGGTTCATCACTTAAACTTGTTGAAAATCCTGGCAACGTCTTACCGTCTGTGTTTATCCGGTAAAGTCTGTTCCTGTCGGTAACGAATACTATGGAGCGATCCTCAAGCTGTCGTACATTACCTACTATTCTCCCTTGTAGAACAGCTGACCACAATTTATTACCACTTGGATGGATGCCATGCAACGTATGATCCTGCTCCTGAATTAAAATAAATTGACTGGTGTCTGAGTGCTCAAAAACCCAAGGCTGTGTGATCGGTTTATTAGTAAAATTGTAAGTCCAGTCCGGTGTTGCACCTAATGCATTTTTACTTTTGTATATTCCGTAAATATTGGAAGTGAATGTGCCATTATTGCCTGAAATCTGAATTGACCAAGAATAAAAATCATTGTATCCATAATTATTTTTGTCCCGAAATACCTTGTAGAATTCTGGTTTTAATATGCGATTTAAAACGGTACCCGATTTTTCTGTGCGCATGAAATAGGTAACATTCGCTTCATTCCCTTGCGTTTTTTCAAAGTTTTTATAACCTAAGGTATTTATGAGGCGGTTATCTTCTTTAATGTCTTTTTGATAGGTGCGTAGCAACGATAAATGATTTGATAGAACAAGTACATTATCAATACACATGAAGTACGGACGTGAAAATGCTTTTAATGGGTCTCCAAATACCATATAAGGTATGTTCGAATTATCAAAACGATAGATTGAATCAGAAACAAGTGTCGATAGTTTCTCTTTTAAAAAATTTCCTTTTATCGTGTCTTGAAGAGCTATAAATGCAAGGGTCGTGCGATTACTTTGTTCAACAACTGCAAATTCATTGGAAAATAAAGTCCGGATGTCTTTTTCCCAGTCTATGTTCTTACTTTTTGAAATGGTGGCGAGCTGATCATCCATTTTTGCATATTCAGAACGCGTTGTAAAGAGGGTTTTAAGATCACTGAAAAATTTCATTTGATCACTAATTGCAAATGAAAGAAAAGAGGATGTGTTTTCTGGGAAATAATTGAATAGCCTTTGGGTTGTTTTGCTTTGAGCACTAAATATTTCTAGGTAATTATCTTTTCGATGAGCTGTTTTGCTCTCTCCACTGAGTATGAGTGCGTCGTTTTTGAAACTCATATTCCATGCCGATTGTCCCCCTAATTGATCGAATAGTGATAGAAAGTACCCCGCTTTATTACGCATAAAAGTTTTTGAAATCGGTGTTATTTGATCATGCATGAAATAAATACTAAAAGGCGAGTTTCGGCTGTTGTTCTCGACAAAATAATCGATTGTTTCTGCGGTAAGTTTGGGTTTTGCCTCATCAATAACATTTTCAATCAGTTCGCTTGAAAAGGATCCGAAGAAAATTTGCTTGTAATAGGCAATATGGAAAATAGAGTCTTTGATTCCGTTATCCAAATTGAAAATTTTTACACCTAGCGTATCTTTTGTACTTACGCTATAACCCTCTGCTACTTCACCAATTAGAGCATGAATTTCTGAAACGGGAATTTTTTCTGATGTTGGTAGCGTAAATAAGGTAGAAACACCCTTTTTACTGGGATGTTGAGAAATATAAATATCTGTTCCATTCAGATACGGTTGTAACTGTTGATGACGCACGAAGTTACGTTTTAAGACGTTCCATTTGTCCATTTCAGATTTTCCAACCATAGCTTCAAAGATCTCAAAGTCCTTGAATATATTGTCAATCGTTACGTCATTGCGAAACGTTGCAATAACGAACGTCTCCATGGGTAAAAATGTGAGAGGTCGAATTACCTCTCTTTTGTCACCGTTGACGTTCGCAAAGTAGTAAATTGACGCAACGATAACGGCAATAAATAGTAAAATTGTTGTAATTATGGTATTTTTCATCGTACACAAACCTGTCGCTATTCAAAAATAGAAAATAAAAGTGCATTTCAGCCTTTTAGTCTTATCTTTCGTTTGATTTCAGGAACAGAAGTGAAAATACTTATTTGACTGACTTTCGTGGAATGTCGTTAATTATATAGGAAAACCAATAATTGGAAAATACTGAAATACTTATTACATTTAATTTTTTACTTTTATGCTTTAAAACCACCGCCAAGTAGCTAATTTGATACTTTTCGCTGTACGAATTATGCGATAGTAGACTAAAATATGGCGAATGTGGAACATTACTTATATTTTGAATTAGAGATATTTTATGAATAAAAGAATTATATTAGTTGCATCTTTTTTTGGTTTGACAGCTGTTATCTTGGGCGCTTTTGGGGCGCATGGCCTAGAAGGGAAGATTAGTGATTATCACCTGAATACGTGGAAAACGGCTAATCAGTATCATTTTTATCACACCTTGGCGTTGTTATTTCTGTCAACGTTTTCTAGGGCAAAAAATGCTTCTATCCGTGTTTCTTTTATAGCATTTTCTATTGGAATTTTATTGTTTTCTGGATCTCTATACCTGCTTAGTACTCGGGAGTTATTGGGATTACATGGTTTATCTTTTTTGGGACCAATTACGCCCCTAGGGGGGGGATGCTTTATGGTTGGATGGATTGGACTATTCATTGCAGCAGTGCGTAACCGGTCCTAGATCCTAATAAATCTTTATACATAGCCTTTATGCTTAAATTTAGGCCTTATCTTATAAGAAATATATTACTTCTGCCAGTAAAAGTAAATATTAGAACGTATAACTTTATGACCATTATTTGATCGTATTTAAGATTATAAGGTCGTCTGTCGATAAGTTTTTGTTTTTTTTTAGTGCGGTAATGCACGTCATTGTAGCGTTTGATGGAAAAGAAGGATTGATTTTTTTGAACGGAATCGAAGTTCAAAAATTAAGTGCTGGGATTCACACGAAGTCAGTAACATAAAGGAACTTTGATTCCATATATTAACAACTACGGGCGGAATGCTCGGAAGTTACGCCTGTGGAGATGGAAGGTTTATTCTCATCTAAGAAACAGGAAGCCCAAACTATTAGCTTCGCTGTGGACGGGTATTCAACTTTTGTTTTTATGAGTGACATATCGTTGTTTCAACAAAATCGACAAACATTATTTATAGAGGTAATTTTACCACTTTTTATAGCCAAGACATATACTTACCGTGTGCCTGCTGAATGGAATGAAGATGTAGAAATTGGTAAACGAGTCATAGTACAATTTGGTCGTAATAAGATATATTCGGCAATCGTTAATCGAATTTCAAATGAGGCGCCATTGCAATATGAAGCAAAATATATTTTAAATATTATAGACGAAGAACCGATTATCCGCCTGCAGCATCTTAAAACATGGGAATGGATGTCTAGCTATTACATGTGTTACTTGGGAGAGGTAATGCAGGCTGCCTTACCTGCTGCCCTTAAGATGGCTAGCGAAACGAAGATAGTTGCCTCAAGTAATACTGACTTGGATCGCGCTTCACTCTCCGATAAGGCTTATTTGATAATGGATGCTTTAGATGTTGCTGGTGAACTGACAGTCAATGATATAGTTAAGCTTCTTGGTCAAAAGACTGTTTTTCCACTGCTTAAATCATTATTTGACAAAGGACATATTTTAATCTCCGAGGAAATAAAAGATCGATATACAGTCAAACGAAAAGGTTATTTAGAATTTGCTGCTGAATTTGAAGACGAACACAGTAAACGGTTGCTACTAGATTCTCTAAATCGAGCACATAAACAGCAAGATGCAGTTCTTGGATTTATGCAACTTAGTAAAACTAAGACAGAAATTACCAAAGCTGAGGTGATGGAGGTGGCAGGCGTTAGTTCAGCAGTTCTTTCTTCTCTCGTGGAGAAAGGTGTATTCCTTATTCGTGAAAAAGTAGTGTCCCGATTTGAGGGCGAGGATATTGAACTTGGTGCTGAGTTTACCCTTAATGAAAAACAACAGGAAGCCTACATGCAGGTTGTTTCGCAATTCGAAGAAAAGGATGTTGTTTTGCTTCACGGTGTGACGGCCTCTGGAAAAACGCAGATATATATTCGCTTAATTGAAAAGGTCCTGCAGGAAGGTGGAAATGCGCTGTTTTTATTACCGGAGATTGCTTTGACCGCTCAAATTACTGAACGGTTGCGGAAACATTTCGGAGATAAATTGGGTGTATATCATTCCAAATTTAACGACAATGAACGTGCTGAAATATGGCATAAAGTGCTAAAAGGGGAGTTGAATGTGATTGTTGGTGCGCGCTCTTCGGTGTTTTTACCTTTTCAAAATTTGGGTCTCATTGTAATTGACGAAGAACACGAAGTTTCTTACAAGCAATTTGACCCCGCTCCGCGCTATCACGCACGTGATACAGCTATATTTATCGCTCAATCACAACAAGCTAAAGTGGTTTTAGGTTCCGCGACACCATCAATTGAAAGTTATTATAACGCGAAATCGGGTAAATACGGATTGGTTGAATTAAAAGAGCGTTTTGGGGAGGCTCAAATGCCCGAAATCTCAATTGTTAATATATCAGAGGAAGGCCGGAAAGAACAAATGATGTCGTATTTCAGTGCTGTACTTCTAAATGGTATTAATGATTCATTAAAAGACAAGGAACAGGTAATCTTATTTCAAAACCGCAGAGGACACACACCTTTTGTGCAGTGCAATAGCTGTGGGTGGGTAGCGAAGTGTGTAAATTGTGATGTCAGTCTTACTTATCATAAGACGAGTAATCAGATGCATTGTCATTACTGCGGGCACAATGAACCACCGATTCAAATTTGCCCTGCATGTGGTATGTCACATATTGAGAGTAAAGGGTTTGGTACCGAGCGTGTTGAAGAAGAATTGGAAGTTCTATTGCCGCACGTGAGAACAGGGCGCCTTGATTTAGATTCAACTAAAGGGAAGCATGGTTTCGATAAGGTTATTACGGCATTTGATGAACAAGAATTTGATGTGCTTATCGGTACCCAGATGGTTGCAAAAGGGCTTGATTTTGGTCGAGTAAATCTAATTGGTATTATTAATGCTGATTCGATCATAAATTTCCCTGATTTCCGAGCATTTGAACGTGCTTTTTCACTTTTTTCACAGGTTGCTGGTCGTGCTGGCCGCCGTCAGAAACAAGGAAAAGTTATAATACAGACGCATACGCCAAATCACCGTGTTTTAGAACAAGTCATTTCCTATGATTATGAAAGTATGTTTATGACCGAAATTAAAGAACGTAAGAATTATCATTACCCTCCGTTTTATCGCTTAATTCGTATAGACGTCCGTCATACTGATATGCAAGTAGCAAATCAAAGTGCCACGATGCTCGCAAGCATTCTCCGTCAACAGTTGGGCGAACGAGTCTTAGGTCCTGAACCACCTCTAGTATCACGTGTACGCAATTATTTTATTCAAACAATTACATTAAAAATAGAGCGTAATAATGTAAGTATCGTAAAGGTTAAGGATTTGATTCGTCATTCAATTCAACAGTTCGAAATGGATAAAAATAATAAGGGAATAAGGCTATCCTTGGATGTTGACCCGTATTAAATACTACTTAAATAAATAACAGCTGGGAAGCGTTTTTTGTTTGATGTTGTGATATGAAAACCAATTGGTTTCAAAAGAGTAGATGATACTACCCTTGGAATGGATTTGAAATGCATTAGACCATTTCGGATGGTACAGATAAGAAGATCTAGCTTCGATCCCTCTACCAAGCAGTGTAGTTTGAAAAGTATAATCACACCTACTTTAATCCTAGGATTACGTCTTTAAGATATCCAATGATCAACTAAATTTAAAGAAACAAGAGCAACTATTTAAGTTTTTCTTGTTCTTTCCATTGCTTGGAGAAAGATTTCTCTGCAATCTTTGGAAGGTCTCTGTTCGTTCCCCAAGTTTTCTTAAAGAAAAATTTCATAAAAAAATTTTTAAACTTACCTCCGAAAAGGTCTACCAGTTTTCTTCGTTGAATTCCGTAGGTAAATCCTTTCCATGCTTGTTTTTCTACTGTTGAAACAAGGTTCTGATCAACGGCTTCTTTTCGGTTTAGTAGTAGCATCTTATGGATATCAATACCTACTGGACAAACTTCTGTGCATTTACCACATAACGAAGAGGCGTGACTAAGATGTTTAAAATCTTTTAGTCCCTGGAGATGGGGGGAAATTAATGAACCAATCGGGCCTTGGTAGGTTGTATCATAAGTATGGCCGCCTATGTTTTGATATACGGGGCAGACATTTAAACAAGATCCACATCGGATGCAATATAAGCCTTGACGTTGATCTTTCTCTGCCAATAGATTTGTACGTCCATTATCTAGAAGAATGACATACATCTCCTCTGGGCCATCTGATTCCGAGGCTTGACGCGGCCCACTGAGAATGGTGTTATAAACAGTTAAATTTTGACCGGTACCGTGAGAGGCTAGTAAAGGCCACAGTAAATCTAAATCGTGAATACTCGGAATTACTTTTTCGATACCAACCACCGCAATATGAACTTTTGGAAATGTTGTTGTTAATCGGGCATTCCCTTCATTTTCGGTGATTGCAATACTACCAGAGTCGGCGATAATGAAGTTGGCCCCTGATATACCAATGTCAGCTTTCTTGTATTTTTCGCGAAGTATTTCACGAGCGGTCATCGTTAATTGTTCGGCTGTTGCGTCAAGTGGTGTATCAAATTTTTCGTTAAACAACTTCGCTATATCCTGTAAAGTCAGGTGCATAGCTGGGGTGACAAAATGGTATGGCTTCTGTCCTAACAGCTGAATTATAAACTCACCCAGATCACTTTCAATGGTTTCAAGCCCTTTTTTTTCCAAGAAATTGTTGAGATCAATTTCTTCGGTAGCCATGGATTTGGATTTGATGATAGATTTTGCACGATGGAGATCTATAATCCGCTCTATTTCGAGCTGAGCCTCTTTGATATCATTAGCCCATACTACATTTCCTCCACGCCGCGTGAAATTACTTTCAAAATCAAGTAAATAGCGATCTAAATTTTCCATGACTTTCCATTTCAAGATGTGCGCCTTCTTTTTTGAATTGTCTAGGTTGAAAAATTTACTTTTACCACGCTCAAATGCTAAGTTGTATTTGTCTATATTGATATTGATTACATTACGATGCGTCTGGTCAAATGACTTGACGGCACTATCGGTGAGGAATTTTTCTGCAATATTATGCGCCATGTTGGTAAAAATAATCTTTTTTCAATGGATTAGCAAGGCTAGTTGGCTACTGACTCTATACTCCCTTGTGCGCTAAAACCTAACAAATAGAATACTTAACTTGAATGTTGTGAACTAGGATGCACGAACTATAGAACAGACCGACTGCTGTTCTATAGATGTGATAGATTTATTTAGCTAATGAATTAATCTTGAACGTTAAGAAGTAAGTTTAATTCTTTTAATTGTGTATCGTCAATTGCTGATGGAGCATCTATCATAACGTCACGCCCAGAATTGTTTTTAGGGAAGGCGATATAATCGCGAATAGTTTCCTGTCCTCCTAAAATAGCTGTTAAACGGTCAAGGCCGAACGCTAAACCACCATGAGGAGGGGCACCATATTGAAAAGCATTCATTAAAAACCCAAATTGTTGTTCAGCTTGTTCGCTTGTGAATCCTAAATGTTTGAACATCAGTGCTTGGGTTTGTTTATCGTGGATACGTATGGATCCTCCACCAATTTCATTGCCATTCAAAACTAAATCATATGCGTTGGCGCGTACTTCTCCTGGGTTCGTGTCTAGCAAATGTATATCTTCCGCTTTTGGAGAGGTGAATGGGTGATGCATAGCGTGGTATCGCTGTGTTTCTTCGTCCCATTCTAATAATGGGAAATCAATAACCCATAAAGGAGCATATTCGTTAGGCTTACGCAAGCCTAAGCGATTCCCAAGCTCCATTCGCAAAGCGCTTAATTGCGAACGTGTTTTATCTGCTGGACCAGAAAGTACTAAAATTAGGTCGCCTGGTTTTGCCTGGGTTGCCTTTGCCCAATTGGCCAAATCATTTTGGTCGTAAAATTTATCAACGGACGATTTAAAAGTTCCATCTACTTCGCATTTGCAATAGATCATTCCTAGAGCGCCAATTTGTGGCCGTTTGACCCAATCAATGAGCTCATCTATTTGTTTGCGTGTATACTTAGCACCGTCTGGTACTGCAATTCCAACCACTAGTTCCGCATTGTTAAATATAGTGAATTCCTTGTTTTGAGAAACCGTATTTAATTCGCCAAACTCCATTCCAAAACGGATATCTGGTTTATCATTTCCATATTTATTCATAGCCTCGCGATAGGTCATTCGAGGAAATTTTTCGACCTCAATATTGTGTGTCTCACGTAATAAATGACGTGTCAGGCCTTCAAATACATCTAAAATATCTTCTTGTTCAATGAATGACATTTCACAATCTATTTGGGTAAATTCCGGTTGTCGATCTGCGCGCAGATCTTCATCACGAAAGCATTTTACGATTTGAAAATAACGATCCATTCCGGCAACCATCAGAAGTTGTTTGAAGGTTTGAGGAGATTGTGGTAAAGCGTAAAATTGACCAGGATTCATTCTTGATGGAACTACAAAATCTCTGGCACCTTCGGGTGTGGATTTAATTAGATATGGCGTCTCTACTTCACAAAAATCAAGATTCGATAAATAATTTCGGACCTGTTGAGTCACTTTGTGACGAAATAGTAAACTATTTTTAACCGGGTTTCTCCGAATATCAAGATATCTGTATTTCATACGAATATCTTCGCCTCCGTCCGTTTCATCTTCTATTGTGAATGGGGGTATTTGCGCCTCATTTAATATCTGTAATTCGTCAACAAGAACTTCTATTTCACCAGTGGGTAGTGTTGAATTTTTTGATTCACGCTCGATGACAGTTCCTTTTATTTGAATGACGAATTCCCGGCCCAATGATTTTGCCATCTGCATGATCGATTCCTGCGTTCGAGATTCGTCAAAG
>JAALOO010000296.1_pt4 | contig 12567 bp, 15 predicted proteins | sample 7257641 | NCBI WGS metagenome assembly JAALOO01 (sample SAMN14085613, study PRJNA598686) | mite metagenome | biome: ENVO:01001000; feature: ENVO:01001002; material: ENVO:01001226; isolation source: single female mite from University of Michigan culture on fish food culture... ... | reverse complement strand
GACAATGTTCTATCAATAATTTACCCGTAATCATCGCTTGCCTGGACAATCATAATAATTAAATTATCTTCAGAATCAGTCAGATAATATCACACTTGACGGGCGTAATCATGAGAGAGAGAGAGAAAGAGAAAGAGAGAAACTATTCAATTACTGGCAATTCAATTGCACATTCTGCAATTTTCCTGTGTGAAATCGATCTGTCCCTTGCAGTAAAGAATAATGGAAGCTGGTGTAAGAAAGAAGTGATACACCGTCTGATTGGGCGGCGTTTCACTTGCTACAGTTGGTACAGTGGCTGGTAGAGTGATCCCACTTGCCACCTTCCTGCGACCTGGCCAACCACTGTCGTGGACATTCTGCTTCTGGTGGTGGTCACCATTAGTATCCGCAGAGCAGAGGTCTTTAGAGCACGCCAACACCTTGGTCGCCTTGATTGTGCTGCCCTAAACGATAATTCTATGCTTCTGGACTCGTGGCCACGTCAAATTAGAAGGCGCACTGGCAAATTGAATTAGAGAGTAGGAACAAGTCAAGTTGGACCAACAAATGCGGCCCACTCGCGGCGACACTTCTCGCTCTCAAAGGCTGCTCACTTATTACCGACGCTTTTGGCTGCCGCCGCCGCCACTGCCACCACCGCTTCTCCACCATCGGGCGGCCACTGTGCAGATGAACAAATTAAAATGTAATTCGATTGATTCTGCACATTGTTTATCTAGGCTGGTGAGCAGGAGCAGGAGAACTGCGACAGTGCGACACGACCAGTGTCTCCGACCAAAGGTGTCCGTAATAACTTTATTATTTGAAAGGCCACCGGGACAGCCCACAAGCAAATGCAGTGCCACCACCACCACCACCTCCTTGCCTGGCGCTGTCTGTGCGACCTTTGTAATTTTCGGTTCCGATCGACTAATCGAATGCAGTCAAAGTGCAGTGCGTGGACATAATCGAATTTAATTTAATTTGCTACCATCATCGCTGGCACTGGCATCCCAGTGGCGATAAGGTGCAGTTTTTAGGGCAAAATTAGCGCCAATAAAGTGCTGAAGCTCAGCTTTTCGTTCAATCTCCACTCGAGCACGAAATTATTTGTCTAGCTGTGTAAAGTTATCATTTCGAGGGAATAGCTCTCCATTGGCGCACTATAATCACATTTGATTGCATTTGGCCACTGTGACTCGGCAGTGTCACTCTGCCTAAACAATGCTACTGCTTTCACAGGCAATTTGGATGGCAATGGAGATAACATTTTACGATCACATACTCAAATCGATAACAACCGTACGGTGCTTTATGCTCCACTATTCATGTGACGATTGCTAGCATCAATACTGACGGCTAATTGAAGTGCTGCCACTTACTGGGAACGCATACTTGCGCCATTTGAATTGCTTTTTCTCAAAGATATTGTTTAGCTGGCATTTGGCGGATATTTAAGTTTAAATTTTATTTTGAAATTTAAAAATATTGATTTTAAATGTATTAATTTTAGGTCCAAAATCAATTTTTAAAAAGGGAAATCACTTTATTTGAAAATTCAAAAAGTCTATTCCAACTCCAACAAATACAGAGTGAGAATAGTCGCAAAAACTTTTTAAAAGAGAAAAAATGTTTTTGAAATGATCATGTCAACAAAACTTTTAACCTCATGAAAATGGATTCAAGAGAAGAGTTTACTAAAGATGTTGCCGATAACGGATCTGAAATGAGTAGCCTGGAATGGGTGGAACTGCAAGCGAAAATTGACGAGCTACAAGGCAACCAGGAAACTTTTTGGCAGAAAGCAGGACGAAGGACACTGGAAAATCCAATTGCACCAATAGGTTTGATGTGCATCTAATATCATACTCAAACTTACTAATATTTCATGTCTCTAGGATTGATTGCTGCTTGTGGCTTTCTTGGTTTTGGTCTCAAAGCTCTCAACAGAGGTGATTCGCGTAAACAGCAGTTGATGATGAGAGGCCGAGTAATATCACAAGCCATCGGAATCGGCTCAATTATGCTTGGCCTCATGATGGCCACTAAAAACTAACTCCTTTATAGTCAGTCTACAGTCTACAGTTGTAATCAATCGCTTTTTAGTTTATTGATTGTATATTTAAAAAGAATCAATGTTTGAAAATTAACCTGGAATGATTTCACAAAGTAGACACTGTGCCGTCTTGATTTCCAAAGTAAACTTTGGAAGTCATTCCAATGAACAGACCCGTTTCTACAACGCCTGGAATTAGCTTGATCGTTGTGTTAATCTCTTTCCAGTCATTTGAGACACTGGGAGCAAACTTCCAGTCAAGAATAAAATTGGAGTTGTCCGTCACCAGCGGCCCTGCTTTGGCTTTTGCCATTCGAAGCTCAGCAGATCCACCGAGTCGAGACTCGATCGTCTTTTGGACCAGTTTATAGCTCATAGGAATTACCTCAATGGGAATGCCTTTCTGCCACTGTTCACCGAGAAAGCTAGCTCTCTTGGTGTAGTCCGCCACGATGATGAGCGTTTTGGCAGCAGATGCGACAATCTTTTCCTGTGTTAAGCAACCACCACCACCTTTGATCAAGGTCAAGTTAGTGTCCACCTCATCTGCCCCATCAAAAGCAATGTCAAGAGAGGCATTTTCTTCCAGGTCGCTTAAAACTAAACCGTGCTGTCGAATAAGTTGTTTTGCCTACAATGGAATATATTTGAGACATTGATCAAGCGCACACCAAAGACTAGTACATACCTGAAAAGAGGTCGGAACGCAGACCAGCTTGAGGCCCTCTTTCTTCACCCTTTCCGACAGACGCTCGACTGCATAGACAATGGTCGATCCACTGCCAATTCCAACGACAGACTTGTCCTGCAACCAATTAGTAGAGAGACATCAAAACAACAAGTGACATTAGGAAGGCAGTCAGTACCTGAACGTATTCATCAATGGCCCGAGTGGCGGCCAGCTTCTTCGCTTGTTCTACCATAGCTGAGCAGTGTCGTACCGAAGTGTGCCGTACAGTGTGAAGTGAATGTACCGGACGCAACACAGCAGTCAGTAGTCGCTTGCTGACACCAAATTGCACCATCAGTGAGCGGCCAAATTCGCCGGTAGCCTCGAAGGCAATCGAGATAGTGACAGTGTGACGACTGTGGCGACGCGCATGACGGTACTGGGAAGAGCGAGGGAAAAGCTCTTTCAGTTCAAAGTACATGAGCTCATCATGGGCTTTCTTTCCTACTCCTTCAGCACTTGTTGCCATGTGGCAAGACAGATGGACATCACCAGTATACAACTAATCAGGTGATAGCAACTTTACACAAAATACGAGTTTATTGGCATGTTATAACACTTGGGAATTTATTATCAGTTGTAACTGCCCGGATATTTTAGTCATCTCCGTTAGAGCACTTATCACACTGGCTAGAGTCTGACTGAGATGCTTGAATACGGCCTGAATTTCACTGGATCGATTGATCTGAGTGGTGTACACTTCGACGAGTGCCAGTGAGACGTCAATGAGGATGCGACTGAACCGAGGATCACTCAGGTGCTGAGTGAGGAAGGCCATGATGAACTTTAGCTGGTTGTCTGGTCTTCCGGCAAGGGCGTTCTTAAGAGCACTTCGGCGGATCAGCTCTTGCATAAAATTGACTACTATTTGAGGCTCATTCTTTGCATAGACTCTTAGCACACGATTCAAAGCGGTAGTGTGCTTAAACTTCCGTAAAAGTTCTTCGTGCTTTTCCAAAATTTTTTGTTTTTTACCAGCATTCACCACTACTGCCTGTCCGACGTTGAGTTTCTGCTTTTTCCGAGATGGTATACTGTCGAAAAAGAATTCGTCTGCTGCGTCATCGTCAGCGTGGAGATTTGCCGGCAGGCGAGCTTTCGGAATGCCTTTAATTCGATTTACTGAAAGAATTCCATCACTTGCACCGACAGCTAATGAAGAGCCGTTGAAGCAGCAGGATAAGAGTTGAGAAGGCACGTAGGAGAAGGAAGCGGCTACGTCTAGATTTATGTCGAACACCTTCAAGTAGCCATCTATGGAAGCACTAAGTAGATAGTTTTCTTTATTGTGCACACAGGTGATGGTCTTATGATGGGCATTCTCAATGCACTTCATTACTTTGCCTGCTACCAAGTCAAATATCTTGATGGTAGTATCGCCCGCTGAAATGACCATTAAGTCACGAGAGGTTACCGATTCAACCGGCGCGCCATGGTTGAACTGGAAGGTGCAGCTTTGAGGAGCTCGGTGATCCCACACTTTGACTGTATGATCGTATGAACCGGATACGAAGGATGACATGCAGTCAACAAAACATGATGCTCGGATGTAGTCATCGTGTGTGTTGCCAACACCGAACGACCGGAGAACGCTGTCTTCAGTTATGTCCCACAGCTTAATGGTTTTGTCATCACCGCAACTAAAGAGCTGATTTATTCCGTTAAAGTTGACTCTGTGTACAGCAGCAGTGTGCTTTTTCGATTTGCTTTTCTCGCTGGTTCCCAGAAGTCGAAGCGGCTTGCTCTTTTTAACGTCCCAAACTCGGACGATTCCATCACTTGATCCAGAAGCAAAGATCTTTGCGTTGTCCTGGCGAAAAGTTCCATTGTACAGTAGAGTGTGATTTGAGGTAGAAAATGATCTTTTGACTTGCAAGTTTGCAGCTTCATATAGCGAAATTCGCGTTGATGATGTAGTGAGAATTTCCCCTCTCTGATTGATATCGATCGAATTGATGGCGCTCAGCTCTTTGTAAACAGTGGCCGGATTGAGGTGTGTTTTCCAAAATTTTGCAGCTTCGCTCAGAGGTTCACTTGTAGCAGGCAACGTTGTTTGAGGAGTACTTTTGAAGGTAGCCATGATGTTCTGGCCGGGGAGTTTCAGGTGATGACAAAAAACTTTTGCAAACAGATTTCAAAAATCGTCAAATCTGAAAAAATGTGCTGCGAGTCTACTCACGTGGGCACCGACTCGCTAGTAAAAGACGTATTCGTGCTTTGTTGACAACTTTTTTTCCCGTTGACAGCAGCTGACTGAGAATTTTTGAAAAGAGACTTTTGAAACATTTCACAAAATGAATTTTTCAAAGTGTTTGTCGTTTAACGTTCTAACACGACATTTTCCTCGAAGGAATGTATCATCAGAGCCTGCAAAATCTCTGAAAACGGGGCCTTCTTCGCGTGCAGATATTGCCAAAAATATTGCGAAAAACTTTAACAATATTACTTTGGTCAATTTTCCCCTAATGAAGCCAAAATCTTTGGGCAGGTTCAAGAAACTCCAGAAAGCAGACCAGTGCTGTCATGAAGAACATCTTGACGACAATCCCAACTACTATCCAAGCATTAGCACAATTCTGAACCAGACAATGTCGCCGGAGTCATTAAAGGCGCTAAAACGCTGGGAAGCTGAGAAAATCAAGTAAGTTACGGTCTAACTTAGTTATTCTTTCTTTATCAGATTTGTTTATGTTTTATAGACAACTTGGATTCGATGGCTTTCAAAAGTACCGAAAGGAGCTTTTTTCACGAGGAAAAATTCTACACACTAACATTCAAACCTACTTGGAAACTAAAGACACTTCAAAGTTGCAGTTTGCCTCAAACACTCACGAGAAAATGTGGCAAAGTGTTGAGCATGTTTTGCCAAAGATAGGCACACTTTACGCGTCTGAAGTCCCAGTGCATCATCCTTTCTTGAGGTATCGCGGAATTCTGGACAGTCTTGCAACCTATCACGACATTCCTACCATATTCGAGTGGAAAACCTCTGAGAAGTTAAAGCCAACTGTAGCGCACACCTACGACAACCCTTTGCAAGCCATCGCCTACTTTGCCTGTCTTCAATTCGACCAGGCCGGTCTTGTCCTGCCACCCGTGAAGGAGGTCATTCTTGTCATTGCCTACGAAGACGGCTCCAAGGCAAATGTACATATTCTCGAATCATCGTTCAGAGCCGAAATTTGGAAGAAATTCCTCAAACGTCTGGAGCTTTTCTGGTCACAGCAAGCAAATTAGCTAAATCAGTTGACATTAGGCAGAATTTTTACTGATTTCCCTTATAAAAGTCATTCAAATAAATAAAAACTGCCGTTTTGAGCGCCATTTGATCAAAACACAAAGATGCCGCTAGTGGTCTGCAATGAGGGAGGAGCACAGTGAAGGACAGGTGGTGTGCGTTGAGAGTGCTGGCAAAAAGATCGGCTGGTGTAACCCATGCTGTTTTGACTTGAAGAGTCAGACTCACTAGAGAAAATGAAAAGATCTCTAGACTCGGGCGACGAGATTTCGGGTGCTACTTCCTTGAATAGGCACCGAAAGATGAACAACGATCGAATGTCGTTTCTGCAGAATGCCACCACGAACACCTGTGATAATACTAACCTTTTAGAAGCTAAAAACAACATCGACCGAACCCAGTTAACCAAGTGCAATGTTTCGAAGAAATTGGTCATCAAGAATTTCGGTTCGTATTCTGTTTGGAACTGTTTGTTTGTTTGTTTACATTTCTCAACGCTTGTTTGCCTTTACAGTCAAGCCCCAACTTTCCGGAGATTTTCTGCCTCAAACATGGGAGAAACTTCGAGAGGCTGTCATTTCAATTCAAAACTCCAAACCGGCCGGCACTTCACTCGAAGAACTGTATCAAGCGGTCCAGAATTTGTGCTCAAACCAAATGGCATCGACGGTCTACATGAAGCTTAGAGAATTAACGGATAATCATGTGTCAACTGTGGTTCTGCAGTTTCTCCACCCAAACTACGATAATCTCACTTTCCTTAAAATGACTGAAAAGTGCTGGGAGAATTTCTGCAATCAAATGGTATTTCATCATCCCGCTGTCTAAACTTCAATTTCAATAATGCTCTTCTTTCTAGATTATGATCCGTTGCATTTTCCTTTACCTGGACAGAACATATGTCCTTCAACACGCTCAGATTTCTTCCATTTGGTAAGTCAATGTGTGATCAGCAATGTTGATCAATACTAATTCCGTTGCTTTCAGGGACATGGGAGTAGAAATTTTCCGCGAGCAAGTGATATTCAATAATAGTGTTAAGCTCAAAATCACCGAATCTATACTAGACATCATCTCCAAAGAACGAAATGGCGAAAAAATTGATCGAATGCTTTTAAAGAACATTCTCCGCATGCTGACTGATCTGGCAATTTACAACGACTTGTTTGAAACAAAGTTCCTGAAAGAGTCACAACAGTTTTATCACATGGAAGGCGAAAAGAATATTCAAGAAATGAGTATTGCCGGTTACCTCTGCTACATTGATAGACGAATGAATGAAGAAAATGAACGGCTTGCTTCCTACCTGGATCACTCGACATCAAAGAGACTTATTCACATCGTCGAACGAGAACTGATTCAACTGCACATGGAGACAATATTCAAAACCAACTTCGATAAGCTTTTTTCAGAGAGCGATCACGAGTTGCTGAAGCTAGCTTATAATCTGCTTACCCGAGTTCCCGAAGGAACAAATAAACTGTGCAGCCAGTTCAATAGCTTCATCAAAAATCAGGGAAAGCAAATTGTAATTTCAACTGAAGAAAAGGACAAAACCATGGTTCAAGAATTGCTGGACTTTAAAGACAAGGTGGACGAGATAGCCATCAAGTGCTTCGGCCGTAATGAAAAGTTTATCAACTCACTAAAGGAAGCTTTTGAGTATTTCATCAATCAACGCACAAATAAGCCCGCTGAACTGATCGCCAAGTTCGTAGACATTAAATTGCGCTCAGGCAATAAGGAGACAACAGAAGAGGAGTTTGAGAAGCTGCTAGACAAGGTGATGGTCATCTTTCGCTTCATCCACGGCAAAGACATCTTTGAGGCATTCTACAAAAAGGACCTTGCCAAGCGTCTTTTAGTCGGAAAGTCTGCATCGGTTGATGCTGAAAAGTCGATGTTACTTAAGCTGAAGCAAGAATGCGGCAGTGGTTTCACCTCTAAATTGGAAGGAATGTTCAAAGATATGGAGCTGTCGCGTGAGCTCATGCCTACCTTTAAGCAGTTTTTACTCAACACCAACCCAAGTGCCACTGTCGACATGTCTGTCAGCATTCTGACCACTGGTTATTGGCCGACTTATCACCCGGTGGAGATAATCATGCCCAGCGAGTTGCTTCAGTACGAAGTGGACTTTAACAGGTTCTACACCTCCAAGCACGGAGGCCGAAAGCTTCAATGGCAGCGAAACCTAGGCAACTTTGTCCTGAAGGCAACGTTCAATTCGGTAAGTGATTTTCCATGTTGTATTGTATTGCTTATTTAATCTTGTCCTTGCGAATCTCTCTCAATAGGCCGTCAAAGAGCTTCAAGTCTCCTTTTTTCAAGGCCTTGTACTCTTACTCTTCAACAGCACAAATGAGCTAAGTCTTAGCGAAATTCGAAATCAAATTTCTGATCCTAAGAAGGCACTTGATGAACCTGAGCTTCGAAGAACACTGCAGTCTCTTGCTTGTGGAAAAGCTCGAGTCCTGATAAAGAATCCAAAAGGTCGCGACATAAATGACCATGATAAGTTCACTTTTTGCGGCGAGTTCACCAATAAACTGTTCAGGATAAAGATCAACCAAATTCAGATGAAGGAAACAGTAAGTTTTTATCTTTCCGCTAATGCTCTAAACTATCATCTAAAACGTTCGCTTTGCAGAAAGAGGAAAATACAAACACCCAAGAGCGAGTTTTTCAAGATCGTCAGTATCAAATTGACGCTGCTGTGGTCCGCATTATGAAAATGAGAAAAAAGTTGCAGCATAATTTGCTTCTTTCGGAGATCTTTAAGCAAATTAAATTTCCTGCAACGGTAAGATTATTTGTTGTGATAGTGCTGTGAAAGTTACTAACAAGTTCATTCTCTTGCAGCCCGCCGAAATGAAGAAACGGATTGAAAGTCTGATCGAGAGAGATTATGTGCAGCGGGACAAAGACCAGCCTAATCTGTACCATTATGTGGCTTAGTAATGATGTATACACAGAACAATAATTTTGTAAAAATCGCCGTCAATTGGATTCACTCATTTATCGTCATTTCTCGATGTCTACTGACTGAATTAAAAATATATATACGTTTCTAATTTATTTATACAGTGTTCTCAGGTATTAATAATAATAAACGACAATCAAACGACATCACACTTCTGCTAGCATGTAAAGTAGAGAAGGCTGGTTTATTGGCCGGCAACTTCTTCCCAGAACTTGCGGGCAGGAACCGCTTTGAACCAGAATCCACATTCGCATCGTTTAGGTTCATCCAAGTGCAGCCACATGTACTTGATGGTCGTCGATTCTTCCTCACACTTGCAGCCAATCAATCGGGTGCCTTCAAAGGTTTGAATAATATTGGGATTTTCTGTAAAAAATAGTACAGTGAGTCAAAAGGTAAACACAACATTCACAATCGCAAATTGATCAATTTTAATCTTCATTAAAAAGTGACATACCTTTAGTGCCTGGGCCGCGGACCTGTTCCTGGATGTCAAAAGGATCTTTGATGCCCTTAGCGATGGCCAGACGAACCAGACGTTCCTCGCCAGTGGCGTGGTCAATGTCTTTCGGAAAGCGGACCTCCTTCTTGTTACCGTACCACAGAAAGTGACGGCATGTGTTCACGGAGACGTTGCTGCGGCTGGCCAACGCTTTGACAACAGGCTGCACCGAGGATCGCATCAATGCGGACATCTTGGACCGGTTGAAGAGTGGTGAAAAGTGGGGAACACGAAAGGAAAACACCAGCAAACAGATTTGAGCGAGTCCACAAGGTGATTGAGAACAGCTTTCTAACTCTTGTCCGCATACTCTGTTACCGGTACCGTCTTTTGTGGACGCTTTCCGTTTGTTGTGGAAAAAAGCAGACTTTCTTCATTTGCGTTTTGCCAGTCACTCTTTCGCCGCCTGTCAAGCCGCGTCTTTCGTATCATCTTCAGCGTTCCACAAACGTTCTCAACAAACCATGGAATGTCTCATCGGAATCCAGTTCAAGGACTTTGTCCTGCTTGCAGCTGACCGAATCAGCGTCCACAGTATCCTCGTGGTGAAGCACGACGTGAACAAGATCAAGCGTCTGAGCGACAACTTGGCGATGGCAGTCATTGGTGAGCCCGGTGATTCGATCCAGTTTGCCGAGTATATCAGCAAGAACATTCAGCTGTACAAAATGCGAAACGGCTACGAGTTGTCGCCTTTGGCTGCGGCCACCTATGTTCAGCGAAACTTGGCCAACTACTTGCGCTCACGAACTCCTTACCACGTCAATATGCTTGTTGCCGGCTATGACACTCAGACCAATGAGCCTGAACTCCACTATCTGGACTACTTGGCTACTAGCCACAAAGTGCCCTTCGGAATGCACGGCTACGGCGCCATGTTTGCCACCGGTATAATGGATCGCATCTACAAGGCTGACAGTACCCTGGATGAAGCTCTCGAGATGTTGCGCAAGTGCGTTGCCGAGATCCAGAAGCGTCTTGTTGTCAGTCTGCCATCATTCAAAGTGAGCATCATTGACAAGAATGGAATTCGCGACTTGCAGGACATCGTTGTGGACCCAGTCAACATGGGCATTACAGCGCAGTCAGGCAGTGCGCCACAAGCCGTCCCGATGGTCCACTAATGGTGTGGTTGACCTCTTTTACAGCAAACATCTCTGCTCTCTCTCTCACTTGTAATTTTCATGATTAAGAATAAGAATTAAAAGAATTTATTACTTTATCAAAAATAATTTAAATTAAAATGTTTCTAAATAATTAATTAATTTGAATGCTGTTAATTTGCTCTAGAACTTTTTGCTGCTCTGGTGTGAACTTGGAAGATATACTGCTGTCGATATTGGCAACCTTCACAAACTGCACCAGCTTTATACCAAGTTCACCGCTGTATTCGATGACAGAGCGCGCAAATACTTCCAAGATCACACTGACAATGTGCGGCAAGTTGCAGTTATCAGCGCCGAAAATCCGTGGGTGATTACTAGAAAAGATTCGCAAAAGATTAGAAACATAAAATCAAAAAATAAAAATGAACAAAAGACATACCTTATAAGCAGCTTGCAAAGGAAGGAGTACACGTAAATAACCTCCTCTTCGTCTTCCCAAATGGGCAACCAGGTCAGCCAGCATGAGAGAACAGCATCAACGTCAATCTGCAAATAATGAAAAGCATGATAAAATTAATATAACTGACAAGTGTTGAAGGACTCTGAACGTACCATAGAGTTATTGAACTCGATGATCTTGGTGATGGCCGAAATGGCGTTCTCAGTGGCATGAATATTCTCGGCCAGTCGACTATTGGGATCCTGAATGATAGCGACCAGGCTGGGAACACTGTCGGCGAGGACCTTGGCAAAGGTGTCTCCTCCGTGCTTGGCAAGCACTCCCAAACCATAGGCAGATGCTTGTCGCAGCTCAGTGTGGGGACTCTTCAAGTTAGTGTTGAACAGAGGAATGAAGATGTCCTTATACTCGATACACTTGACGCCACAAAACTCAATAATGTCGTCGATGACACAGAGAGCCCACTGTTGGTCAGCAACTGGTCGATCAGGAGCCTGAAAAAGAATAAATTAGGTTATCCAAATTGAGTAAAAAAGTGCATTGATACGTACAGCCAAGGTGATAATGTGCTTAAAAAGTTGATTGAAAAAGGGCAAAAACTTTTCATTGTAACACATAAAGCAGGAGTGAAGAACATCGACGAGCTTGGAAAGAAGATACGCGCAATCATCGTCCTATTGAGAAGATTAACTGGGGTTAGAACAAATGTTTCTCTCGAACACTGGAGATCATACTTCGTCAATTAGCGCCTCTTCAGTGTCGTCATCGTAGTCCTCGTCTTCTCGCTTACTTTGCATCTCTCGGTAGCGCTCAAAGTGTTCGGTAAAGTGGGTGTCGATAACTCTGATCACCTCCTGCATTTGCTGCTCATTGAGTGAGTTCATGCCCAAGGTGGTGATGCAGTCAGCCAGCGAGACGAGCATTTCAGAGAGTACGCTCTTGTCGGACTCATTTTCAATGGCATTTAAAAGAATTGGCAACATGTAGTTCCAGATCTCCAACACGTACGCATCGCCTCGGATTTTCGCACACTCCAAAAGATAGGGAGGACTTTGGGCAGCGGCCAGCCTCACTCCTTCATGGAAGTAAAACTTGAGAAGTGGTATCAATATCTTTGTGGTCTCTTCAACGTAGTTAACAAAGCCCTGCTTCAGTTCTCGTGCATAGCACACGAGCATCTCACAGGCGGTGGCCTTGTCTTCTAAGCCTGCGACCTTAATGCCAAAGTTTTGCTAAAGAAAACAGAAATACAACGTTAGCTTCAGAGGGCAAAAGTAGACGTTGATACAAACGTACTTGATCAGTTAAACTGAAGCATTGCCAATCACTGTTGTCTTCGTAAGTTTTAACATCGTCCTCTGCAAAAATGGTTTTAAGTATATTTGATCACCACTAGTCCGTTTTTTTAAAAAATACTTACGGTCCAAAAGAGCCATTTCAACGGTTAGAGAAGCCGTTTTCAAGACTTGAGGCATAACCATTGGAAGGTATGGCTCAAACTTGGGACCTA
>JAALOO010001942.1_pt1 | contig 12568 bp, 10 predicted proteins | sample 7257641 | NCBI WGS metagenome assembly JAALOO01 (sample SAMN14085613, study PRJNA598686) | mite metagenome | biome: ENVO:01001000; feature: ENVO:01001002; material: ENVO:01001226; isolation source: single female mite from University of Michigan culture on fish food culture... ... | reverse complement strand
AGAGAGAGAGAGAGAGAGAGAGAGAGAGAGAGAGAGAGAGAGAGAGAGAGTTTTCTTGAGCACAGTATCACTTGCTTTTTTCTTCAGAGCCTAAAGTGGCTGTGGCTGTGCGCTTGGCCAGACATCAGTCTTCACTTCCTCTCTACCACAAACCGTAGCATGTTTCAAGCGCTGCACGCAGCTTTTTTCGAGGGCAAAGTGGCTGCTGCTGAAGCTGAAGCTAAAGCTGTTGAAGAGGAGGGCAACGAATTACTTGGATGAATTATTTGTGGCTGTACACTACCAAAGTGTCACCTTCCTCTACTAAATGTCAACAGAAGAAGGTACATTAATACGATGCTACAAGTACGACGAGCCTTGAAGCACGATGGTGGTATGAGGTGATGTGCTGTACTCTCTTCCTCTGATCGATAATGTCGATGACTGTGTGTGTGTGTGTGTACGGTGATTGTACCGCACTTTTCTCGTGGTCGGAATTAATGTGTGCAGTAGTGTCTGCCTGCTTCGATTATCTCGCCGATTTTGTTTCGGTGATTGACGGATGTACTCTTCTTCCTTCTCTTCTCTTTCCTCCACTTTTTTCCCAAGTGCACCTCCACCGGTGCGAGAATAGAATGGTAAAGAAGTCGAGACTAAATCTTTCCAGTTCACCACCACCGTTGTCAATCGATCAATCACGCACTCACAATCTAACTTTTGCACTCTTAACCGACTCGGTTATGCCTGTCCACTCATAATTTGATCAGGCTTCCTTCCTTCCTTGAGAAATAGAGTACAGTCTAGAAGATTCTTCCTGCTTCTTTGCACTTTTATTCTCAGCTTATTCTGTGGCCCACTACTGGTGGGTGAAATTTGTGGGTGGATGTGTACTTTTGCTCTCTTCATGGGGTGGTGGGCTGATGAGGAAATAAGGAAAGGTTGACTTCTTTTGAGCGCACACTCACCACCACTCACCAGAGAGAACACAAAGATCACCTGATCGATGTGTGGTGTGAGCAACGGCAGCAGTCCTCCAACTAGCTCTCCAACTTCATCATCGGCAACCGTCCGTGAAGCGAAGAGTGAGACGAAAAAAACAGGACCGATAGGGAAAACAGCAGCAGCAGCCACTTGTTGTGAGCTAACAACAAACACACAATGGCCTGCAATGTGTTGTCATTTCGTTTGTTGTTTGAATACTATCAATCTGAGGCTGAGGTTGAGGCTGAGGCTGCTGCTGCTTACGCAAGCTGTGTCTTACTCATCAGCGGTAGCCACAGGCGCCAAAAAAGCAGCCGAAAAAAGGTACTACTCAAAATAAAAAAGTACTTTTCAAAGAGCACACGCACTCTTTGAAAAGTCTTAACTCCTTCTTAACTTCTTCATAGCGACACGTTCGAACAAGACTTTGTGTTTGTGTCAGTTCGTTCACTCACTCACTCGCTCATTCGCCTAAACTAGACGTTGACTGAGTGAGTGAGTAAGTTGTGTGGCCGTTAGAGCAGTTAGCGGAGATTATTAGTCAGAAGTAAGCTGAAGATGATGGTGGTGATGATGATGAATTTTGCTCCCTTCCCTCCCTTCCTTCAAACTCTAAAATTGACTTTTCGGACAGTCCCTCTCTTTCCTTAAGAAAAAGTCAGGTGTTTGTGTGAGTGTAGCTGATTATACTTGAGTGGTCGGCTGTGATGGTGGTGCTGGTGAAATCACCTTCTTCGTCTTCAGCAACACGTCACACAGTGCTCACGAGTGCCTGGACAAAGTGCGAGCAGTGAACGACGTCATCAGACATTCGGACAGTCTTCTGACAACTGCTGCTTACTGCTTACCTTCTCATACCATACCTTCTCTTTGCTTTTCTCAAACAACATCGAACGATATTCGGGGAAAGTTTTTGGTTTTGCCAGTTCCTCGTGCTCTTTGCTGCCTGCCGCCTGCCTACCTTTGTTGACTTTGGTGGTTTTTCTTTTCTTTCCTCCTCCTCCTCCTCTTCTTTTCAACTTCAACTTCAATTTTAGTGCTTGTGTGTTGTTTCGGCTCCCTTTCCCCACCCCACAAGAGAGAAAAAGAGATGTCTTGTAAAAAAGAGTGAATTCACTGCAACTACTTTACAATTATTGGGTGTCGCTGCATTATTGTGACGGGCTGCTCTGGTGACTTTCAGTGCTCCTCCATCGCTCGCTCACTCACCCGCTCACTACCTTTTGCACTGCCTGCTCGCACACAATGCAAAATTCCCTTTCCCTTGAGCTTTGCTGGCTGCGGTGATGGCAGGAGCCACCGTAATTACCAGTCGAAACGGACGCACGTACCAGGTGCGATGGTGATGGCTGTGGTGGTGGTGGTGGTGGTGGTGGTGGTGGTGGTCATTGATGGCTCTTTATTGTTCCCAGAATAGCTCTCTCCCTTCTTCTCCTTTTTCGATGAGCACTTTCTTCCACGCGTCGATGACGACGACGACTCTGATGACTTTTGCTGTTGTTGTTGTTGTTGTGGCGCATCAGCATCGAAGCAGTGACCATTACCGCCATTATCACCACTATTACCACCACCATCAGGCACACCACCTCGAGCACATATCCGTTACACGCGGACTATCTGTCCGGTCGCTAACCCGTTTCTTCTTCTTCTGTTCACCTTTTCTAGCTTTGTTGGCAGCAGCTGGTGCAAGCGAGCTCGCAGTCATTGATCGGGTAGTGCCCCCCTTCTTCTCTCAGTAGCTGGGCAGTGGCCTTTCTCACATTGTGTGACTGGTGAATGGTGGTTGCCAGACAACAACCAGCAGCAGCAGCCACTCTTCCGCAATTAACCAACCAACCAACCAGTCAGCCAACCAACTCTCTTTCAGTAGTAGTTACCATAGGTGCACGAGTGGACCAGTTTTGCTACACTCTCCCACTCACTCGCTCTCTGTGATTGTCACAGAGTGACAACTCTCCGTTGCTGCTGTTGTTCTTTTAGGTTGCTCTCACTCAGTCGGGTGCTGTCGTTCCCGGTCAGTCACTTATTGTGATTGGAGAGAGAGAACACTCAACATTAGCATTAGCACTAGTAGCCTACTGTTAGTACCTCCGAGCTCTGGTGCAGTGCTCGCAAGGGCAAACGAACTTTGTGGTGTGACAGTTTGTGGGGGGAGGGAGGGGAGAAAGAGAGGGAAAAATCGAGAACAGCAGACACATTTGTGTATTTTAGTGCTTTTTTGCGCTCTTTGCGGCACTATCACCATCATCAACATCTGATGGCGGAGAACCACCACCACCACTAGTGATGATGGCATTAAAATTGTCCTCTGTCTGTCTGTCTGCATTCTGCTCTCATGTTCGCTCATGTAACTGTGCTTTCGGTAATTAGAACTGTTTCCCTCTCTCTCCCCCAGGATTGCACTTTGTGGCACTGTGATCACGCCACTCGAACACCACTGCTGAACATACACACTGAGCACTGCTGAGCACTACAATTGACCGACCCACCCGCACAAAAACGACGACGGTTGGAAATTTAAATGCTCTTGCAGTGCTGTGCAGCACGTTCAGCAGTGAGGGAACCGACCGGTCGTCACTGACTAGTTTGCTTGCACTGATCAGCCGATTCTGGGGCTGGCCCTAGATCGACTGCTTTGTGCAATGCATTGCATTGCGCTGCATTGCTCACTCCAAATGGCATCTGAGAAATGCCGAGCACTAAATGTCTAACTGTCCGCTGCAGCCGCAGTCGCACGACCGGCGACTTACTGCGAGGCACTGCCGGCACTGCCACCGGCACCACTTGTCGGAACACAATTGGGGTAAACAGCGAATTGCTATATAATATTAAGCAGAGATGTGGTCTGATGCGAAAAATGGCGGGAGAGAATCTACGGTCAGACTGCCGCCGCTGATTCGGGTAATTGCGGATGCGTTTGCTGAAGTTGCTGCTGCCACTTATGTATTGCTTCTTAGTTGCTGCATCAACGGTCACCAGGATGGTGGTGCTGGTGGTGGTCATGCGATGTTTTGTTTTGTTGGTGGTAGTGAATCATCCTCACCAGTCAGCTGAGGAAATACAGAAGTGCTGCAATCGAGTTGTTTGCCAGCAGCTGAAATAGCTCGCTGCTGAAAGTTACCGAGGACAGCGGCACCCTCTCTTATCCTTTTTTTTGTGCCACCTTCGCCGCCTTCAACTGCTGCTGCTGCTGCTGCTGCTTTTCCTACTCCTACTCTTCCTTACTAGATCTTCGGAGATGAGTGAAAAGACATTTCACTCATCGCTTATGTGCCCTCAATGCATCAGCTAGTCAGTCCTTGTGCTACCAAGTGCAAATCACCACTTGGACTAACTAAAGCCAACCAAAGCTTTCTCTCCATCCTTTGGATGCACTGATGATGTCTTCAGCGACTGACTGTGGCACACGACACTCACACACACAGTGCATCAGTGAGACAAAAAATGCACATGCATGCACACACACGGGCACTTCTACTACTGCCACTGCCACTGCACTCTCTTCCAATGATCATCAAAGAGAAGTACTCGTTAGGAGGAGAAGGAGCTCTCTTCTCCTAGCTCCCTGAGTCCACCGATTGCAGCTTAATGGTGGCAAGTTACTTCAGCCGAGCCAGCTCCTTCTGCTGCTGCGGGAAAAGAGTTGCTCAGGTGACGTCAGATGTCGATTACGTGTCAGTGTGATTTGCCTCCACACAGTCAGAGACTACTGCTGCTGCTGATGCCTCATCAACGACGGCCAACACTGCAGTGGCCAAACAGTCGAGAGAGAGAGAGTGCACTGTAGCTCGCAGAGTCAGTCGCCAGACAGTCACAGTCTCAGTCAGTCTGTCCGCCAGACAGCTTACAGAGTGAAGGAAAGAGCTGCACAGTTTGCCCGCCTGCAAATCATACGAAAACGGGGAAGGCGTCGCCCTCCGCTTCGTCGCCGCCGACTACCACCACCACTGCTGAAGAGACACGTAAAGAGGCGATAGCCTGGCCTGGCCACTGCTACAACACTGCTGCTGTTTTGCTGGCTTCAAGCAGACACGAGTGCCGACAGACAGACAGTCTTCTGCCGAGTTTCGGTTACTGCAGGTCGCAAGCAGCAGCGCCATCCTCATCTTCATCCTCATCACCACCAACACTAGTACCATTTGCTGCTTCTGCTTCTTCTGTAGCTGTTCTCGTTCTTCTTTTCTTTTCAGCTGCTTCTTCAGCTTTCTTTTCTACCGGTGACGCGATGATGCGGCATCATTGCTGATCGGCAACAGCAGCAGCAGCAGCTAATCTAATCGAATCTCCTCTACCTCTTCTTCTGAACAACGGGTACTCTTCCTCCCTTCTGACGTCCACGATCAACAGAGAGACAGTTGTGCTTGTTGGGTAGTGACTGGCTGGCTGACTGACTGACTGGTTCTTCGGTGCTCAACCCTCGCCGGTGTTTTCAGTGTTTCATTTACTGCTGCACCAGTCATCGACATCATCGGCCTCGACGTCGTCGTCGGCAGCATCACCTGATAAGCATCTTGGTGCGCTGAAGCTTTAGTCATCATCACCACTACTATCATCAGTACCACCACCAGGACCACTTCCACTTCTTGGCTGCTAGCAGTATCACCAGCCACCACCAGTACCAGTGCCGAAGAACATCAACAACAGTTTTTGTTCGCTCGCTCAGCAGCCTTCAAATTGACACCAAAGTGGCCAGTTGAGCGGCACTTGCACGGCGGACGCTCACCAGTTCGCATCAGCACTTTTGAAACTTAAAGCCTAGTTTCACTAGCACCAAGCACTCGCTCAACTTGAACAACAACAAGTCTCCTTACTCCAGAGATCAACTAACAGCGATCAATTAAATTCAATCTAGTCCTGTTTCCGTTGGGCACGCAACCCGAAGCCGAAGTGCACCCAACACACTCTTCAGCCCCTTCTTTGCTCAACACACAACACACACTTCTACTTCTTGTCTACTTTGATATATCTTCATTTATATTTTATTTATTCGCCACTTCTTTCCTGACAACAGTCTACTTCTGCACCAGTTGCTGCTGCTTCAGTACGCATTTTTTCCTGTTTGCCACTTTCAGTACAGCAACAGCAATTCAACTCAACTCTCGCTCTCAAAATGTTTTGATCAGAAGACACGCACTCACTCATTCAAACTGAATCCTTCAGTCAACTTGGACCGATTTTAACCTAACTCGCTATCTTTCATCGACTGCACTATTTATTGCGAATCTCAACTCATAACTTCAAAGCTCAACTTTCACCCTATTACTATGCTGTCCGTAATGAAGAGCAAGACGCACTCGCTGAGCAACGTCAGTCGAGACAGCGGCATCTCCGCCTCGCGTCTGGTGCACGCCATGGCGAAGACCGGCGGCCACTCGCGTTCCGTCTCCAACGCTTCCAGTGCCTACACTGCCTGCACCGAAGACTCCTCAGCCACCGGATACAGCGGCGGAAGTGGGCCAGAATCAGCCGATTTCGAGTCGACAAACCGGCGAAACAAGCACCACCAGTACTCGGTCCGGGGGTGGATGGCGCCCAACCGGAAGTGCATCGCCATCCTCATCGGCTTTCTCCTCATCCTCGCCTCCTGCTTCTCCTACGTCTACTTTCCCCTCCTGCTCAAGCGCATCATCCAGCAGTTTATCAACTTGAAGCCGGGCGAGGAGTTTTCCGCCTTTTGGATGCAGAGCTCAGAGCCGACGGAGGTCGGCATCAACTTCTTTCACGTGAAGAACCCCTGGGCGGTGGAGCAGGGGCTGGAGAATTTGCAGGTGGCGGAGATGGGCACGTACATGTTTCAGTAAGTTTGATTGAGTGAGGGATGAAGGATGAAGGCGTGCGATAAGGGGTTTTAGGGCGCCAATGCTGCTGCTCCCGTTCCTGTATCCCCTCCTTAATAGTTCCAATGATATTTGAGATATTTATTAGTGTCTGCCTGCCTGCCTGCTGCCATAAATGCTGCCAGCCAATGTTAAATACTGCTAGGATGCTCTTTAGGCCGTTTATGGCAGGTTCATCATTTAGTGGGAAGTAGCCGTGGTAGTTTATTGCGCGTAAGTTGACCACCACCACTGCTGCCGCAGATAGTTTGCAGACACATAAACACACTTCCCTAGTCTGAAGCTTTTGCAGCTAGTGCCCGGCACCTTTTCAGTCTTTTTCTTCTTTCCAACGGCCACTACGGCCTTTTCTCTAGTGCACTACACAATTCTCTGCGCGCACCGAGCGACATTTAAATGCGCCACTGTTTACCACCACCGTCGTCGTTGGCAGTAGAGCACACTGAGTCAACTATTGTTAACGGCCGTTTCTGACTTCTCTCGAAGCAGAGTGGCAAATGGCAATGCTACTGCTGCTGCTGTTGCTGGTGACTTCTAACCTATTTATGAGTTATCTCCTTTTGAAGTCTGCTCCTCTGATAATAATAATAATGGCTGCAGCAACAGGTGGTGGTGGTCCTGTGCCACGGCTAATTATATAACGCAGGGGATAACGGGTGGTGGTGGTGGTGTTGGTATTTGGTAGAAGTCGTAGATCGTTCGATTTCTCAGAGAGCGTCAAAGTGAACAGGAAAAAAATGAAAAGGAGAGAGAAAACGGCGTCAGCAGCAGCAGCAGCGGCCGTCTTCGCTTCACGAAGCAGCTAATTGGCGTAATCATCGGCGGCGGCGGCAGCTGAAAAACTAAAATGTGAAAACAAAACTGAGCCAGCGAGGACTAATCGATAACTTTTTCTTTCTTTGCTCCACTTCTGCAGACAACGGTTTTATCGAGAAATTGCCAACTTCAGCGACGACATGACCATCGTCAACTTCACCGAGCGGCGGTACTTTGTCTTTGACGCGGAGAAGACGGTCGGTTGCTCGCTGGACGACAACATCACCGTCGTTAATGTGCCTTATGCGGTAAGTTCACCTTTTTGAAGAAACTCAAAAACTTTCATTTTCATCCCTTATTTTTTTAATCCTTCTTCCTTTAGGCCCTCGGCAGTCTCATTCCCTCATATGTGGACAACATGCCCGGCATTCCGATGCTCAGCTGGCTGGGCTCGGGCGCCACCTACCGCTCCATCAACGCCTTCCTCGACCAGCACAACCAGCACCTCTTCATCAACACCACCATTCGCCAGCTGATCTACGGCTACAAGCTGGACCTGCTCGACACCGCAGAGTCCTACAGCAGCCTCCTGGGCAAGTTCGGCTTTGACATTATGCCCACGGAACTGTTTCCCAACAACTCCTTTGGCATTCTCAACGGGCGAAACGGGACGCCTGATGGACCGTATGAGATGTACACTGGGCTGGGTGGAACGGGCGACCAGTTTGGCGTCTTCAAGACGTGGAAGGGAAAGAGGTGAGTGGTGATAAGGTTTTGATAAGTTTTAGGTCATTTTTTAATTTTTACTTTTCTTATCAACCCCTAGCAAACTGGACAACTGGAAGGGCGACAGCTGCAACACACTGAACGGCACTGACGGCACCATCTGGCCGGCGGGCGTCAACAAGCGCGACAAGCTGTACTTCTTTGTGCCCGACATCTGCAGGTACGGTGACCTTCTTTTCACTTCTTTTTCTGCTCTTTTTTCTTTCTTTTTAACTTTGCTGGCATTGCATAAGCGCATTTCATTATTCTTTGCCTGTTAGAGTTAGAAAGTTAGGTAGAGTAGTCCTTTTTTCTGTTGTCACATGATTTCTAAGGATTTTTTACTGCCACTGTCACCACCACCACGAGCAACAGTATAATGTTCTTGCGCCTGCAGTTCGCAAGAACGGGCGCATACTTTTCTACTATTACTTTCTCTCTCTCTCTCTCTCTCTCTCTCTCTCTCTCTCTCTCTCCCGTTCTCGCTCTATTGCCGCCAGTTTTAGTTTAACTTTTGGTGGCTGGAAAAAGTAAATACTTTAGATGAGGAGAGGAGAGAAGAGGAGAGGGGGCCTACCCTTGACTTTTGTGTCTGCATTTGCACTTTTTGTGATTTTTATGTCTTTCCATACTTTTATATCTATCTAACTATCTATCTTTGAGATTTGATACTTTTATTGCCATTCTTGATGCTGACGACGGCAGCATATTATTGCCTAGCACCAAAAGCAACAGCAGCAGCAGCAGCAGTAGAAAAGGAAAATATCAACACCAACATCAGATTGACAGTGTCTCTGTTTGCCTCTGTCTGTGTCGGTGATTGAGCTTGGTGATAGACTCGTTTTCCCTCCTTTCCTCTCCCACCCTCCCTTTTCCCCTTCCTCTCTGCCAGTGATAATCAAATCAAATCAGACAGTACAACTTCTGTACAGCTGTACAGTGCAAGACACTGTACACTTGCTGGTACACTGGCTGGCAGCAAGTCAAGATTGGTGCAAAGCACAGTGGAAGTGGATACGATAATGCTAAGCGACGCGTGGCACTATAGTATTATTTTGCAGAACACAACTTTTCCTAACTTATCTTTTCCCTCTTTCTCTCTAGATCACTGTACGTGACCTTTGCCGAGGAGTCCACCTACAAGGGCATCCCCACGCTGGTCTTCTCCACTCCGGACGAGCTGCTGGCCGGCCGGAGGACCAATCCCGACAATGCCTGCTTCTGCCTGGAAGAGGATGAAGACGTGGCCGAGGAACGGTGCACCCTGGACGGCATCTTCGACATGTCCGGCTGCCAGGACGGCATCCCGCTGATTGTCTCGCTGCCGCACTTTCTCGGCGGCGACAAGCGAATCACCGAGAAGATTGAGGGCCTCAAGCCAAATGCCACCAAACATCGACCCGAGCTGCACGTTGAACCGGTAAGTGCTTGCTTGTTTTTAAACGCTCACCTTTTTCAACTTTGACTAATTGGCCAATGCTTTCACCTTTTTCTCCTCTCTACCATCATCCGGAAATCATCACGATTGCAGATCATGGGCACCGTCATTCACGGCGACAGTCGCCTGCAGATGTCCATTCGCGTGCCGAGAAATGAGAACTTGAGGTAATGAGAGAGATAGCTGCAGCGGTTTCAAGCCCCGAAAACAGCTGACTAACGATGGCGTTTTGCTTTTTTCGTTTTTCTATTTTACAGGGGTTTCGATAACATCAAGCATGATCTGTACATTCCCATCTTCTGGGGGTACAAGGTACGTGTAGTGTACAACAACTGCAACAGTTTTGCCCGCTTCAAACAACCGTCGCTAATTCACTGTTTTTTCTTTCCGCCAAACAGAAACTGGGCATGTCCGACTCGATGGCCAGCGAGCTGAAGGGCCGCCTCTTTGTGCCCGTCAAGCTAATTCGCCTTTTCATTGTCCTCCTCTTTATCGGCGGCCTCTTCTGCATCTTCGGCGGCCTCCTTTTTGTCATTCTCTCCTACCGACAGACGGTAAGTTCTCAGAGGATGACCTCACCTGAAGACTTTTTCAAGGACTCACTTTTTTTTCCTTTTTATTTTAGGTGCTCACTCACATCTTCAGACCTGACTTTGAGTCGGGCGGCGGCGTCGGCGGCGGCATCTACTACAAGGACCCGGTGACAGGAGCGGTCAACGGCGTCACAGTGCCCGGTCTGGTCATTGCCTCCTCCAAAGTTGCCGGGGCAAAGTACTCGGCGCTGAATGGAAAAGATGTGCAGGGCGCCACGATGCCTCGCGTGGAGAGCGAAACGAGCGACCTGGGCGACAATAAGAGTGATGAGGAGGAGGAGGAGGAGGAGGATGAGGGAAGTGTCTCCTGTCAGAACACGCCCCGCTCCTCGACGATGGACCTGAACCTGGATGATGCGGCAGAGCTGGGCCGGTCGCTGCTCAGGGCCACCGAGACGCATATATGATGAGCAGAATAGAAAGAAGAGGTGATAGAATCGCGAGCACGAAACAAAACATGATAAGCTATGATAAGCTTTGGAAGGCCTGTTTGGCGCAACGATGGTATTGGGAATCGGGGGTTAAGGGAAGAGATAAAGAAAGGACACAAGAAGATATAGTGCACCAGTTCAACTAAAACCATTTTTTGAACTTCTCAACCTGGGAAGAAAGTCAATCTCCCGAACAATCGATAATCGATGATGATGAAAATCTAATCTACACACCATTCTGCTCAACTCAACATTTTAAATGGTGGTCACAAGTCGTCTCTTATTTACCTTCTCTCCCTCTCAGCTTCTTCTGCCATCATTTCCCTTTTTCAATCTTCAATCTCTTGCTGATAATCATATCAATCCTTCACCCTCAACCCTGAGACCCGTACCAGCAACTTCATCTCTAGCAAAACTCTTGTGAACGCTATCAACCAACAAATCAATCAACAATCAACCTACAATTCACCCTGGGGCACCGGTGGTTTTCTTCTTCTAGGCTCTCTTTCCTTATTCTACTTTCTATTTATTTCTTCTTCTCCTTTGTCCTCCTTGCCCTTGGCCATTAAGCTTCGATCTCAGTGTGTGTCTTCTACTTCTTCAGACAAAGCAGGCACACACACACACACACACATCTTCACACAATTCTTCACATTTGCCAAGTACAACTTGTAGATGCCAGCCGTCAGAAACGCCAGCCAGCCAGCAGAGTACACACAAAGATTACACACCTCTCTCTTTCTTTTGGTGCTAGACAGCAACTGCAGTGTATGCAGTGTGCCTCGTGTACAATTTTTCCTCTTTCTCTCTCTCACTTCAATGGTACAGCCGTCGTTGTCTAGCATCCGATCTGTCTGTGATGTCAACACACACAACACATACCCACATTGCTTCAATCCATACAGATACACACAGTTGTTCCACTTTTTCTTCTTCTTCTTCTTCTTTTCCTTCTCCTTTTCCTTCTTTTTCATTCTTCTTTTCATCATCTGAATGTATTTTTCGATTTTTGTTTTATACCTGATTACCTATTTATTTACCCCTTTTTACAATTTTCACCCGACTTCTCTTGTACGTTTTGTGGGCGTGTGCTGTATAGTAGTAGTCTCTTCACACGTCTCATTCTCACACAAAAGAGTCGGGACACACCTTTGTGAACGCGCGAATTTGTCCTTTTACCATACATTTTTTACATACAACAATAAATCTAAAGAGTTTTACGACGTAAACTAAAGATGGAAAGGAGTTTTTTTTGTTTGACTTTGTGAAATATTTTGAGAATAAGTCACAGTTTGCTCTGCAAAGAATAAAGTATCTTTATTTGCAATATGCGGCTATGTTATCTGTTATTACACATTCACCAACACATTATCAATCGTATCATATGATACAAAAATGTAGATAGGCTCTGAGAGAACAACGGTTAATATAGTGAGACTTTTTTGAAAGTTTCCATAGTAGGTGTGGGATTTCTATACAGTAGTCATAGGCTTAGTGAAATATTTGTATTCAAGAGTGTTCTGTTATAACTTTTTTTCATTTGCAGTTGATAAATGGATTTAGAATAATTTCAAACGTTAAATATAGATCATATCATTGATAGGGAAAAGATAAATGTTTGTGAAATGGTGTAACAGTAGTTAAAGAGCTTTCAGGAGAGGGTGGAAGGGAAGTCAAAAATAAAAATGTGGTGAAAAGTGGTGTTAAGAAGTGGTGGTTAGTAGTAGTTGAAGATAGTGAGAGAGAGAGAGAGAGAGAGAGAGAGAGAGAGAGAGAGAGAGAGAGAGA
>JAALOO010001941.1_pt1 | contig 12570 bp, 11 predicted proteins | sample 7257641 | NCBI WGS metagenome assembly JAALOO01 (sample SAMN14085613, study PRJNA598686) | mite metagenome | biome: ENVO:01001000; feature: ENVO:01001002; material: ENVO:01001226; isolation source: single female mite from University of Michigan culture on fish food culture... ... | reverse complement strand
TGCATTATTCAGTGGTTTGTCACTTGGGCTGCCCATTGAGTGCCACCCAGAGACCGCCAGTGCTATGACTGAATTGCTGATGTGGTTGTCGTTGCTGCCCCTCTACTGTCCAGGCCCTCTTCAATTGTCGATTTCCCTGCTTTGACTAAACATATTGACAAAATTACACTACTATTGAGCAACTGACCAACAAATGACAAACATTTGTCAAGCATGTGCAGACTGCAAAAATTTTTTTTAATAATATGTCAGTTAAACATTTTTAATAATAAAAACCTTGGTTTTTAATAACACCCAGTTCAAAAGGTAGCCTCCTTCTCATCTCATCTCAGTGACAGATGTTTGTGACAAAAACAAAAACACCACTTTTTATTAGCGTTGCCACAACTGCCTGTCTGACTAGTCGCTCAAACGCTGCAACCAGTAAAACAGTAAAACAAAGGTATTTTAATTACATTTGCAATCAACTGGTGCGTGTTGGTTGAAACGGTTGAAGAAGCAGTAGCAGTGTCCTGTCACCACTGTCTGCTGCAACTTCCTTTTATTTTGCTTTGTTTCAGAGTGCACCAGAGTGAGAGTGCAGAAATTGCTGGTGAGTGTTGCGGTGAGTGTTTGAGCCTGCTGCATCAGCGCAAAACAAATCATAATTTACATTTTTGCCCACAAAACCTTAACGCCGTAAAATGGCTAAATTAAGCAATTGACGCGCGCCAGTGGATTGAACATACATTTACTGAACAAAAGAGAAAGACGGTTGAAGACAACAAAAGCTGTGCCAGCAGCCGAAGTTGCTGCACGCACACACAGTAAGGGCCACTCTTCTCAACTTAACGATGGGGGCACCCATGGGTATTTGTGCACTGGGCCACGAGTGCAAAAAGTACAGATTGGACAGGGGAAAAAAGAGAGTGAGAGAATGAAAGCAAAACAAGGCAATGCTTGAAGAGATTTGAAAAACTGTGTAGCTTCACTTTTTAAATCAGTACAGCAAGCAGACAGTTCGCATTCCACTGCAGTGCCCAGTCCTCAGTTAGCTTCACCACAGTTTGACTGCTTTCACTTGTTTCACTCCTTCATCCGACAGATGCATCTGCCACCACCATCACAATCACCATCACCACTGTTGAACACTATGCTTGAGCTGCATCTCACTTTGGTGAGAGGTGTCTGGTGTGTAAAGGGAAGAGGGAAAGGGAGGGACAGGGAAGGAAGAGTGCTCAGTCAATTTACAAATGAGATGTAATTTGCCGTATTCTGTGGTGTCTGTGTGTGTTTAAAATAACAGCAGTTTCAGCTTTAGCAGCTACAACAGCACAGAAGATTCAACAAAATGCCAGCAGTCAATTTGATGCCGTTGCTCACTCCTCGAGAATATTTTACGTCAGCTTGGTCGTACAAAACGCCGGAAGACTACTGCCTGGTAGACATTGTCCTCCAATCAACCACTGCACGTCACTTTGCTGCTTTTTTGCTTCTCAATGACAAACACTTAAATTCAGCACACCACATACACACACTGATGATGCTTTGCGGTTGACAACGGATTACTTACAAACGAATGGAAAACCACTTTTGTGCCATTGAACACAATGCTCTCGAGTTATGCAAAGCAATCAGAAGCAGGCAGGCAAGCAAACAGTCTAACAGACAGATTTATCGAGTGCACAATCAAACGCTCGGTTGCCTGTCATCACTGCGACAAATGCATAATTCATAGTCCCTCACAATCATCTCCACTATTATATTGAGAAAAATCAGAGTCCTAAAAAACAAACTAAATCAGAAAAACATGACAGAGGCTTGTTCGATGATGTCTTCCTGATGCATCACCATCACCATCATCTTTTTTCAAACAATTACATTGGCAAACTCTAGAATGCAAATTGCAAGTGGGCGAATAATCTGCACAACTTGTCCATTATCGCTTCATTGGTCGGCTAGATCAAAACGATCTGCCAAAATTGCACTAGACGGCCTTTGGTCCTTTTGACCAGCGTCGATCATTGAAAAAAAGATCAACTGAAGTGAAAGATTGCAGCAGGCGGAAGGATATGGCGGTAAATTAATTCAAACACCATTGATGTAGCTGCGGCAGCCGCAGACGCAGGCAAAGTTGTCTGACGTGACGAATGAGTGCACTCAGAAGGAGAAATACACAAGTGAGTGAGTCAGAAAAGAGAGAAAAAGAGGAACCTCGAATCTGGTGCTCACTCAGTCATCGTCTTGTGAGTGATGCTGTAAACAAAAAGGAGCAAAAATGCACCAGTGCTGCTGCAAAACAACACTAGAGGAGAAAGTGCCAGCAAATTGACGATTCTGCCTGCAAATGCTTGTGGATTCTCTTTGTATGCTCAACTGTACAGCCGCAACTGAGCCGCAATGTTAAACCACAATCACATGCTGCAGATTTTATGTCAAAAATTCAAAATGAGTGCTGGTGTTGAGCGGAAAAAACGAGCTGCCTTTGTTTCTTTGTGGAGAAAACTAAAATGAACCGCAGCGCAAAGAGTTCAATTGGCAATTGCGGAAATTGAATCGCACTGTAATGCTAAGACAAACAGACCAAGAAGAATATCTGCTGCTGTCTGTCTGTTGTTCATCCGTCATTCTCAGTTCGATTGGCATCTCCCCAGCGCAGGCCACTCACTAATTAAGCCTCATTGATGGATGGCAGGCAGATCAACCACATTGGGAACGACAGTTGAAGCATTGGCAAATGGTCATTGACAAATATTACTATTTATCCATCTACTTTTACTCTAAACTTGATGGCAAAAGTCAAATAAATAACGTCTGAAAAAAGAGGGAGACCATTCAATCACAGTGTCGAATTGCAGTACTGCCAATTAATTCGTTACTACAGCAGTTTTTGGAAAAAACCGATGCTATTACTGCTACTGACTGCTCGATACTTGTAATTGATGCTGGTTTTGGTGGTGCTGTTACTGATGCCGCTCAAAACAAGACACCAGAGAAATTGTGCTCCAGATGCACTCGGTGCACATTGCAAATTGGCACTGGCAGATGAGACACACAGTTGCACACTCACTCAGCGGGGTACAGACAATGTAAAGAGAGGCAATAAATAAATTGGGGGTAATCATTGTTTTAATGGACGTTCACTTACTCAACTGACAACTGATCTTTTGCAATAACAAAAAGGTCAAACTTTGGGCAAACCCAAAAAAAACTAGAAACTAGCAGCAAATGCACTACAATTAAAATTTCATGTGCTAAATCAGACAGACAAGTACACGAATAAGAAAATTACTACATGCAAATGCAACGGGCATGCGAGCTTAAAAAATTGAGATTTTTTTTAAACAAAAACTGTCACGCAGTTTCCACCTTCACTAGTCTGAGACTGCCCTTCATTCCACAATACTATTTGGAAGCACTTAATCAATCGCTTTTATTTATTTTCCATTTCCATTACTAAACATTTGCATTTCCGTTTTTCTCATTTCAGATTTTTTCTCCCGTTATAAACTAAAAGCGACCGACAAATTGAAGTTGAGAAGTGGTCTTCAGCTGACCGCCGTGGAGACCCCAACCGCTGCCACTGCCCTCTACCTTTGCGTGGAGGTGTTCCTCTGCTCAAGACCACCACCACCACCTTCATCATCAGCAGTCTGCGGGAGTGGGCGATCAGGAGAGGCAGTGGCCGCCCTTTGCAGCAGTCCCGGTCACTCGGTAATGAACGTGAGCGAGTGCGCCAGTAGCGCAGTGCTTCCCGTGTATGCAGCGAAGGCAGCGACCGCAGCCTCGCCATCGCCGCCGAAGTCGTCGCCGCCGAAATCGCAGCCCTCTCCTTCTCCGCAGCCGTACTGCACGCCGGTGTCTGCCGTGCTGCAGTACCACTTCAGTCGTCGGTCGGCCATCGTGGAGAAGCGCGAGCACATGTTCCTGCGCGCAATGAGCAAGGCAATGCGTTACTACCGAATTTGGATCTACTCCGCCAATGTTGCCCTCTTCCTCGGCACGCTCGTCTACACCATTGCCTTCCTCAGCGTCATCGGCGACGAGCGACTCAGCTTCTTCCCCGCCATTCGCCTCTATCAGCCCAGCTTCATCTACTCCTACTGTGCCATACTCGTCCAAGGTGGCCTTCTCCAGGTAGGTGCACCTTCTACTCACTGGTCCCTCCGTATGACTCTAGTTATCCCTCTCATTTTTCTCACTTGTTTGCACTAGGCATTAGGCTGCATCGGTGCCCTTAAACTAAACGAGCGCTATCTCAACCTCTACCTGTTCACCATAATCGTGCTTCTCTTTGGCGATGGCGCCCTCGGCATCGTCTGGATCCTACGCTACAACCACATCGTCACTCACCTCAGAACTGATCTTAAGCTGCAAATCGCCAAAGACTACGCCGCAAACGCTGAGCTACGGGTACGTACTGCTCCAGCACCTCTAAGTTTGTTTCTTTCTCAACAAGTGTCTATATCTTTCTCTCTCCTTCAGGATCTATGGAACGATCTTCAGGCAAACTCTCGGTGTTGCGGCGTGGACGGGCCCAACGACTACACCACCTCCAGCTGGCTCAACACGACGACGGCCCAGCGAGAGGGCGCAAAGGTGGTCCTCCCGCCCAGTTGCTGCCTCCCTGAGGTGGTCTCCGCCAATGCGCCCTACAGCGAGTGCATCACCAGGATCGACGAGGAGGGCGTCTTTGGGCGCGGCTGCTATGACTCCATTCACCACTGGCTGCAGCACTCGGTGGACCTGCTTTCCGTGCTGGGCTTCTGCGTCATCACCTTCATCAAGATGTGCTTCCTCTGCCTGCTGAGGTACGAGATCAAGGAGATGATCGAGAAGATTAGAGTGATCAAGGGGCAGAGTGCGGCGGAGGGCGCCGGCACGCCCTCGATGATGCCTTTCCAAGACCTGGAGGCTTACCTCCCCAGGCCGTCCATGCAGCAGGACACTCTGCTGGGCGTGGCCGGTGGGGGAGGAGGTGGGCCGCTGTCGGGCACCTCGGGCGGCAGTGGCCTGCTGGCTCGAAGTGCCGCCAACTCCATCACCGAAAAGTGCCACTGCCGCTTGGGCGTCTCAATGGGAACCAATCTGACGAGCACCTTCTCCGGGTCTCGCATGATCCTCAGCACATCCACCGCCAATTTGTCAGGGTGCCAGTCGAAGAAGCACAGCCTCGTCTAGCAGAGGCGATGGGAAAGAGTGGAGGAAAAAAAGGGGAAGAGGTGAAGAAGTGAAGGGGGAGAACACAGTGGGGAAGAGGACTCACAGAAAAAGTACCTGAAATGAGCTGAGAGAGGGAGGAGGATGATACTGCTGCACTTTGGCGGTAAGGAAACCCCAGCAGTCATCGATCACTGGGCAGGAGACAACAACAACAACGACAACGCTGACAACAAAAGTGGAAACATCGTGTAGTGTGAATATTCATTGACCCAGAGGAAATGCAAAGCAGCGGAAAGCGGCTGAAAGTGGAAACAAGTGAAATGGAGGACTGTGTGACTGAGCACTGAGTGCACCGCCGAACACACCGCCAAACATTGCCTGACACAGGCGGCAATGACCATTGTCTGACGTACGAATTCCGAGTGGCCTTTTGTTTGCAGTAGAGAAGAGCAACAACAACAACCAAAACAACAAAACTAACTACAAAACCAAACACCGTGATTGTCACTCCGTGCACCGCTGCAAGTGTGCACGGCTCATTTGTGTGCCTATATACTCTTTTTTTCTTCTTCATCTTCATCTTCTTTTTTCTCATCCTTATTCTTTTTTGCCACTTCAAAGTGGCAATTAGTCTCCAGCATTTGGAAACACAACTGAAATTAACTTCACAACAACCAGCACATTGTGTCAAGTGTGTGTGTGTGTGTGCACAGATGTGCAAACATCTTCGTCTTGTCTTTTTATTTGTTTCTGCCTGTCTTAACCGCCTCCTTTTTCTACTGACCGATTGGTAGTAATTGATTGCAGCACAGAAAAGAAGGAGTCAAGAGAACACAAGTGCCCACTACCACTACTTCTACAGCTTCTCATTCAGACAAATCTGGCAACAGTCGCAAATCACAGGCCTCGTAATTAGAGAATTGGTCTGCCTGCTTGCCTGGTAGAGTGCACTGAACAGCAGCCTCAGCAAATGGCCAATCTCTCGCCAATTAGGATTGCAAAATGGTGAACTAGTGAATGAATGCAAAGAGGATATGAAGTCAGTCAGGCGGAGTAGTCAGGACTGCACCATCAAAAACTAGTTCCTGTATTGGTTGGAAAAAAACAGAATTAGCCAGACGGTGACAAAACGGCAGCGAAAAAAAGAAAAGGCACAGAAAGATAGAGAACAACATAAAGTTAGCCAAAGTGAAACCAAAGTGGGCTCACTAAAGAGCCAACACAATTGCAACTGATGAGGAAGAAGAATCGTATGAGCTGAACCGAATGCTCGAGTCAGACAGTGTGTGGGCGCACTATCAGTGCAGAAAGTGATCCCCTACTGCTGAACTTTCAACAACATCCGAATCAAGAGCACCGGTTGAAGTGAATGATGATAGCAAAAACTTTGGTGCACTTTGTGCTCAGTTGGCTCAATAACACCGACAGACAGACAGACAGACCACTCGCCAGTGATCATTACCGAAGCGAGTGACTCTCTCTCTCCTCTTTATTTTCATCCATTCACCACCACCAGTTGTGATACAACCGAAGCAGTCAACTTGAAGTGAAAAAAGGTCTCATGAACCTGATGACCCCACAATTTCTTACTTCCCTCACCCTCTCTCGATCTCCCTTTTTCTGGGTCAGCTTTTCTCATCATCCCACCACCACCATCACCACTTGCGGCCACTGTTATTCTTCTTCTTCATTCATTTTTTGTTGATTTCTCATTTGTCTCTCCTTTTCCGCACTCTTCTGCATTTTCTACTTGTCGCTCCCTATCATTTTCCTCCTTTTTAACTCGTTTTTCTCTTTAACTTGTTGTTGTCTCTTTCCCTCTTTCTCTCCCTTTCTCGATTGTCTCTGAACATTATTGCAAGTGTAATGAAAGTCTATTTGTAATAAAGTGCTCTATATTTGTATTGCCCCCATGAAGTGTAATGTGCAGAGCAGCCGGGTAATAAAGCCCGGTGCCAAATGGTGCCCCTCAATGGCGGCGTCCTTTAATTGATTCAGTCTGATCTAGGAAAATGGCCCTTTTTATGATGCCCCCATTTCTTTCTCTTTTTTTGCAGATGGCCAATTTTGTGGGCCGGCTGACAGTGTGTGTGTCCGCCAAATGTGCCGCAAAACACACACACACAAACTGGAAGTCATGTCACTTTCTGGTAGGCCTAAAAGCGTCTCGCCAACAAGCACAATTCATTCTTTCTTTTACGTTTAAAACGGTACAACTGTACAGCTTAAAATTCATTTAACGGTTGTTTTTTGCATTAAAACAATATGCGTTCTGCATACCAGATACGACAGAAAGATTAAGTAGTCGAGACATTTTTTTCTCTTTTATTCAATGGAAAAAATAAAAGCAAAACCAACAAAAAAGATCGAAAAGACAAGAGAGCAATCGATATCAAATCAGATCAGTCATCTATTATCGATTAGGACGACAAAAAAGTGATGCTTTGTGAAGCACATATACACACAGAGGTACTGATATCAGGCACCACAAACACGACCAAACGACGAATTGAAAAGAAAACGGAAAGATAAGTGCAATCCAGTGCAAAACAGCTCGCAAATTAGAAAGCAAGCTTTGATTTCTGAGAAGGAAGCAAACAGAAGAGGACAGCAAGTATAAAATATTCATTAGTAGGTCGAGTGCCATCGGCTCCAGTGGCCAACAGCATCATCACCACCACCAGCACTACTTCTGCCTTACTGAGTGGCCTGTTGAAAATTAAAATTTCATCATGAGTTGCCAGAACTCGGAGAAGAGGGAAAATGTAGGAATAAGAAGCCGATCAAAAAAGAAAAGTCAAGTGAAAGAGAAGAGCTCTTCGGGTTGACTTTTCTTCTCCTGCAGGCCACTCTCGTTTTTGGCTGAAGCATTGCAGATGGTAATCGGGGATAAAGAAGAAGATAATGTGACGTACTCGTATAAACAAAGACGGCAAATAGGGAAGCCTGAAAGTAGTGCACCACAAGCAGAATGTTCTAGGCATTAGCCCAGTCGACCTTATGTGCAAACACAGCAAGATGGTTAGCTGGTAAGGCACGAGGAGAAGGAGGCAAAGTTAGCAAGTTAATGTATTCATTTGTCTTATGTTAATTACACTCATTTGAATATATACAACGAGGATGAAAATGGAAAGAATGTGCGAACAGAGATGAGTTGTAGGAGAGAGAGAAAAGGACTATCTAGGATAAACTAGGCCTTACTAGGCGGGAGTCTAATCACACGATGATGATCATGTTATTGCTGCAATTATCACAACGACAGAAACTGTTGCCTTCTTAGCTGCTGCTGACAAGACGAACGTAAAGAAGTTGCAGCAGTAGTAGTAGTGGACTGAGGTTCAATGGCGGCATTCAAAAGAAAAGAGCACTTTTGCAGTTTTTCAAGGCCCAGAAATACGGATAAGTGAAAGTGAACCAGCTAAAAATGTCAGCAAAAGAGCAGCCTCCAGCGTACAGACACACGTCTGCAGAAGAAGAAAAGTGCAATTTACAGAACAGCCATTCAGTTGTGCAGCTCTGCATTTGGCGATTTAGTCTATTTATCAAAATCGGCACTTAGTAAGCGACAGCAGCAGCAGAGCCGGTGGACTGGCTGGTAAGTTGCCACATCGACACAATCCACAGGCAATATAAAAGCGAGGCCAGAGCTAAAGGGCGTCTGTCAGTGACACCGAAACATGATTCGGCCATTCAGGCATTGGAATGAGCAGCAGCAACAACAGTTGCAGTTGGACCACCATTTCTGCTCTCCATTTCGTTAGAATCAGTCACCAAATGTACATTAGCCTTGGGAGGGCATCGGAGTGCAGGCAGGCGGACAGAGAGAGGCAGACATTGGCAAACATGCGATTTAAATTTTGCATTCAGCAGATGCATATGCAAGCGTAGACAAACAAACAAACAGCCAGCTTTTCCTGCTGAATAAAATAGCTTGCAAGGCCCGAGAGTGAGTGAAAGTGGCTTCGGCATTGCCTTTGGCTTGGGCACGGGCAACTGAAGGCGGCAAGGAATTACGGGCGAATTAGCAAATTGCATACCATGTAATTACGAAAAGGCGCAACGCACACAAACACTAGCAATGAAAAAGAGAGACCTTTCTCATCGTGTGATGTAATGGGCTCATTTATATGCCTGCAGATATATCGATGGAGATAGAGAGAAATGAGAAGAGAGGGGGATGAAAGGATGAGCCACTTGAATGGGCACTTGGACAGCGACTAATGGAGCTCCACTCGGTGCCACATTGCTAATGCTGTTATTGCTGCTGCTTCAGTGGCAGTTTTGGCAAGTCAACCAGTAAAAATAAAGCTAAGCTAAAAGTAAACGGATAAAAGAGGAGAGACACGCTGGCAAAGAGGAATTAAATTGGTGTGAGATCCAAATATTGACAGAGTGCTGCGAGAATAAATTAGGATTTCATTTCAGATAACAAAGAAGAAAAAGAGGAAAGACACATAGACAAAGCCACTGAGCTGACAAAGACAAAACATACCGCCTTGCAAGGGCAAATCGAAAAAATCGACTTTCGATCAGCATTGCCAAAAAAATAGAGTTGCTTTACTTTTGCCGTTGTTTCCTTTTCTTTTCTCTTTCTTGGCTGACACTGGCTACTGGTGCTAATAGCTCTTGGTAATTATTCAATCAGGACTCAGTCGATAGCTCACGTCAACAACAACCAAATATTTACAGTGAAGAAAAGGCAAGCAGAGAAGAAAGTAAGCAAGCAAAGCATTAAAAATACCAAGAAATTGATTAAAAATTTCAATCTACGTTGGAAAATTCTAGACACTAAAAAGCGTTCAAGTAGAGTGGAAAGAGAGTGCATTAGAGTGCAGAAGGGCACACGCAAAGGCCAATTGACAAGTCTCAGGAGTATCTCGGTTGTGTGTGTAAACAGTGATTGCAGGTCCATTTATAAATATAAAGTCAACTAGTAAATGCTAAACGGCGTCTCCATTTTGCTGATCTAATTAAAGTAGTACGGCAAAGTGGGCGAGTACTCTCGCTTCATCCCTTTTCTCCTTCCCTGGTTGGACATTAGTGCTTGACTTCTCAGTAATGATGAGGCAGTGGCGCTGAAAGAGAGGCACCGGGAAGCAGAAGGGACTCATCACACTGGAAGAGCCAAATAAGTGACACGCACCAAGTGTCGAAAGTTTGGGCTAATCAATTATAAATGAACAGGTAAACTAAGTGTCGTGCGCCGGTGATGAGGCAAAAAGTAGGTGTGCAGTGTCAGTGTGGATAGGCCACGTCCTGTCACGGAACCGGACTGGGCATAACAACATGCTGCTAGTGGCAAGGCAAAGTCAATGAGCAAAGATGGAGAAAAGAGAGTACGGAAATGCAAGCAATAAGGCAAATGGCGATTGCACAGCCACAAAATGGTAAATGGCAGTCAGAAAAGGAAACACGTACCTGTACAGAGTCAGAGTGCGCCTTCGTAACGATGTCGTAAATGGAGCCGCCGATGACCACCTGGAGAAGAAAAGGAGAAGGAGAAGAAAAAAGAAAGAAATTGCTCAAATTGAGTTGTACTGGGAGAGATAATCAAGTCGAGGTCGGTGCCTCTTCGCTTTTTATGGAAAGTTTTCAGTGCCTCCAGTAAATGACCCACCGGAATCGATGAACTCGGTCCGCCGTTGAAGTGGTGCTCAGTTGCAGTCGACTGGTGGCTCCACTTGCCGGTGCCAGTCAGCAGTTGACTTTGGCTGCTGTTTGCCTGTTTTGAACTTGACGATGATGGATTTGAAGGTGCTGCTGAAGCTGCTGCTGCTGATAATGGCGATGATGGTTTTGCCGCCTTTCCCAAGCGACTGTACTCGACGGCAATCAGCGCTCCAACCAGGGCATTGTGCTCAATCAGTTGTTGATTTAGCTTCAGCGATTCGCCGCCGGTGAGCTCGCTGATTCGTGCCAGCAAAAACGGCGTCACTGCCTTTCCCTGAATGCCTTTCTCTCTGCGCCGAGTGGGAAGAATGAAAAGAAGCATATGGTAAGAAAGAAAAACAAATTGAAACACCATTCAATGAAAAGCCTTTCGCCTCTCTTGCTTTTTGCTTGCCAATGAAACCTCAAAGTCAAAGAAAAGATGAGATGAAAGGAATGAAAAGAAAGACAAACAAACTGACAGACGCTGACACGCTGTTGGATGTTCACTGTTGCAGACCATTCATTGCCGATGAAATGAGTTGAAAAATAAAGGACAAGATAGAGTAAGAAGAAAAAGAAAAAAATAGAAACGGGAGAATGTTTAAATTGAACAGTTGTCTGATAACAAACATACGAATGTTGGGCATTTTTTTTATAAAAGCCAAAAACAGCAGCTGTAAAAAGCACTGATGAAAAAGTTTCCAATCAGATAGCAGTGAGCGCAACGGCCAACACCATTTATTAATCCAAAAAAGGAAAAGAAGAGCAGCAGCAACAAGGCCAACTGTCAACTGCACTGCGCACTGAAACAGTGTAATTGGAATCATCTTAATTACGAGCTAAACAACTGCAGCAGCAGCAGCAAACGCCGGCAGAACCTTTCATTATTAATTAGCAAACTTTTCGATGTCAGCAGTGCAAACTTGCTGGAAACTGGACACTGTACAGATAGCAATACTGTAAGGAAAGGACTCAATATACTCCTCTTTCAGAAGTGCTGAGACGGCACTGTGCACTACTAGTGCTGTAGTGCTGTTGCACACGTCGATATTGGCCGCCTAGACAGTGGTGGACAGTGAAAAGAGGGAAAACTAAGTGAAAGCAAACGGTTCGACAATGGACAAAATGAGGCAAAGTGAAAGTGAACACCAGTGAACAACACTGTGCCCCAGCATTCCTTCATGAGGACAAACACACTCACACAAACAGGCACAGCAGTCTCTCCTCACTAGAACACTGCCACTACTGCTGAATTTGATATAAATTAAATTTTAAATTAACTTGGCGTCTGCGATTGAGACGACAGCGGAAGAAGAGGGAGAGCGAGAACGGTAAGGAGACACTCTGTGTTTCAAAGAAGACACACTGTGTGAACATCAGCCGAAACAGGAGGCCAAACAAGCAAACTAACTTTCTATTAGCCCCAGTCTTCTACTTCCTAATAATGGTGACGCAAGTGTGTGCTGTTGTTATACTACACTCTCTAACCGGAGAAAATTTCGATGTCTCAGGCAGTTAGCAGGCAGCTAGTTCAATGTGTGCGACATTGTTGAAATGTCACTGAAGGCTAACGAGGAAAAGCATGAAAAAGTGGTGCAATGCAGAAAAGTGAACTACCCAAAACTACCAAACGATCAAATCAAATCAAAACTGATGGCTGATGCTGCTGCTGTCCAAGTTTAAGGCACAAACACAAAACGTCGCTATTAATATGGGATTACGATGTGTGCCAATGAATTTTCATGTTCAAACGGTGTTCAGCAGACAGCAACTAAA
>JAALOO010001940.1_pt1 | contig 12580 bp, 14 predicted proteins | sample 7257641 | NCBI WGS metagenome assembly JAALOO01 (sample SAMN14085613, study PRJNA598686) | mite metagenome | biome: ENVO:01001000; feature: ENVO:01001002; material: ENVO:01001226; isolation source: single female mite from University of Michigan culture on fish food culture... ... | reverse complement strand
CGAGAGTGAGAGAGAGAGAGAGAGAGAGAGAGAGAGAGAGAGAGAGAGAGAGAGAGAGGAGAGAGAGAGAGAGAGAGAGAGAGAGAGAGAGAGAGAGAGAGAGAGAGAGAATCACTGCGGATCACTCTGTTTGGAGTCACCCGCCGGAGAGTTTCATTTGGAACAGCCGCTCCAAAGAGGGGGCATTCACCGCAGCCAAACACTGCGACTTAAAACTTACTAGGCTCTAATCTTTAATCTCTTCTAATCATAGAGACATTTTGGCCCCGAGTCTTATTACTCAAAAGTCTAATCCTTAGCGGCACGTCTTTTTCGAACTCACTAATGAATTTGGTTTTTAGCCTTTATGCCCAGCTAATGAGATTTGCCTGGCAGGTAGCAGCAGCAGCCAGCCAGCCAGCGATGACTAATTTGAACTGTGTGGGATGGAGTTTAAACTGGATGATTTCGAAATAAGAAGTTCTCGTTTTCAAATTCATCATCGCCGCTGTCTTTGCTTTCAGCATCTCTGCAGGCTGGCAAGTTCATTGATCCTCTCCGCGCGGAGGCCACTTTTCTGCAGCATCTTTCTCTCTGCTCTGCGCGGCTAAAAGACATCCGTCCGAAGTGGTACAAAAGCTCGAAAGTGGCAAGTGGGCGTGGCAGAGAGGAAAAAACTGTGAGCAAAAAATTGTTGTTTTGCTTTGCTGCTTTTCTGCTGCTGCTTTTCTGCTGCTACTTTGTCGAGGCTTTGGCAGTGGCAGTGAAGGCAAAGGCTGTCGCAGACCTTTTTGCAGCTTTTCTTCTTTTTGTTGCTCGCAAGGTTGAGGAAGCAAGGAAAGCAAAGCAGAGAGAAAGCAGAGAGAGGCTCTGGCAACAACGACGAAGACTCGTCGTCGACGACAACACAGACTGTGACTGACGATCGCTTCTCTCTCTCTCTTCTTTTCTCTTTGATACTTTGTCTTCGACCACCCATCACCACCACCACCACCACCTTCATTATCACCCTCATTATCACCATCATCATCATCATCATCACCGTCTCTGGAGATTATTCTTCACCACCACCCTCATTCTCCGCAGCCATTTTACCACCACCTCCACCACCTCGACTATGACGACGTAATCAAGCACCACGAGTGTTTATCTGCAATTTCGTCACCCAGCGGGGATTCTGTCATCGCTCAACTCAGCTCGTGCTGTGTGGCTTCTCTTGTTGATACTGTTGCTGCTGATAAGCTTGTGAGCTTCTGAGTCACTCACTCACTTCATCAACTGAATCAAGGACTGCGTTGGCTTCTTCTTTTCCTCTCCTCTTGTGGACCAGCATTTCATCATCATAGCAGAAACTTCCTCTTCAGTTGATCTACTTCCACTGATCACCACCACCACCACCACCAGAATGTCCGACTACGAGTACGACTCGGGCAATGAGTCCTCGAATGAGGAGGACGACGACGACCTGGAGGAGGACGACGGCGTGCTGCTCGCCCTGGAGCCGGAGAGCAACCACGCGGAGCAGGACAGCCTCGACTACGACGACTACCCGCACTCGGTGTTCAACTGTGACCAGATCATCGAGGAGATGATCGCCAGCATTCGCGAGGTGAACACCGTGGTTCAGGTGAGTGGCTCTACTTTCTGGTGTTCTACTTTCCCAGTTCTATTTCTATTTAACAATTTCTCCTCTTCTTTCAGCTGCCGCAAACCATCACGCGGATTCTACTTAACCACTTCAAGTGGGACAAGGAGAAGCTGTACGAGCACTACTACGCTGGTGACCAGGAGAAGCTCTTCTGTGAGGCGCGCATCGTCAATCCGAACAAGGCGCCAGGTGCCGTCAGCAGTAGTAGTAGCGGTAGTGGCAGTGGCAGCTTAATACAGGTAATTTTGTTACCAACTACCGTCTAATTTCCTTGATTTACATTGTTGCTCCTTTTTTTCCACAGAAATCAGCTCGCAGCGGGTACGAGTTTTGCGTCATCTGCTGCGCCGAGTTTCAGACCAGCGTAAGTTGTCCTTTGTTTTTATATTTTTATAACTCAGCTCATCCCTTTTTCTATTTCCCAGCTGATGACGGGCATTGCCTGCGGCCACCGCTTCTGCAAGGACTGCTGGACGCACTACCTGACGACGAAGATCATGGAGGAGGGCCAAGGGCAGACGATCGCCTGCGCCGCCCACGGCTGTGATATTCTGGTCGACGACCAGACCGTCTTCAACCTTATTACCGACGCGGTGAAGCTGCGCTACCAGCAGCTCATTACCAACAGCTACGTTGAGGTACGTTCAGGATTTAGTTTTTGTTAATTACCACCGAAAAAAGTTGCTAATTACCTTTTTTTTCTTTTTCGCAGTGTAATCGCCTTCTGCGGTGGTGCCCCAAGCCCGAGTGTTCCCGCGTGATTCGCGTCGAGTACGTCGACTTTAAGCCCGTCAAGTGCTTGTGCAACTCGGTTTTCTGGTGAGTTTGTCTGTTTGTGTTTACTGAAACACTCGAAAAAACTGTTCTAACTTTTTCCTTCACCAAAAACCCCTCAGCTTTCTCTGCGCCGAAAGCTGGCACGAACCAATTAAATGTGATCTGCTGAAGAGGTGGAAGAAGAAGTGCGACGACGACAGCGAGACCTCCAACTGGATCGCCGCCAACACCAAGGAGTGCCCGCGGTGTCAGGTGACCATCGAAAAGGACGGCGGCTGCAATCACATGGTAAGTAGAAAAAATTTTGTTTTTTTTTCTATTGATCCTAACCTTTATCTATTTCCTCACATATTCCCAGATCTGCAAGAACTCCTCCTGTCAGTTCCACTTCTGCTGGATCTGCCTGGGTCCGTGGGCCCCGCACGGCAGCAGCTGGTACAGCTGCAACCGCTTCGACGAGGACGAGGCCAAGGCGGCCCGCGACGCCCAGGAGCGCTCCCGGTCGGCGCTGCAGCGCTACCTCTTCTACTGCAACCGCTACATGAACGCCATGCAGTCGCTCAAGTTCGAGAATAAGCTCTACGAGGCGGTGAAGGCGAAGATGGAGGAGATGCAGCACCACAACATGAGCTGGATCGAGGTGCAGTTCCTCAAGAAGGCGGTGGACATTCTCTGCCAGTGCCGGCAGACGCTGATGTACACCTACGTCTTCGCCTACTACCTGGTGAAGAACAACCAGTCGATCATCTTCGAGGACAACCAGAAGGACCTGGAGAGCGCCACGGAGAAGCTCAGTGAGTACCTGGAGCGGGACATTACGCAGGACAACATCTCGGCGATCAAGCAGAGGGTGCAGGACAAGTCGAGGTAAGCGTGTGTTTTGGTTTTTTCACTACGATGAAATGGCTGCGATGAAATGGCCGCCTACCTTGGTTTTTGCGATGTTTTTGTCATTGTTGCCTAACCCTGTCTTTATTTTCTCAGGTACTGCGAATCGAGGCGCCGGGTGCTGCTGAACCACGTGAAGGAGGGCTACGACAAGGACCTGTGGGAGTACCTCGCCTAGGAACACCTCTTTTTCTTTTTCTCTCTTTTCAAGGGCCACCCGCAACACTCACTCACACCTCTTTCTCTTTCTCTGTTCAGCGTTTTTGTTGCGAGTCGCCCGAGTTGATTGATTTCGACACTACACTACACTACCAAGTTTACCCATTTTCACCCTCTACACACACCCACAAACACTGCTTGTTGTGATTGTTGACCTGTCTCTTTTCTTTTCTCCTCCTCTCTTCAACATCACTTTCTTCCTCCTCCTCCTCCTCCTCCCTTTTCTACCCTTTACAATGTGTTACTTACCCGACCGACTGACCGACCGATCGATGAACCGGGATGTTTACATGTTTACATTATTAATAATTGCAAGCACTACCAATAACAACAACAACAACAACTGAAACAACAAGAACAGCCAGCAACTCTAGGAACCCTTTTTCTCAATTAAACCGCAATTGCATTTGTTCAACAGACCGACATTTTCCGTTTATTGTTACAAGTGGTTTGATTGATTGATTGTTGCCAGCAACGAATTTGTTTTCCCAAAAAAATGGGCATGGTCAGCTAGAAGCAATGAACGACCAGTTGAGATTCCGCCTGAGGTAGGCGAGGTACCGGCGAAGCAGCTCAGCCTGCCACCGATTCGCTGCTTCAGGTGGTGAATTGATCTGCCCTTGCCTTTGCAGTATTGCCGCCACATGATCACGCTGGAAGGTGACCTCCCGCAAACGAAGGGCGTTCACTTTTTCGCCACTGTCGTCACCTCGCAGCCAAACCGTGACGGCCACCTTGAGCAACGCCCGCCGGTGCAGCAGCAGCGACTCCTGGTCGGCGTACAGCGGAAAGAGGGACTCGAGGAGGGTGAACTCCCGCTGGAGAAGGGAGAAGAAGGGCGGGAAAGGAGAGGAAGAAGAAGAAGGAAGAAGTGATGGGGATGATGGGGATGATGATGAAGTTGAGGTAGTGCTGTTGTTTGGCTGTTGTTGCTGTAGTAGTTTCCTCTCTTCCTCCTCCTTCGAAAAGAGGTACTGCAGCAGTGATTGTCGATGTTGGAAGCAGCTGTAGTCGGAGATGTGGCCCTCCAGCCAGCGGGCGGTCACCTCCAGGTCGTGGTGGACTTTCTGGTGAAAAGGAAAGTAAAATGTCTAGTTGGTGATCATCAAAAAGAAGATAAACTTACCGATAGGATAAACTGCTCAGAGAGTCGGAACCTCGATTGTTGCCGTTGCTGCCGTTGCTGTTGAAGAAAGACGGTGAGCAGCCAGGTCCGGTGGCTCCAAGCGTAATAGTTGCGGGCGTATCGACTAGAGGCGTCCAGGGTGACCGCCAACTCGGTAGCCACCAGCTCGCCCACCGCCGCCTCAAGCTGTTCCGCCGAAGTGGTTCCCTGTTGAGCACTGCTGAGAAGACCGTTGAGGAGCCATTCTCTACAAGAAAAAGATCATTTAGAACTTTGTTTTTGGTGTTTTTCGAAGGTATATCGAAATCGCCTACCGGTAGGTAAAAACGCTGGCACACTTTGGCTTGCGGCCGAGCACCAGCGCCGTGAAGCGAAGCTCATCGGCGTGCTGACTGTGCTGACTGTGCTGCTGCACTTGGCGGCACTTGATCATCTCTCGTCTGAAAAAGAGGAAAGAAAAATGTAAACAAAAACATGAAACATCAAAACAAACTGTGTGTACCTTAGATTCCAGGCCGTCAGCAGGTCGGGATTGATCAGCAGCAGTATCCGCGTCCACTGGTGGACTGACTGCAGATCGGTGGTGGCACTACCTCCTCCTCCTCCTCCTACAACTCCATTGGCACTGATTGTGGACCAGCAGGAGGAAGCCCTAGCGTGGAGGACCTTGCGGCGGGCAAACTCGTAGAGATGCGGCACCGCCCACCTCTCCAGCGCCAGGTGCCCGTCCACGTACACCACCGGACTCTTGTTGGTCGTCGAGTCGGCCAGGCCGATGATGTCAAAGTCCAGTCTGTAGTAAAAGTGAATTAGAAATGTTGTTGTTGTTGTTGTGTTTTGGACTACTCACATGTTCGCCTCCTCTCGCCTGAAGATCGCCTCCAGGTCGGCCAGAATGCGTTCGCACATCGAGGCACTCTCCTCGGCCTCGACCTCGGCCTCTGCATCGGTTAGCTGCTGCTGCTGCTGCATTTCCATCAGCACCTCTTCAACTTCAACACCTCTTCTACAACCTTGGAAGTCCTTCTTCTTCTCGGCAGCTGTGGTGGCTGAGGCTGTGGCAGTAGTTCCGACGACGATCATTGAGAGGTGAAAAGTGTGGTGCACCTTCTTCTTCTTCCTCTCGTCCTCTGCCACGATCACTGCGGCTGGTGCTGGTGCAAGTGTGCTGTGCTGTTGTGTTGTGTGTTGTATTACCTAACCATCAGGCACATTTTCTTCTTCTCCTTCTTCTTCTCTAGTGTGTACACTACCAATGTGTGCGATGCTTTGATGCTGCACGTTCAAATAGCACCTCTATCACCAGTGGCCTGGCCAGCACTGGCAGCGCAGTGGATATAGTGCACTGAAGCACTGAAGCACTGAAGCAATGATCAGGCGGCACTTCTCAAATGTCAAAGATGGATTCGATTCTAATTAAAACCTTTTTCATTTCTTTGATTCAAAGATCGAAAAAGGTGGTGATAATGATGGTGATGATGAGCAGCAGTTTTCGAACTTTACAGCTCAAAATAAATTGTCACCAGCAGCAGTGAGCACACACAGTCAGACAGTTTTTAAAACCAGTCATTTCCGTTTAGTTTACGTTAGTGCTAGTGCTTCATCAAATCCAAAACCCCTTTTTCCACTTTGAAATCATCTGCTGATTATCACCACCACCACCACCACCACAGCATGTGCTGCATCAGCGTCTGCGACCTGATTCGCGTCAGCTGCAGCCGCTTCGTCGTCTACCTCCTCCAGCTGGGGATGATCACCCTCGCCGCCGTGCAGCTGATTCACCCCAACGCGTGGACCTACTCGGTGCTCTTCAAGAACGGCACCAACTTCGTCGCGGACAGCATCAAGGAGAGCATCAAGGAGGCGACGGTGGACGCCATCGTCCAGCAGATTCCCCTGCTGGCGGACACCACCACGGTGACGCCCACCTTGGATCCCAATGCGGTGAGGAAAGGGATTCAAAAAAGATAAAACTTTCAAAATTATTTTCCTCTTCTTCTTCTTCCTCTCCCCAGACGACCACTTCCGCCCCGATGGAAGACCGCCCCTCGGTGATCTTCTGGTGCCTGCTCCTCGGAGCGGTCAACCTCCTCGGCCTCTTCGCCCTCCTCTGCGAGGTCTTCATCGGCGTGGCCGTCTACAGCATGGCCGCGCTGGCCTACCTGGTGGTCGCCGTCAGCCGCCTACACACCACCGGAAGCAACTGGTACCTGGTGGACGTCGTCGTCTGGTCGCTGATCCTCTTCAACTGCCTCCTCGAGTTGGTGTTTCAGTTTGCGCAGGAGTGCTGCGGCTGTCGCAAGGAGCACAGTTTGATCGGTGTGCGGGCGGTTACTTTGGATGATGTGGGTGAAAAAGGTGGTGGTGGTATTTATGATTTGGATGCTGGAGTTAATGGTGCTACACCCCCACCACAGCCTATACCACCTCAGCCGTCGCCTGACTTTTGTTAATTTAATCTTTCTCTTTTTGGAGTATTATAATTGCTGAATGTCTGTGATTTTTATGCTATTGCAGTAAAAGCTGATGATGGTTTGATACTTGATTGATTGACTGAATGAAAAGTGAGTGATTAGCTGATCAGATTGAGAATGTGCCTCTGCAGCATTGATTGAACTAAAAGGGAGAAAAGATGATCAGTTAGAGGTTTTTGATATCAACGAAAAGAGTCACTTACTCTCGGTGCGCTTCAACTTCGTGGCAATGTCGTAGGCAGTGTCGAGGTTACAGTTTACCAGCGTCACGTCCGCCCCGTGCTCCAGCAGCTCCTTCACGACGGCCTTGTGGCCGCCGTAGGCGGCGAACATCAGCGCCGAGTTGCCGTCCTAGAATTGAGGAGTTTTATGATCAGTTTTAGAAGTTCCAATACCACAAACTCCCGCATCAACGTGCCTCATCGACGTCATCAATGATGCCTGCGCCCAGGTGGGCAATCAACGCCTTCACCACGTGATTATGTCCCCCTGAAGCGGCCAACATGAGCGCCGTTTCGTCCTCCGGTCCCCGGGCGCCCCAGCTGGCGCCCTGCTCCCGCAGCCGATTCAGCGACTCCAGCTGACCGTAGGTGGCCGCCCAGTGGACCGGCGTCAGGCCGTGCCCGTCCGACTGATTGACGTCGATTTCTGCTGAAGAGAATGAAGATTGTGTAAGTGATTTTAGGTCATTCGAAAAAGAGAGGTTTCTTACCTAGATTGACATGACCGGGAAAGAGCTCGCCCAGGGCGGCCAGCTCGTGGACCTCTCGAGTGCGCGGCTCACCGGTCTCCAGCGGCGTCTGGACGTTGCCTCGTTGGAGGTTGGTCAGCACTGTTGATGGCTAGAAGATGAGCAAGAGAAGAAGATAAGTTGCTGATAAGCTGCTTTCTGAAAAGTGGAAAGTTCCTTACTCGGTAGGGTGAAAAGGCGCTGCCCTGGCTCGCCTGAAGTCCATGAGGAGTGCTAGAAGTGTTGGCAGTGTTGCCCGAAGTGCCAGGAATGCCAGGAGTGCTGGTGGAGTTTGTGGTCGCACCGGGGTTCATCTTTGTAAGCCCGTTTGTAAGTCTTTATCTTTGGCAGATCATCAGAAGGAGAGAGAAAAAGAAAAAGACTTCTGGAGAGCTTCAAAAACTGTAAACAACGATCGACTATTTGGACCACCACTGAAAATGGCGTACATTATTCAAAATAGAAAAAATTATCGCTTTTCTCATAGAATCAATCAGTTTCGAAATCTCCCAAGATCATTGATTAGATAGTAGGATTTAATAATAGTAACTCAAATTGCAAATAGAAAATTCTCTCTTTTTGTACAACTAATGGTGGTGCTGATGAGCAATCTAGATGAAGGGACAAAACAACAAAAAACCTCCTCCTCAGTACCAGTACATCGGATAGGGCACCCGGTCCTCCTTGATGCCCTTCGCCTCGGCGATCTCCATCTCGAAGGTCTTCAGCGCCGGCTCAAAGGTAACCCTCGTCACCTCCGCCGCCGGCGTGTCCTTCGCCTGCTCCGCGTAGCCCAACTTCACCTTGTAGTCCCTCGTCTCGAAGGCCTTCTGCGGAATGGGGATGATGCGGCCGGTCCTCACGCTGACCCGCACCTCGTTGCCCTCCTCGTCGAAGCGCCACTCCACCGCCGTCGGCTCGTTGTCCTCCGGATCGACCAGACTGACGTCCCGCGGCAGCAGCAGCGGCCGCTCGATGGTGTTGATGACGCCCGGAAAGCGCCGCTCCCGCTGCGTCATGCTGTACTCGAGGTTGAGGTTGCGGACGCAGACCCAATTTCGCTCCGCCACCACGTAGCTCACCGTGCCCCGTTTGCCCTTGTCCTTGCCCCGTAGCACCATCACCGTGTCGCCGACGAAGACGGGGAAGTTCCGCATTGGCTCCACGTAGATCTTCGGGTGCTTCGCATTGGGCGTATTCTGGTCGGCAAACTCCGTCGTCCAGGGGCGGTGGATGTCGTAGTAGGGCTGCTTGCGGTAGCGAACCGTCCGCGGCTGGTAGTTCGGATAGGGCGGCGTCCGCCACTCCACAAAGTCCGTCTGCTTCTTGATGAACCGCTCGGGGAAGTTGGCGTAGGCGTACCGCTTCGGTATCTTGCTCAGCAGCAGCGAGGTGAGGCGCATGGTGGCGTGATTTTTGGCCAAAAAAGGGGGAGCTTCAAATAGGAAAGTTCTCCTTGGCTGACCGGATCAGGGACTCAAAAGAACTCAACTGAACCAGAAAACCAAACAGCAAGTGTTTGTTTGGTTTCTGCGGAGAAAAAAATCTGAAGCAAAACAACATGCTAAGAGTCGTTCGCAGAAGACGATCCTTAGCCTTCTGTTTAACGTTTGATTACCTTGGCGCGATAATTTTTATCATTTCAATTTGAAAATCCACACAAAATGGGCCAAAAGTTGTATTATTATTTTTTTGTATAAAATAAAAACAAAATTGTTTAGCGTTAATGCTTTATTTTGGCAATAGAGACATTGACCAATGGTTCGAACTGTTTACATTACCAAGGAAAAACAGTGATGTCGAGCATCAACGTGTCGTTGACAATGTTGCTCCTATTGCTAAACTTACGGACAGTTTTTCGTGCTTTTGCCAATATGAACAATGATTCTGCAATGTTGCTCTACCCACAAACAATGGCAGGCATGGTGACAAGTGATTATAGTTGCAACTCCGCTCATGAAACCGCATTGAATGACAGTTATCTGTTACCTTATTTTTGCTTGACTGTGATCGTAAAGTGTACCATTAACAGTGGAACTAAGCCAAGTACAACTTTGCGTAAATAGTTTACCTAAACTTTCTATAGTTGCCAGCTGATGGCATGCAAGTGGGCGTTGCGCAATATTGTTTTTTCTAGAAGTGCAGTGGTTTATGCCAGGGCTAGGAATTGTGTCCATTTTCCGTTGTAGCTACACTGCCAACGTTACGCGCTTTTTAACGTTAATTGTGCAGCTACAGCAAAAAAATGTGTATTTCGAAAACCAACTGCCCGAGTGATCGTTTTGTAGTGACATCTGCACTGCACCAACACATCATAGTCAATGTACAGCAACACACAGTTCACCCTTATTCACCCCGACCTGTACGTGTCACCCTCTGTCTCACCAGTCTCTCTCTCCTACATAAGCAGACCTCATGTAGACACACATCACCAGACGGTTCCCAGTCTGCCACTGGTCACGAGTCAGCTCCCCCATTACCTGTTTACCCTCATCTCATACATCTGTATTCGCCCATCACAGATCGTCCTCACCATTAAAGGTCTCTGCCACCACATTGGTGAGCCGGATTACCACCAACCGTCCAAATTTTGCATCATTAGCAAGTCCTCTCCTCTGCATCTTCAATTTCATCTTCCGCAGCCTCATCTTCAGCAACATGGCCGACGACTCAAGCAAGCAAGCAGCAGCATCTGCTCAACAAAACGTCACCATTAATGCCGCCTCAATCAAACTGCCGGAGTTCATCATCAAAAACCCCCTTTGGCTCATCCAAGCCGAGGCCCAGTTCCGCATCGCGCACATCACCTCAGAGAAGACCAAGTACTATCATAACATATCACGCCTTCCCGCAGCAGTACTCATCGATTGCAAAGACGTGGTCGTGGAGACCTACAAGAAGGACGACCTAGACAAGCTCAAGCAGACACTCCTTGATCGCTACATTCTCTCAACCGATCAGAGGATCAAGGAGGTCCTCGACAACATTCGTTTTACCCATCCTGAACTGCCCAGCGCGTTCTTTCGCAGGCTGATAGCCACCGCCAGCGGAACGCTCGCCTACGACATTATCCTTCAAAGGTTATGCGAGCGCCTCCCCAGCAACATCAGCAACGCTATCGCACCGATGACCAACAATCTCGGCGCCCTTTTCAAAAACACCAGCAGCGCCCAACAGATGTCACCACAGTTTGATAAAGATGAACTCAAGTGATAAAGTCAGCGGAGGATCTCGCCAAAAGCGCTGATGCAATGCATGTGCTGTGCTTTGTTCTCTTCTTTTTTTCCCGCCAAATAAATGCTTTTAAGGTAAGCCTGAACAGCCCAACGTGCTTCAGTCTTGTATCGAGCACTTTCTGCGTCGCATCTACTCAATATACTTCTTCTTCCGCTGTCACCAAACCACCTCTCTCTTTCTCTTTGACCCGCTCCCTAAACCGCCCGGTCCTCCCTTTGTCCAGTTGAACCCGCGAAACCGAATAGAAGCCGTTTATCTGAAACCCTAACATCTGCGACAAGGCCCTCTCTATCTCTGCTAACATCACCTCCCGCCACTGCCACATTGTCTTACCCACACTTTACCAATTGTCAACAAAGTCTACCCCAACCAACCAACAACTCGTCTCTCGTTCGTTTTCCGAAACCAACGGAACCGCCTTGGAACCGCTCGCTTCAGGAAGGAACCCCTCCCCCACCCCGTTCTCGTCCACTTGTCACGCGTCCCTCGTCACGTCACAACGCAACGCCAGTAAACACAAACTTACTGAAATTAATGGCAACAATTTACTATTGGAAGATTAATATGCACAGTGTTGGTCACATTTCAATGGCGTTATCTGACGGAACATACATAAGTCATTGGCCTGAAAATAACAAGGGTTTAAAATCGACTTCGAGCAAACCGAAAAAATCGCTTGAAGAAGATATTAAAGCAGAAAATCGTAACCCTGATGAATGTATCGAACTTTCGGAAATTTTTTTTAACAGCAGTAAAATTTCAGCTTGGTGGGAAGATTTAATAAAAGGGCTTCGTTATAACGTTGTTACATCTAACTGTGCACATGTTGTTTTTGACGCTCTTACAAGATTAGAATTCAAGTATCCAAAAATAGCTGACAATTACAATGCACCAAAAGAATTTGCTATTCCTAATCCACTCATAAAAACTCCTAATCGAGTGTTTCAATGTGCAGAATTTATCATTTTGAAAACAAATAACATGATGTCGCATTTATGTAATATTTTACTTGTAACTGAGTGTTGAACTTAAATTGTGTTAGCAAATTATATTATGTTAAATAAATTTTGTTTTTTATTTGAAAATTTTGTTGAAAATTCTAGCTCACTTTACCTGTTTAGAGGGTAACGCAAGCAGTCGTCTCACCGATTCAGCGCTACGTCCTCCGAGTATGCTGATGTTGATAGTGGAAACGAGTAAGTGATAACTACTCCGTAGTCCAGCGTATGCACATAAATCGCCGGGAAAGTTCGGGCGTTGCAAAATCAGCTTTAGATACAAGATGACGCAAGCTCAAAATCTGTACTGCTTCAAGGTCTAATTCGCACTGTCACAACGAGCTGCAACGTGATCTGTTTTGTGACTGCCCGCCTGGGGGCGCTCGCTGCAGATAAATTCATAAACGTATTTACAATGGGCCGCTAGTCAGATTGGCTAGATATGAGAGTATCCTTCTTCCCTAAAAAAATGATGTTTCTCCCTCTGTTTCTCCCTCTTCACGG
>JAALOO010001939.1_pt1 | contig 12580 bp, 11 predicted proteins | sample 7257641 | NCBI WGS metagenome assembly JAALOO01 (sample SAMN14085613, study PRJNA598686) | mite metagenome | biome: ENVO:01001000; feature: ENVO:01001002; material: ENVO:01001226; isolation source: single female mite from University of Michigan culture on fish food culture... ... | reverse complement strand
TAGCAGGTCACAACCCAAAGCGGCAAGGTCTGACGACACTTGGGCACTGTGAACGTCCACCGACTCGGGTCTTGCGAGCGGAGCGAGTGGGGCCCGAGTCGGTGGGCGTTCACAGTGCCCAAGTGTCGTCAAGGTGAGCCGCTGGCCAAACTTTTTAGAAATGTTAGTGGTACACAGTTAAGGTAGAAGTGAGCAAAGCGAGCTCGACTGAGCCCTTGTTATTAAATCTAACTTCACTAAAAAAATGATGTTTCTCCCTCTGCACTGATTTTTTTGCTTCTATAAATTACATCGTTCAAGATATCGAGAAAAGGTTTTCACATAATAAACAAGCTAAATGGCATCTTTTAAATAGAATCAAACATGAGGTAATTCGAACATCGGGTGCATTTTTACGATCGTAATTTTGAACTTTCCCAATAAGTTCTATACGATTTGTTTTGACTCTCAAAAATACACCGTAAAAATTATCGAGTTGTGGTTTTTGCCTGAATACTAAACTAACGGATACCTATTTACTGGCGTTAAATTCAACAGGATTTGAATTTTGAGAGTAATTATTACGGCCAGTTAAAAAATTCATATATTAATTCCATATGTTTTTTGTGTTTACATTTATGATTCTATAAATTACATCGTTCAAGATTTAGAAACTCAATTTTACCTGAAAGCACTGCAAAGTAATGCCTATTTAACGGTATTAAGTTGGGGTTAATTTGGTTAACGCAAGTAATTATTATGACCAGTTACAAATTTCATAAAAATTCTTATATTAATTCCATATGATTTTTTACATTTACAATTATGATTCTATAAATTACATTTTTCATGATATCTAAACACTGTTTTACTTGAAAACAATGCTAACTACTACCTATCTATTGGTTTTAAATTTAGGTTGATTTGACTTACGGAAGTAATTATTAGAGTCAGTTTTAATTTTTGTACAAATCCCTATTTAAGTTCTATATGATTTTTTGCGTTTTCATTTATGGTTCTATAAATTACGTTTTTTATGATTCTATGACGCGGTTTAGTTTAAAAACGACGCTAATAAACACCTATCTATTGATGTTAAATTTGAGTTGACTGGACTACTAAAAGTATTTTTTATTATGGATTTTCCAAATGACACTGAACAAAATTTTTTACAAATTAACCAGCCAAGTAAACCCCAAATGTTGAAAACTGGTGTCATTTGGTTGATCGGCACCGACGGCTCGGGGCACAACGAGCTTGCGAGTTGTGTCCCGAGCCGTCGGTCGATGCCGATCAACCAAATGACATCAGTCAATGCTTAACAACCTAATAAACAAAATAAACGCTAAAATGAAACGATGGTTTGTGGCGCGAAGCGACACTCACACCCTTGTAAATTTTAAAGTTTTTGTTTAAAAAATATTATATTTCATATTATTACAAACAAATTGAAATGATAAAATTTTTTCAATTTTAGCATCATTGTCATTTGTAATTAAAATAGATGTCATGGCCCAGCAACCCAACTTATTTTTGTTTTTGTTTTTGCTGTCAATAACATCAAAATAATAAAAAATTCCATAATTTTGTGGCGGTAGTGAAATCCAAAAAATAGAAACATTTTTAACAAACATTAAACTAAATTTTGAAACTTCTAGTTTTGAAAACACAATTTGTTTAGTTTTTTCTAAAGACAAATTTAAAATTTTTTTGTCAAATGAAGTAAGTTCTTCAGCAAAAATGAATTGTGTTAAGAAAAAAATGTTAAAAAAATTTTTAATAATATTAAACTGCTTCATGTTTTTAAATGATAAAAGTTGCTGTAGCAAATAAAAGCATTAAAAATTATTTTGTTGTGCCACTTTCACTACAAAATATAATTTATACTATTTTCTAAAAACTTTTACAAGGATATTTTTTTGTTTTTATTAATTAATTTTTTATTAATTTTTTAAAATTTTATTGTTTTTAAACATGTACATTTTTAAACATATAAAGTAGAGAGAAAAAAATCATTTTTTAGGGATAGGCTGATATTAAAATGTTACATGTTTTTAAAAATGTGAAAAATTTTTGTTGTAATTAAAAAACATTTAAAAACTGTTTTACTTTATATCTACGTCTAAAAATTTTGACAAAAACAATTTTATTACTAGCAGGGCCAGCATAAACTCAGTTTATGCAGTGTACTTTTAAACCAATGTATTTCTTAAACTCAAATTTTTAGTTGATTGTTGTTTGTTACTTTTTTACTTTCAATAGCAATTTTTATTTTTGCAAAAACTAAAGTTTTGTTTTTTATTTAAATTTGCAGGTAACAAATAAACCACAAAATTAGATTAGAATGAAAAAACTAAACTAAAAACTGTTTGTAAAACCATAACAAAGGCAGTCTTTAGCTGTAAATATAAATTTTTTAATTTAAACAAAAATTTCGATTGGAGCAAGTAGGGAAAAAAAACAAACTTACCCCAAAACCTAAACATAAACCTAGACCTAGATTTAGACCAAAACCTAGACCTAAACATAAACCTAGACCTAGATTTAGACCAAAACCTAGACCTAGACCTAAACCTAAACCTAGACCTATACCTAGACCTAGACCTAGACATAGACGTAGATTTAAACTTAGACCTAAACCTAAACATAAACATAAAACTTCCAGAAAAACCATTTGACCGGCGGCTCACCCTGACGTGACTTAGACACTTTCAACTCCTGCCGACTCGGTTTTGTGCACTGCTCTCTTTACTCTCCCACTGCTTTCCCCCTGTTAGCCAATCACCGATCAACATTCCCCTTCTGCCCACAAGGCAAAAACGCTGCCGTTATCAAAAGCATTGCCAGCAGTTAGCGACACAGTTCCCACACCTTTTCCTCTCTACCGCTCCCCTTTCCACTGTACTCCTTTTCCTCCTCTTCCTCTCTGCTTCGCCAGCAGAACGGGGAGCATGCGCAGTAGCGCCTGTGACGGACAAACGCACACGCGAACCGAGTTTTTTTAATAACAGTAGGGGATAGGGGATTTTAATAAACTGTTTCAAATATATTTTTTTAGAATTCAGCATACATTAAAACATATTAAATCAATTTTAAAAAAATTTTAAATTAATTTCGGCTAAGACAATCAGAAGCAACACTAGCTAAATTTATAATATCTTTTAACAATTCTAAATTCTTTTTTAATTCTTCAGAAGGAAATAGTTTTTGTTGTGCATCAAAAAATTTTTTTAAATTTTCATAATCTTTTTTCACTTCATCGGAAAAAGCTAATAATATATTGTATTTTTTAATTAAATAGATTGAATCTTCTAGTTCTTTAATTGAAGCTCGAGCAAAATAAATTTCAATTGCTATTTTCATTTGTTCTGCTTTAGTTGTGTTATCAATCAGATATTCAATAGAATTTAGTTTACCAGAAAACAACCATGGTTCTAGCCAAACAGTTTTTCCCCATTCTTTAATATTTTTTTCGGATAATTCTTTATCTCCTCCAAAATAAAAAAAATTTGTTGAACTACTGCTAGAAAAATTTTCATCTACTTTTTTTGATTTTTCTTTCAAACTTGTGTCAATCTCTCCAAAATATGAACATGAAGCTTTAAGTTTTGATTCAATTTCACTTTGTTTCATGCTTTTAAAATATTTACTTTCAAATGATGTTTTCATGACAATATTGCCTCCAAATCTTCCAATTTCAAACCAATGTGTTCCAAAATCAACTAAAAATTCTTGGTATTTTTGTTGATTGTTTTCAAATTTATCAGGAAGATTGTTTATAGCTTCTGTAAATTTGTCAGAAAAATAAAAGTGTTTTGGACTTTTAAGTTCAATGATGTATGCTGATTTATGAGATTGTGTCTAAAAATTTAAATCAATTTAACAAATTTATTAAAACACTTTTAAATGATAAATGTTTTTCAAAATGTTTATCAAAGTACTTACCAAAGCAACAACTTTATTAGTTTCAATAATATTTGACCGTGCTTCCTTGTAGCCACCGCTAGCAGAAAATGCCCCTACGCCTTGATAACTTGCAGAAAGCCCTGCTTGAACCTCTAACGAGTTTTTTATTTCTGATAGTGATGAGCCAATATTAACAGAAATATCTAAGCTTCCTTGTGGAACAATTTTAATCTGTTCTATTTGATCAGGTTTGCTGTAGATTATCTCGTTTATAGGATGCTTCCATGTGTCATTTTCATTGCATGACCATTCTAAAATTACTTTTCTTTGTCCGTAATTATAAAATGATTTTTCATTCATAGGAAAAAAATCAAAGTTCAGTAAGTCGTAGCCGATTCGCATGTTTTCGAGTCCAGGAATTAATGCAAATTGACATTTTCGAAATTCCTTTTCTTTTAGCACATTTTTTTCAAAATAACTATTATTAACTTGAAAATTAACAAAATTTGTAGAATTAGCATTTATGTAATACTGTTGTATGCTAACAACTAGCAAAACTACAACACTAAAAATTGTTTTCATTTTATAAAGTAAAAACTTATATATTTTTAATGTTCAATATTAAGTTCTTTTATATTATTTTGATAGTGAAACATTTAATTTATTATTGGCTAAAAAGTTTCAAATTGTTTTGCAACATTAGGATGAGATTAAAAAACTTTAAAAAAATTTAAAATGTATCAATTTTTCAAGGATAAGCATAAAAATTTTTGGTGCAACAGTTTTTGTGTTAGTTTTTAAAACATTTTAAACTCTGCTTTCAAAAGTAAACAAATCATCAATAGCGTAGCTAACCTAAAGTAAAAACAATAGTCACATTAGTCACTTTAAGCAACGCGAAACAATTTACCTCACAATTGATGGTCAATTTTTCGCCTGGCAAAAGGAATCTCGAGTTGAGCAAAGTACTTCGGTAGATAAAGTTGTCCCAGCCGTGAGCATCTTGTTCACTACTAAACAGCTCTTTTCGTTCTAAAACAAATGCTTATATTGAACTTTTTGTATTAATTAGACAAAATCATACCATGAAGATCACATTTGGCACCACTTTTGTCGATTATCGAGCAAACAAAGCCAATGGTCACTTCCTTCACTGACGATGACGGAAAGTAGTGCAGGTACAGCGAGACGGCACTTTCTCCAATCCGATTAGCTGCTGCAGTCGACGTTTGCAATCTTCCCCGTGGGTACAACCGCAAAAAGAGCTTCATGTCCTCATTATCCGGTGAGGCAAAGGGAACTGAATCAATGAACTTGGGAGCATCCGCTCGGTGGTCACAACGAATGAACTCGTCAATAGTCCACTGGTGACTGAACTTGACCAGTCTGGTGGTGGTGTGCGATTTACTGAACAGTTTCCGGTTCTCTACTCGAGCTGCAGCATACTCCGGAGGCTCGTCTATTGAAACGGTTTCATCGCCTTCAAAACCTGCCTTCTCCAGGTCAGTAGCGCCGACTGCGGCAATCTCGTCATTGAGAAAGGCGTTCCGGTTCCACTTCCAGCACCTCCAGTAGCCCTTCTTTGCGTACATCTCCACGCTGCCAAAGAGTATCCAAATGCCACTGAAAGTGATCACTATGTGGGCAAACATGTGCAGCTGAAGCGTCTGAAAGAGGCGATTCGACCGTTCGACGTCTTGCAGAGCCAGAAGTATGTCCAGGTACTCCTGTTTGTGCAGGTTATCAGGGGGTGATTAGTGATTACTCCTTTTAGAAAACTTTCAAAGTTAAACAAAATAGATCAAAAGTAGTACCGCAAGTCCAAAGAGAATAATGAACGGTGATCCGAGCAGTGTGAAGGTGTAGAGGTAGATGGGCCAGTTCACCAGCAACAGCCGGAGCATCAGGCAAACCGGCAAAAAGCACATGCTGTAAATCTTAAGCTGCAGAAAGCCGTTCACGTAGTGAATGCTGCTTTCCTGAATGAAAAAACAAAAAAGAGAGATAACATTAAAAGTGAATAGAATCGTACATAAAATAAGAGATTGTCTTATAAATAATTCGCATAACAGCAATGCGGCCCACTTACGTAGTACTCCCTGTAGCGACAGCTGGTGTAGCTCATAAAGAGAAGCGGAACTGCCGAACAAACGGTGGTCGTCGTAATGGAGGCGCTTAGGAAGGAGAGCAGTCTGCGCAGAGGGAGAAAAATGAAAGTGGCAGTCAGTGACCAGGATCATGAACATTTGAGCATGATTTGAACATTTGGAAGCTACAAAAACAGGGCACTTCTAATAATCACCTCTTAACTCGCCAGGCAATAAACATGACGATTAGAATGGTGAACATGAGGAGAAACGTCAGCAGAAAGTACTCGCGATCTTTAGGCGGCAGCAGTGACAGTGTGGGAATTGCCCCTGGTGAGCGGTTGTGAAATGAGTGCTCCTCCAGGGCCTCAAAGGGGTCCATAGAGGAGGAGGTTTCAGCGGAAGAGGACAGGGCGGCACTGGCCATTGCCAGCGGCGGGTGGCGAGAACCACCGCTGATCAGGTGCGCCCCTTCACCCTCTTGGCACATCCTTACTGCTAACACGATGAGTCTCTTTAGCGACTATTAATTTGGCGTCAATGATGCGTACCACGCTGACTGGGAGCTAAGTAGCAGTTACAGCGGATTAAGTTGTAAACTTTATAGTAAATTAAACATGCAAACGGGGAAAAGTAAATAAAGTGAGAAAATTTAGGTGCTGGCAGGCAGGAGAGAGGAAGGAGAAGAAAAAGGAGAAGACAATGACTGCACATTGACGGGCACCAGCAGAGAGTCAATGAGTTTAGAGAAGAAAAAGTCCGTTGAGGAATGAATGAGTGAGCCCGTAGGAACAGCAGCAGCAGCGGGAGAATGTGTGTGAAGGAAAAGGCTACACAAATCTTGGTTTAGAGCACATAAACAGGGGACACTGGAGTCTCTCTGTGTGTTTGGAGGAAAAAAGGAAGAAGAAGAAGAAGTGCAGGCAGACCAAATCGAAGGCGACTGCTGCGGCAGTGGAGAGCCCATCGAGTGCCACTATAGAATGCAGATGATATAGCCTGATTAGGCAGAGAATGGGAGACAGAGCACCAGCGTACCAGAGCCGGAAAACCAGAGCCTGAGAAATGGAGAGAGAGAGAGAGAGAGAGAGCTGCAGTGAAGGGTAAGATGAGGGGAGTCAATGAAGAGATGGGGAAAAGGGCTCTGTGATGCTGGCGACAGTTCACTGAAGATTCACTATATATTTTTATTGAACTAATAATAACGGACAATGGCAGTCACTGGAGTGAACAATGTCTCGGTAATGTCTTAATTAACTACTGATCAAATTGGAAAGCAAATTGGATTATTTGCGATCAAGTTTATTAGAGGTAGAACAGGCATTTAGTAAAAAACTGGTGTTTTATAAGAGTAAGTTATACCGTTTTTGAATTTTAAAAATTATTTAAAAACATGTTTTTATTGTGTGTGCATTTTTAACAAAATAAAAATTTGTTTTCTTACTCAAATTCAAAACTTGAAAAAATTTATTGAAAATAAGAAAGAATGGAAGGAATGTGATTGTGGTAGGGAATGTATGAGTTTTTGTGTAGACAAATATAAAACAAGTGCTTTTTTTCTCATCAAATAAACTTTTTATAGCATTGTGACAACAGTAAACAAGCAATAATAACAATATTTTAAGATCTTTTTTGTAAAAAAGATAATGCTTTTCGATTTCATGACTTTTTGACCTGTTTGTCTCTCACTTTCAAAATAAAAGTTAAATAGCAAACAGTTCCGAGCGGAAGTAATCTCGAATGGGCTCTGGTGTGAGACGGTGAAAGTAAGCAAGGAAGGTGAAGGAGATGGTTCCGGCCAGTGTTACAGTCGTGTACAGCGACATCTGCACGTACTTTGTTTGGCTTTTCTCAAGTAGCATTGAAATGAGGGTCATGATGTAGCTCTAATAGAGGGGAAAGAAACAGTACATTTTTTATTGCTAAATTCACTTTTAACAATTTTAATTATTGGTACTACTTTTTAACTTTGTTCAAGGATTTACCCTTCAGTTTTAGCAATTTCTAAAAAAGTAAGCTGTTCAAGGCTGTCAGTGATGCTTACCGATGTGCCGAGGAAGGTCAGTATGAGCGAGTAAATGAGGCAGTTGATGTAGCGAAATCGAATTGTCAGATACTTTTCAGGCAGTTTTGCTCGGCCGATTATGCTGGCAATGAGAAAGAGGATGCAGATATTTGCAATGATGAAGTTGGCAATGGTGAACCGGGTGTAGCACACTTCCTAAAGTTTGATCATCTTAATCAGTTAAAATTTTTTTAATTAATCACAAGAGAGCCTCATACCAAATCATCACAGTTTTTGGTGATTATCAAGTACGGCCACAAGCAGAGGTTGTAGTTGAGCCAGAGAGATGTGGAAATGAGGCCAGTTCTTGTTCGGCGGGAGATAAAAAAGTTAAAAAAAATACACCACAAGACTACAAGTTACCACATACAAAAAGTTTCTCTTTGCTGTAAAGTAGATGGACCCTATCAGAAGAAGGAAAAAGGGTGCACCAATGGTGAAGGTGGTGTCCGGCACTGGGTACACGGTCAGCATCTCAATGGTCGTGTCATTGCCGACCACTGCCGTTCGGTTCACTGGCAGCTGGTACATCTTTTCGCTCTCTTTCTTGACAATTTTAAACTGTAAACACTCACAAAATTTCAGGTGCACAAAACTGCCATTAGCCTTTGCTACGTCGTTGTCAAGTGGCTGATTGACCGTGTCGAAATCATTTTTTTCTGCTGCAGAATCTGCAGCAAAACAAAAACAGCACATGCACAGTGCTCTTCAAAACATTGTCGTTCGGGATTCTTGCTCTTTCTTTCTCTCTCTCCTTTTCTAAGTAACGAAAAATTTGCCGAGTTTTCCGAGCTCTACGAGGGTAGTGGTAGTTGCGAGTAGACAGCATCTGACTCTACAAGCTTCAGTGTTCAACACATTTGGCGTTATATAGTTTTCCTTCACTAAAAATAGTGCCATTTTTTTCCTGTCTGTTTGTCTTGTCAGTAGTTTCTTTTGCTTTCGCTTTTGTCGAATGAACTTTGGTCTACTTTCAAACTCGAAATGGGTCAGTGGGCGCATATGCACAGCAGTGTTTTCCACTTCCATATATGACCTAGTATTTTCAACAGTTTGGAAACTAAAAAACCTGAATAATTTTTTATCAATAACTTGTTTGAGTAATTTGAGTAACTAAAATTGTTAAAAACTATTTTACCCAGCTTATTTTTTACTAATTTTATTTTTTAACAATACCGAATATCTTGGAACTTTCCTGCTTGCTCAAAATATTTACAACAATACAATTTTAAATTGTAAAATTTTGCCCCAACGCTTGCCGATGTGGTTCGGGCGAAGGGCTATTTACGGTGGCCATGAGTACTTAACAAAGTTTTTATTTTTTTATTAATTATAAAAATGTTGAACTTTATCATTTTTTCTAAAACAATACAAGTGTTCAGCTGGATGATTAAACAAAAATATTTCCGTTTTTTTAGAATTATTACTTGTAGCTTTATAATGACATTCATAAATACTGTCAAATTTAAATTCATTTTCAGCTGAAAAAATATTAAATTTTACGTGGTATCTTCCATCACCTTTAAATGCTGTATTATCAGAAAATGAATAAAAGTTAATAAGGGTTTCGTCTGAACAATTCAAAAGTTGAAAAATGCGATCTTTTATTTTATCACCAATTTCAATTGCTCTAAAACTGTTTTGATCTATTTTTTTAGAAAAACTGCAACAAGTTAAAAAAATAAAAATAACAATAATTTGTAAAAATAACATTTTGTTCAGTCAAATTTAAAAAAAATGTTTTGATGCAAACAAAAATAATTTTTTTAATTATAAAAATAACGTTTTATAAAAAATAAATTACAAGGTTATTTGAAAATAATTTACAAACTATTTGTAAAATTGCAGTAAATTTAATCATTTAATTTAACCATTTTATACATTTAATTTAAATTCAGACATTAAATAAAAACATTACAATTGTTTTTAAAAACGGTATATATATTTTAATTTTTTTATTGAAAAAAGAAAACGAATCAAAATGAAAATTATAATTTTATTATTTACCTTTTTCTTCCAAAAAGCAAGTTTAAATTTTCAAAATGAAAATAAAAAAAACATCTTAAATGATACTGAAGAAAAAAGATACACAATCATTAGAGGATACAATTATCATTCAAAAAAAACTGAAAATTTATCAAAAGCTTTTAAAGAAAAAGAACTCGTTTTGTGTAAAACAAATTTAGTTCCTGGTCTTGATTGGATGGTACAAGGCATTAACCTTAACACACTTGACTTTTTCCCTTTTGGACCTAAAGCTAGTAACAAACCTAATGGTTTTTTACAATCAATTTTTGAATTTACTTGTGAAAAAAAACAAAAATGGAAACACAAAACGATAAACGCGACTTTTGATTTTCCCGATCAAATTCAAAACTTAAGAGAAATTTCTACAGGAGTACTTGATGTTGAAGTTTCAATTAAACAATCACTGCTAAGCACAAAAAATGAACTGTCTGTTCAAGCAGGTTTAGGCGCAGGTTATGCTGGGTTTGCTTTCTCTGCAAGTGGAGCTTACAAAAAAGCTAAAGAATGTTTTATACAAAAATCAAAAATTTTGTCAATTGTAAGTAAAATAATTGATTTTGTAATTAATACATTAGGTTTTTTAATCTTTAATTGTATTATATTAGACTAAAGCACACGAATCAGCCTACGAAGTAGAACTTTCTGACCAACTTGTTTTTTCTCACAAGTTTTTGACTGATTTAAATAAACTACCTACAAAATACGAAGAAAACCCTTCTAAATATGAAGATATTTTTGATAACTATGGTACTCATTATTTTGTCATTGGACGATTTGGAGGCAGTATTGTTTTAAAATCTGAGTTAGAAAAAAGTCTTATACAAGAAAAAAGTTTCAATGACATAAAAGGAAAATTAGAAGCAAACTTTTTTAACCTTGCAAAGTTAGACGTTGAAGTTTCTGTAAAAGATAAAAAAATTGACTCCAGTTTTAATGAACGAACCGAGAGTCATTTTCAATATTTTGGCGGTTCTAATAATTATGTAGAAAAACATAAGTTTAGCGAATGGACTAAATCAGTTCCGCTTAGGCCATGGCTTTTCTCAGGAATGTTAAAACCAATTTATAATGTGATACCTGACGCAAAAAAAGCTGCCCAAATCAACATTGCAATGGATGTATCTTTTGCTCGAACAGCAGTTACTGATATTCAAGATTCAATCAAATTTTTAAAACAAAAATATCCAAATTTAAAAATTCATAAAAGTAAAGAAATTGAGTGGTCTAATGTAAAAATGTTTTTTGATATTTCTCAAAAAAAATTTTCTTTTAAAGACGTAGAAAAAAACATGAAAATTTTAAAAAAAATTATGAAAATGATGAGTTTTGTTATAAAAAATCATTTTTAAAAAATATTTTGTTTTTGTCAACTTTTATAGTTATCAACATATTTCTATTATCTACATAATCCTTAATTTTTTTAAACAAATAAAAAATTGAATTACTTTTGCTTTTACATTGGCAATTGGGAGGTACAAAAACCAAACCATTTTTTTAAATTCAGTATATTTTTTGCTATTTTTGTGCCAAAGGACAGTGCTTTATCTTGGGGATCATCAAAGATATTTGATTTTTTCTAAATCCGTCGTTTATGAAATTTTACATGAGGTAGCAGTTTTGCGCCATAACAAATAAGGTATTTCATATCATTGCTAATCCCCAAAACAAAGCATTGTTTTTAAACACAAAAATAGCAAAAAATATACTGAATTGAATAAAAATGGTTTAGTTCTGGTACCTCGCGATCGCTCGGCCAGTGTTATATTTTTCATTGAGTTAAAATTGAAAAAAACAAGTTTTTCAACTTTTATCTGTTTTGAAAAATTTTGAAACAATATTTTCCAAAACCTCTTCATACGTTTTAAGATAAAGTGTAGCCCGCCTGAGTCTGCAGCTAAGTTGACTGTCAGTCAGCCCCCTTATCTTACAGTAAACCACCCGAACAGTGAAAAATCTTTTTTTATGAAAAAATACTTTTTGGAAAGAGTATCCAAATGTAAGATATTTGAGCCTTGAACTTGATGTAAGTGGCCCCTGAATTCTGAGAAATTGGGACCCAAAGTTTCCGGTCAGTGTTAGTTTTGCATGCAAAAACGCCATAGACCAGGGGGCTCTATTTTTGGTTGACCAGACGTGTTTACACCTATGAGTAGACGCACTGGCTATTGACCAATAGGATTCGTCCTTTAATTTTTGAATGCTCTTACCTAGCAAAATTTTATAAATGACCTAAACCTAACCTCAATTGCGAGGCGGCCGAAGGCCGCCGAGCTAACAAACAAACTAAAATTAAGGAAATTCAGTAAATAAAATAACTTTAATCTAAACTGCAAGGTTGCCGAAAGCCACCGAACTAACGAGTAAACTCCAGTTAAAAGAGTTTAGAGACTAACATAACTTTAACAACAATTGTGATTAACCTCCTCGTCGTGCGGAATAAACCGGAGCGGTTAGGCCGATCGAGTTGAGCTTTTGAGCTGAAACTTTCTGTTGTAACTCAGGAAGAGTACAGGAC
>JAALOO010001542.1_pt2 | contig 12583 bp, 14 predicted proteins | sample 7257641 | NCBI WGS metagenome assembly JAALOO01 (sample SAMN14085613, study PRJNA598686) | mite metagenome | biome: ENVO:01001000; feature: ENVO:01001002; material: ENVO:01001226; isolation source: single female mite from University of Michigan culture on fish food culture... ... | reverse complement strand
CTCTCTCTCTCTCTCTCTCTCTCTCTCTCTCTCTCTCTCTCTCTTTCGCTCTTCTCGCTCTTCTCGCTCAAGAGATGCCGAAGGCGAAGAAGCAAACTGAACGAACTGTGATGATCAGATGGTTGTGCTGCTGCTGCTGTGATGCTCAGTTCTACTTGGCAGGCAATGAAGACGATGCAGCAGTCCTCTTTGGCAGTTGGCTCGCACAGTTGCCGGAGATGCCGCTGCCAGCTTTCCTGAGATGCTCAGTAAATAGATGCGGTAGAGAAGAAGAAGAAGAAGAGGGAGCGCTGGAAAAATTGAGATCAGAACCGGAGAACAGGCGAGTTACAGAAGACAGAAGACAGTAAGAGAGGGAGAGAGAGAGTGCCGCGACCAAAGTCCAATCGTGGGTGCTCTCCGTGTGTGCGTTTAGTCTTCGCTCATTGACACTGCTGCTGCTGATCAAAGAAAAATAAACACCATCTCGATGATCTCCTTCTTCTGCTTTTTTGGTGCGAGCGCCGTGTTGCTCACGCCGTGTAGCAGTCGCGGAAATTGAATCAGTCCACAGACAGGAGGCATACTACAGGCATACTTGAGTGATGATGAATGGGTGGTGGCGATGGTGGCGAAGAGGCATCAGCGCCAAAGAGAAGGAAGCAGCGACAGTGGTGCTAGGCAGAATAGACCAAAATAGACCAGCTTGCAGAAAAAAGAAGTGTCGAATGGTAATGGGGCGAGAAGCTGGAGATGCTGCTGGAGTTACGTTGTTGCAGAGAGCAGTGTTGAGCTAATGGTCACTGCTTCACGGGCGCTTCACTTCATTTACCTGCCGATCAGTGTGACTGACAGGCAAAACGGCGGTGTGCTTCGGTGACAATCGGCGAATGATAATCGTTGATGTTGATGCCTCGGCTGTACGACGGCAGTGGTGTGGAAGTTGAGGTGCCAGTACAGTGCACCAGCAATCGATGGCGCCCAGTTCGATGCTCCTGCTGCAACTCCAACTGTCAACAACACACACACACTGTCACACAACTACAGACAGTCAGACACGTTCAGCACACTACACAGCAGCTGGAGGATTGTTGGTGGTGATTCTTTGCACAGTCAGCCAAGTAGAGCTTAAGGATTCAGCATCGGCGACTTCTGGCTGATCATCATCGTCCAGTGATGGCTTCCCGACCAAATAAGCACTACTAATCCCCCTCTCCTTGTTGTTCAATTCTCTCAATGCCCAAAAGTTGATGTACAGAGTGAGCGAGAGGGAGGGGAAGAGAGAGAGAGAGAAAGAGAAAGAAAGAGACAAAGACAGTGGCAGCTCTCGAGGAGTCGAGGACAACGACGGCAACGACGACAAAAACAGACGAGAGGCAGAGGAAAAGAAAAGACTGCTTCTCAATGCAGAGAGAACTGTGCTGCTGCTGCTGCCTTCACCGCTGAACGGCAACAAAGTTGTTTGCTGCTACTGCTGCTGCTGTAAATGAAGAAAAACGTCGACTGAAGACTGTGGAGTACGAACAGGCAGTAGAGACAGGGAGACAGTCAGCTGCAGGAGGACACACAACCTCAAGACGGCGGCTTCAGTGCTGAATGGTTCTTCTTCTCCTAAGCGTCCTGCTCGATGCCAAATGGGCAAGAAAAGCGGCAGTCCGCGGAGTGTGGCTGCTGTCGACTCCAACGTCAGACGACCGACCGACCGCACAAGGAGGGGTCACGAGCGGTGAGTGCTACTGCTGCTGCTAGTGTGATGGTCGTGGTGGTGGTGGAGGCAGTTCAGGCAGACAGCAGAAGTGGCCAGGAAAACAGTACTAGAGGCCAGTGCACCGCCACAGTCCACACAATGACGACACTGCAAACTCCACTCTTCCCGTTGAGGAATCGAGGTAAGATGCTAACTGATGATAACTGCTGATGATTGGCCAGTGAAGAAAGGCAAAGAGAGAAAATGAAAAATGAAAACAAAGCCTGCACGACTGGAGGCAGCGGAAGAGTCACCGTGGTGGCCGTGAATCGTGGAATCGTCGGCTGGCTGGCTGGCTGGCTGGCTGCCAGTGTCCTCCACACAGTGGCCACTGGCCTTGCCAAGAGTGAGAGGAGGAGAGAATCCTCTGTGTGCGTGAGAGAAGACAATGGACTCTGTGCTCTAGCTCGAGCTCGACGCATGGATCGATATGCCGGTTCACTGTTCTGCCGAAGCTGCTATAGAGAACGTAAAAGAGAGTGTGAGCCTTTGCCGGTGCACCGCAAAAGCTGGAAGTACAGTTCCACAATTGTAGCAACTCGATACAATGTTTCAGCAGCAGCAGTGCACTCGGTGCACTCGATGGCGATGCCAGGAGACAAGGATAGAGAGAAAAAGAGAAGATCCTCATGGGATCTCCCTCTGTCCTTGCGCGCATCCTCCAAGAGCACGAGTGGAGCACGGGCGGGCATTGCCTAACACACAACAATCAGGCCGAGGACTGAGTGGCCTTGGCGGCGGCGGCGGCGGCGGCGGCGGCTGCTGGTGATCGGTCCGTCGTTTCTAATAGTCTTCACTTTGAGCAGTGAACACTGCCTAGTTGATGAGCAGTACTAGCCTGTTGAGCATTCTCCATATAGAACTGCAGAGAGTGAGAGACTCATAACCAACTGCAACTGGACATTGCGACATCGGCACAATCATGGCGCAATATCATAACATATCGGCAGGCAATGAACCCTGATTGCAGCGTTGTAGATCGAAACGAATTGGCTGGCAGAGAAGCTGACGGCTGTGCCATCGATTTGCATAGTCACGGCCATTTACTACCGAGTGTGCAGAGAGTGGTCAGAGTGGGCACTTCCAGGAAGGGACGTGCTGATGAATAGCCAAAGTGGTGGTAAAAGAAGTAGTTCTGTCGCTGTCCATTTAAGTGACTGTTGAGCCCCCTCACTCTCTCCAGCGGGCAAACCAGTGTGCTGACAGTGTGGCTGACCTCACGTCTGCGTCTCTCGGTCGGACGGGCAGACTGAGACTTGGACGTGTCGTCAAACTGGGTCCACACTTCGAGCGATAAATGAGTGCGCAGACGGGCGATGAGGTCAAACGGACCATACATCTCAAATGTAATAGAGGCAGTCAGACGGGGACAGACGGGAAGGGAGACCTAGTTTTAGAGGCCTAAGGGCAAAGACTGTTAATGGCTTGGCAAGCTCTTTTCATTGTTGCTTGACGCTCAGGCTATAAATTACATTTTGCAGATGAATGTACATTGACTTGCAATCACTATGGTTCGGACTAATTTCTAAATATACTTGTAGATGAGGGCATCGCGACGTTCTGTCGTGTGTACATCTACTTTCACCGGACACTTGAGAATGCGTGACAAAATCTCCTCCGTGTAGCCAATCAGCCAGTAGTACTTTCGTGCAGGAATGCCCATATGAACGATGCCGTTGATGGTGATTGTGTTTGCCCGTCGCTTGATAATCACCTCTGAGAGAAAGATTCGGTGCCAAGTCCCCGCAAGAAAGGAGCGAATGAAGATGTCGTCCACGGTTATATCTGGTGCGGTGTGTTCAGCACCGGTTACACTGCTCGTGTTCCAGCTGTTCCATCCCTTGCGAACGCCAATGTAGTGGGGCTTGTTTGCCTGTTCATAGGTCAGAGGTCGGTTTCGCTTCAGTGTCACCTTGTACCGACCAGCTTGGCACTTTGGGCGACTTTGATTGACGGCGACGGTGGTGGTAGCACCTGGACCAGCCAGGCTAAGCAGCTTTGATGTGCACTCCGAGACGCCCATCGGTCGGAAGATGCTTCCACATGTCGGTGGTAGCAGTCGGAGGATCATCGTCAATGGTGGAAAAGAGAATGACCAGAAGACGATAATCAAAATCAAAACACAGAAAGCGAACTTCCACAACAAATAAACATGTGCATTTGTCGGTTCACAATGCGTACGTACACTACTAAAACCCCTTAACTTTTTTTGCAGCTACGTAACGTCAGCTGCTTGAGAGAGGCGCTCACAAGATTAGGTTCTCTTTTCTCTCTTTTAGCTGACGAGTCCGTCTGTGCTCTTCACTTTTAGTCATTTTCTCCTTCATTGCCACACAAAACCTGCAGCTTTCACCACATCATCCGCATCAGAGATGTTTCTTCTTGACTTTTTCACAGGAGTCCTTGGATTTCTCGGTAAGTGCTTCAGGGGGTGCGGTGGAGCGATCCACATCGAGGAAGACCACCTCAGTAAAGCAAGGCGACTAATGTTGCAATCTCCCTCCTCATATCTCACCTCCTTCCTCGTCATCATCGACGTCTTCAGGACTCTACAAGAAGAGCGGCAAACTGCTTTTTCTAGGTCTTGATAATGCGGGCAAAACGACGCTATTACATATGCTCAAGGATGACAGAATGGCTCAACATGTGCCCACTTTACATCCGAGTAAGTGTGCGGGTTCAGCCGCGACCTGGAGATTTCGCCGACAACAGGTGCTGACTACCTTTTCTCCTCTCTCTTCCTCATACCAGCATCTGAAGAGTTGTCAATTGGCAACATTCGCTTCACCACTTTCGACTTGGGTGGCCATACTCAGGCTCGACGCGTCTGGAAGGACTATTTCCCCGCTGTGGATGCCATCGTCTTCCTGATTGATGTCTGCGATCGAGAACGCATGCTTGAGTCGAAGGAGGAACTGGACGTAAGTCGTTTCTAGTGCTATTTGCAAAGGATGGTCTCAAATGAATGAATCATCACCTGTTTAGGGTCTTCTCTGCGACGAGCAACTGTCCAACTGCCCAGTGCTCATTCTCGGCAACAAAATCGATAAACCGGGCGCTTTCAGCGAAGAGGACATTCGCCACTTCTTTAACTTGAACAACCAAACTACTGGAAAGGTAAGAGAAACTGCTACTCACTTTTACCTGCTTTGGTCTAACTCGCTTTCACCCTTTCCTCAGGGGAAGATCGCTCGCTCTGAGCTTCCCGGTAGGCCGCTGGAGCTTTTTATGTGCTCCGTTCTTCGACGCCAAGGCTATGGCGAAGGCTTCCGCTGGCTGTCGCAGTACATGAACTAAAGAAAAGAAAAGCTTTTATTTAACATCGCACTTTGCCATCTCGCGATCACAAGACAACAGCACTTTTTGGCTGTTGTTGTACATGTCTCCTTCTCTCTCTCTCTCTCTACATGCTCCCTCTCTGGCTACTGCTGCAACACTCACAGACAGACAGACACAACCAGTCATCTGTTTACAAATTGATAATCCTTCTTATGTGTTTATTTGTCTGCCTGAATTTAAAATGAAAAGAAAAATCTTACAAGTTTTACGCTTTTTAAGTAATCAGATAGTTATGTGGTGACAAACTCTAGGCGCTCGGCTTGGACAACAAGTAGGCTTTCACTCCGGCAGCATCTCGCTTCATCACCGCGGCATTCAGGCGAATGGTCTAAAGAGAGGAAGAACGTGAAACCGAGAATTAATTCAAAGTTCAAAGTTTCAGATATAAGAAAAAACTGCGTACCTCAACCGCCTGCTGCACCGTTCGCTCGGAGCCGGGAAAGGCGTTCTCCTTGAAGAAGGTCTCCACTTCGTTGGCCCTCTCCTCCGTGTTGAAGTGCTCCGTAACCAGCTTAATCAGTCGACAGATGAGCGACCCGGCGTCGTAACGCTCAATGAACAGCTTTCGGTTCTCTTTGAAGAAGCTCCAGGCCAGGTCACGACCGAGCGGATTGTTGGCGATGGAGCCAATCACAAAGACGCTGTCCTGCGAGCGGACTTCCTCCTGACAGAGCAAAAAGAATGAACAGGTGTTAGTCAGTAAAAGAAATCAGTTAGCAAAACGGAGACAAGTGCACTTACACAGATGGAAAACTTGAGCACCTTCTCAATCATCGGCAGACTCTTGAGGTGGCCCAGTGAGGTGGAAAGACGATTCTTCTCCTCCTGCATGTCCGACTCGCGGTACAGCTTCATCAGCGTCTCGTAGGAGACGTCATCGCTCTTGTGGGCGACACTGCGGTACACCGGCACACGCAAATCGGCGATAATGGCCTTCTTCTGCTCCACCTGCTCCTTGAACATCTCCCGGCAGTGGGCGAGCACTGCCTCATCCTCCAGCGTGACCAGGCGATTGATGACCAGCGAGCGCAGCAGCGTGTCCAGGTGGGGCTCACTGGGCTTGGGCTCCCAGCCGACGTGGGGGAAGGCGCTGTTGGTCAGCAGGTGGCGGCAAAAGACGCGATAAGCCTGGTGGAAGTCAGTGCCGGCAAAGAGCTGGTCAAACTTGACGATAATCATGTTCAGAGCCGACCAGACGGTGTAGTCGGTCTCCTTCTCAAAGGCGGCGATAAACTTGAGCAGATCGACGGTGCTCTGCTTGCCGGCAATGACTAGCGCGTACAGGTCGCTGAGCAGTCCCAGGCGGTCAAGGGGCGGAATTTGCTGCGAGACAATGGCCGGCACAAACTTGTCCAGCATCTCGGAGGTGTACTTGACGCGGTACACGCCTACACTGCCCGGATTCAGCTTGAACCACTCATTGGCCCCCACTTCAATGTTCAGCTGCGTGGTGCGAGACTCAAAGAGCGTCTCGAGGATGGGCTTGCCGCCAGAGGACTGCGAGACCACCTCCAGTGGCACCGCCCACAGTGACTTTTTGTCCTCCTCCGAGAGGACGCCAGTCAGGTTAAACTTCTCCTGCTCCAGGACAAATGCGCCTGAAGAGCCAGTAACGGAGATCACTGGGTATCCTTTCTGCTGAGTCCAGGTAGACATTACTCGACGAACGGGCTTCTTGCTCGCCTCCTCTAGTGCGTCCCAAAGATCTGTGAATTAAAAAAAGGGACATTTTAATGCCTTGTGTCGCGTTGGTTACCCCCACTTACCTTCAGTCTGTGTATTCTTATAACTCCATTTGGTCAGGTAATGGTTCATGCCTTCGCGGAAAGTCTAGGAAAAATGTTTGTTGGTTAGCTGAAGTATTCTGCAGTAAAGAAGCACTACTCACATCATCTCCAAGGTACTTGTGGAGCATTCGAATGACAGAAGCTCCCTTGTTGTAGGAAATGTCATCAAAGATTTCATCAACTTCAGAGGGATGGCCGACGGGCACTTCAATTGGGTGCGAGTTCTCCAGACCATCGAGCTCCAGCGCCTCCAGATAGGTGTCAGACACAAATTGAGTCTGTAATGAAAAACATTCAAATCAAATATGATGCAGTTTGTGAAAGATCATAAGATAATCTTACAAAAATGTTGAATTCCGGGAACAGTTTCTCAACGCAGATGTACTCAACAAAAGACGCGAAACCTTCGTTCAGCCAGAGGTGAGTCCACCATTCCATCGTCACCAAGTTGCCTGTTGGGAACGAAAGTTTTAATACTAATAAACGATGATGATGAGAAATGACTTACCGAACCATTGATGAGCTAAATTCAGGATAATTGATATTAGATAATTTCACCAAAAGCCATTTCATTGCAGCCATATCATCGCAGATAAAAAATAAGCAAAAGGGCCTGTCGGCAAGTTTTCTGCTTATTTTGAATCTGCGATGAATGGCCCCGAAATGAAATGGTTTGTAACTAAAAGATAATAATACCTAGTTCATGAGCGATAACCAGTGCAATCTGAAATAATATCAGAATTAGATCATTACAAAACAAAAAATGCCAAAACCGACCCATTGTTTTCGAGCCGTTGAAGTGTTGTTAGGATCCACCAGCAAGCAGGTTTCACGATAGGTTACCAAGCCCCAGTTCTGTAAAAAGTAATGAAAAACTGAAAAAAGTGCAATTGTACGTAAACGAGTCTAACCTCCATTGCTCCGGCGGCAAAGTCGCTAATGGCAATGAGATCAATTTTATCCAGAGGATACGCGATCTTGAAGTACTTGTGGTAAAAGTCCAAAGCTTTACCGGACATCTCCAGCGCAAAACGACATTGTTCGATTTTCCCAAAAGGAGCGTACACACGAACTCTGACACCATCTTCAGATTTTGTTTCAATGAAATCATACTCGCCGACAATGAAAGCAATCAGGTACGTGGACATGATGGGTGTGCGATTAAAGCGAACAGACTTGGAGTTCTCCTTGACAGTCTCCGATTGAACAGACATGTTCGAGAGGGCAATAGTTTTCCCATCGTCAGGAATTACCAGCGTGACATCAAAAGAGGCTTTTATAGCTGGCTCGTCCCTGAAGATTACAAGGAATTGGTTTAGTGATTTTATGCTTTTCTTTTGAGTGAATTGGAACATACCAGCAAGGAAAAGCTCGACGAGCGTCAGTGGCCTCAAATTGAGTAACGGCAGCATACTTGTTTTCCCCATCGGTGCTGTGGTACTTGGAGCGATAAAAGCCCTTCATCTTGTCGTTCAGAATACCTAAAACAGTTTATTAGATAGCGACAAACACTAACTAGTATTTCGCACAACTTGCCTGTAAAGGTAAAGCTTAGAAGAGCATCGCCGGGAACCAGCGTTTCCTTAAAGTGCAGCGTCGTAGTTTCATTCTCGACACTAGTTTCGATCTTTTCAACGTCAATGGATTTATCGGTGCCATAAGAGAGGACGAGACTGTCCTTCTTGATGACAATCTCATTGGTGTTGAAGACAATGGTCTGCGTGGCTTCATTCACTTTAATGCTTATCTTCTCGGTGCCCTCAAAGGTGAAGGCTTTCAAATCAGGCTTCAACGTCAAATCATAAAGGGTGGGCGAAACGTTCTTCGGCAGTCGGGAAAAGGGCTTCTTCTCAGTGGCCATGTTGCTCAAGTGACAGTTGAGACGGAAGCTTACGCGAATCGGCAAATACGAGGATGATGTGCGTCTACAGAGCAATGGCACTACAAAGTGACGTAGAGTAGCAGACACTGGCGGCAGCAGAGTGTGATGCGGCAGAATGTGTTAGATGAAAAATGAGACGAGATAACGCAAACTAAAGTTCTAAGTGTCAGCGGCAGGTTGTCAGCGTTAGAGTCCGAGAGGAGTCTGGGCTACTTACTTGACCGGGGACAAGGAGGTCAACTGTCACAGTGGGCGAGAATGAACTTTGAGTGAAAACTGAGATTGGCGACTCGGGGCCGAGAAAGAGAACTGACAATACAAATGGCAGACGGCTTTTCTTTTCTTCCACTGTGCGTGCCGAAAGACAGAAGCCTGTAAAGTGTTTGGGTGCTAGATGTGCTGAGCGTACCCGGTGTGGTGCGTTCTCCGTAAGCGTACGTTTCCTTTCTGTGTGCTACGACCACAATCGTTCAGTGCTGCACAACACCCTCATTCCGCCCCATTTTTTCGGCGATTTTTTAAAGGGACACCATTTCCACACTGTCGTTGTTACTGCTGTTTTCAAACTGAAATAGTCGCCAACTTGTCGATAATTTTTTGACATAAAAGGAGGCGCATTTATCCAATTTATCGCCATTCTTCTCTCTTTCACCAACTGGTGCAATCCCTTTCCAATCACGACCTTCTACTATCCTTGAGTTTCTGAAAAAACATGGCCAACGAGAAGAAGCCTTTCTGTCGCCTTCCAAAGGCTGTCACGCCGCGGAACTACGACCTAACTTTGAAGCCGAACTTGGACAGTTCTACCGTTGAAGGATCACTGACTATTGCTGTACAAGTTCACCAGGAGACTAAATTTGTGACGCTGAACTCCGTCGACATTGTCATCAACGATGACCAAACGCTGTTTGTCAAAGTCGGCGATAAAAGTTTGTCAAATCCAAGTTTGCCGGTTATGCCGAATTTTACTTACCTTGCCTTTTACCATCCTTACAGCGGTTTCCCATGAAGCAATTTCATACTCGGTGCCAGATGAGACGGTGACAGTGACCTTCAAGGAATCGCTGCCAGTTGGCGAAGCTGTCTTGAACTTAAAGTTCAGCGGGATCATTCAGTCGTCATTGCGTGGTTTCTACAAAGCCAAGTCTGGTGAAGCGACTGCAATGACTCAGATGGCTCCCACCGATGCCCGTCGTGCCTTTCCGTGCTTTGATGAACCGGCGCTCAAGGCTTCATTTGACATCACCCTCATTGTACCTACTGACCCGAAGATCAAGGCCCTTTCCAATATGGACGTTCTTGAGGAGAAGGTAGTCAACGGCTTCCGCGAGGTGCGCTTCTCTCGAACTCCGATCATGTCCAGCTACCTGGTTGCCTATGCAATTGGACAGTTTGACCGCATTGAGTCGAAGACCACTGATGGTGTAAAGGTGGGCATTTACACACCGGTCGGCAAAGCAGAGCAGGGAAGATTTGCTCTGGATGTAGCGGTCAAGTCCCTCGACTTTTATCGGGAATACTTTGGCATTCCCTATCCGCTCAACAAATGTGATCTGATTGCCTACCCAGATCTTTCTTACGGCGCCATGGAGGTGAGAACTGACAGCTTTTTATTGAAAAACTTTCACCTTTCACTTATTTTTGTTTTAGAACTGGGGTCTAGTATCCTACCGCCAAAACCGCCTTCTCGTTGATTCAAACAACTCGAGCACAGCAACCAAACAGTCTACCGCATTGGTTATCGCTCATGAACTAGGTATCCGATCATTTCATTGCACATCCTTTTCATCGCAGATCAAAAATGAGCAAGAGGCCTGCCGGACTGGCCCTTTTTCTGCCAGACCACCTGCTTGTTTTTTATCTGCGATGAAAAGTCGTGAAATGAAATAGTTGCAATAGAATGCTTATAATCAATTTTATCATTAATATAGCTCATCAATGGTTCGGTAAGTCATTTCTTCATCATAATCCTTTATTAGTATTAAAACTTTTATTCTGAACAGGTAACTTGGTGACGATGGAGTGGTGGACACACCTCTGGCTGAACGAGGGCTTTGCCAATTTTATGGTACAGTACTGATTCGATTTACATTGGCTTTAAAGTTTGCTAAAATGATTTTATTGGACCTATTTCAGGAATATCTGTGCATCGATAAGCTCTTTCCCGAGTACAACATTGGAAAATTGTTTGTTTGCTATGAGTTTTTGAGGGCACTGCAACTTGATGGTCTTGACTCGTCGCACCCCATAGAAGTGCCTGTTGGACACCCTGCTGAAATTGACGAGATATTTGATGCTATCAGCTATGCAAAGGGCGCCTCTGTGATTCGAATGCTCTACCACTACATTGGAGATGAGGTAAATGAAGTATAATGCTGTTCCATCTGTACATTTTTAAACTTTAACCTATTTCAGGCTTTCCGTAAGGGCATGAATTTGTACCTCACAAAGCACAGCTACTCTGTAAGTTGGAAAGATTTACTCAGCTTTACACCTCAATGTTTCACTAAACTTTTTTTTATAGAACACTGAAACGGAGGACTTGTGGGATGCTCTGGAGGAGGCTAGTAAATTGCCTGTCAAAAGCATCATGCGAAGCTGGACCTCGCAAAAGGGTTACCCAGTTGTCACTGTTTCAGTGAAGGAGAAGAAAGACAACAGCCAAACTATCAGCTTGCACCAGAAAAAGTTCAATCAAAGTGGAACTCTCTCAGAAGATGACAAGAAGTACCTTTGGTCGGTGCCCCTGTCAATCGTTTCGCAATCTTCTCCGCAAAGCAAAGTTCCCCTGTCAAGCACACTCTTCAATACGCGAGAATTGACCCTTTCAGTAGAGATCCCTCCGTCTGACTGGTTTAAGTTGAATTTCTCTGCAGTGGACATCTACCGTACAAGCTACTCGTCGGAACTGTATGCTAAGTTAGCAAAGGGCATTACCGAAAAGCAAATTGCACCACTTGATCGATTGTCGATTCTTGATGATTTGTTCTCTTTGACCCTCGCTGGACAGCAGTCCTCGGTTGAACTGCTGAAGTTTGTCAACGCCTTTAAGGATGAAAAGGACTACACTGTCTGGTTTTGTTTGTCTAGTATTCTCCGCAAGTACAACCAACTGCTCGCCGGCACGACAATCCACGAAAAGTACCGCCAATGGGCAAAGGAGCTTATTAACAACGGCATCGGCCTGTACATCAGCTGGGAGGCAAAGACTGATGAGCCTCACCTCGAGAAGCTTCTTCGTTCAACTGTCATTTCGCTGCTAGTGAACTTGGAAGACGAGAAAACGCTAGAGCACTGCGTAAAGCTGCTCAAAGAACAACTCGACGGTGGAGCAGCAATTTCTGCTGACTTGCGAGAAACCGTCTACCGGGGCGCTGCTATGAAAGCCGATGTGACCGTTTTTGAGAAGCTCATTAAGGTATTTTTCGTTTAACTTTACTAAAAGCATTTGACCCTATTTTTCTTTTTAGATTTATGAAGAATCTGATCTTCAGGAGGAAAAGCTACGGGCTATTGTGGCTCTTGGAAGCGTTAAACAAGAGCAGCGAATCACTGACATTCTCCAGTACTCCATCAGCGACAAGGTTCGCTTTCAGGACTGCGTCAACCTAATCGAATCGCTGGCTGCCAACTCTGCCGCTCGTGAAGAAGTCTGGAAGTTCCTCACTGCTAACAAGTCCAAGTTTATCGAAATGCAGAAGCAGTCGGGAATTCTGTTTTCACGTGCTGTCAAAGCCATGCTGCACAACTTTTCATGTCATCAACGCGCAAACGAGGTGGATTCCTTCTTTCGCAGTAATCCTTTTGATGGTTCGGAGGTGCGATCAGTGAGTCAGGCAGTTGAGGTAA
>JAALOO010001936.1_pt1 | contig 12592 bp, 20 predicted proteins | sample 7257641 | NCBI WGS metagenome assembly JAALOO01 (sample SAMN14085613, study PRJNA598686) | mite metagenome | biome: ENVO:01001000; feature: ENVO:01001002; material: ENVO:01001226; isolation source: single female mite from University of Michigan culture on fish food culture... ... | reverse complement strand
TAAAGAAAACCGGAAATTTCGGTCGGGAAGGGGTCGAACGGCCCGAATGTCTGTTTAAGGGGTTCTGGAGAAAACGCCAGTACGGAGACTGCTCACCTGAGCAGGTGACAGTCCTAGGAGAGTGACTTGTTCTGGTGGGCAAGTTCCAGTTTGCACTTTTTCTGTTGGCAACTCATTCTAATTACTTTAAATACACCCTAAACACACTTTTAGACTACTTTTTTAAAAAATTTGAGCATTTAGAGACCTCTTTTTAGTCTTTTTTCCTTATCTAAAAACCGTCATTTTGCTTAATACTAAACCTTATTAAACTTTTTGCTTTTAACCAAACTCCTTCTATCATCTGCTGCTGCCCAGGTAGACAATTATCTTCCCTTTTCGTTTCTCTTCTCATTACAACTCACTACCAAAGTAACATTTCTCACTAGTAGCAGTGATAAACAGCAGCAACAGCAAAAGTATGCACAAGCAGACAAAAGTGCAATTTGCCTCGCAAAGCAAACTTTTTTGTTTCTTTGCTTTGCACACACAAAAACCAATTAATCAATCACCATGTCCATCACCTCCATCACCACCATTCACCACATCACCTGCTCCATCACCCCTCCTACAACTCCTACCACCACAACTCATCAAGCCATGTCCTTCACCCCCGCCATCACCTCCTTACCTGATCTCATTCTGGTGAAGGTTTTTTAGTAAACTCCCCCTCCTCGATCTCCTCCGTCAAACTCCAGTCTGCAGCGCTGCTCTAGATAACCTCCCTTGCAGTGGCCGACCTCAAAATGGCCACCTTCTACCTCGACTCGCTGGACTTTTACCGAATCTCCAAGCAGTCGACTTTTGACCTGGTGGTGGAGTACAAGTTTACCACTCTCCTGGCAACTCCCACAAAGCTTGATCCAAAAAAATCCGATCCAGAAAAGCTAAACTCTACAAAATCAAAGTGCATTATCTTCAACGCTCGAACCTGTAGCGCTCTCATAGAACAGCTGACAAGGCACTTCCGGTTACTTTTTAAAAGTTCTGAAATAGCCATTTTGTGTCGGCTATTTTTCTGATTATTCCAGTAAAAACCCCATGCTTGTAAACCCAGTAACCTTTTTTATACAGCCAAAAATGCTTATCACTGAAAACATATAATCTGCCATATTAAATACTCCCGGTTATCTGATTAACTTGATTTTGGTACCATTGGAAAGATGTCATTTAGTTTGACTTACTGGTGAAAACTTCATCTTGATAACATAAGTAACTTTTTTTAGAGTCAAAAAAGTGCGTGAAGATAAATAGACAAAGACAAAAAATTTTGAGCTAAAAAAAATATTTTTATTTTTAAAAACTATCGATAGCAGCCGGCGAGTTGCCGATGCTTGATTGAGACGATGGACTCGCAAATTGCTGTAAGATGCATCAGCTGCTTTCTGAAGTTGTAGGCGGAGCTTTGAGCACTGCAGTAGTAGAGGGCTTCTCAACTGTCACCAGCACCTTAAGCTCCGCCCTCACCGCGCAGACAATCGCCGATGCCGGGCCGCTGCTGTTGCAGCAGACACAAACTGACGGTGATGCGATGATTGTGATTGTTTGGGTTTCTATTCTTCTTCTAAACCAAAAACCAGCGCCGTTCCAGCCTCTCTAAATCTGATCCCGGAATTCACAAAAGATCCAAAAGATCCACCGAAGATTCTCATTGTCAGCGGATCGACGACGAGCTGTGAGTGGCCACTGCGGCAGCCTCAGCGACCCTCCTCGGCACCTCACCTCACCTCTCCTCACTTCAGACCTCTTTGTTGTTGTTGTCGTTGTGATTGTGATCTTCTTGTTGATGTGAAATTCCACGGCCATTTGCCGGCGCCCATTCAATCAAAAGCAAACGATGACAGCGGCGCCGTCCTCGTCGTCGTCCACCTCTCTGGACATCGCCGACAACCTCCGGCGAGGACTGAAGAACCGCAAGGAGCTCGAAGAGCTGGAGGAGCTGATGCGCCAGCGAGCGCTGCTGATGGCGAAGCTCAACAGCTCCGACCTGAAGGATGACGATGATGGTGAAGTAAAGGAGGAGGAGGAAAAGAAGAAGAAGGAGAAGAAGAACCGGGACAAGGACAAAGCAAAAGACAAAGAAAGGAAAGCCTCTTCTTCTTCAAGGAGAAAAGAAAAGACCTCCAATTCAACGTCATCATCAACTTCGGCGGATAAGAAAGAGCGGCGGAGAGGCAGCGGCGGCGAAAAGGAAAGAGAAAAGGAAAAGGACAAAAGACGGAGCGACAGAGAAGGTCGAGAGCCTTCTTCGGAAAAAGCTCCAACGCGGAAGAGGACGACTTCGGGTAACAATGGCGACGATTCTGCTGCTGCTGCTGAGGCGGTTGAAAAGTCACACCACGGTCACAGCAGCAGCACTCGTAAGAGAAGTAAGAAGAGCAAAAAGAGCTCTTCCCATTCCTCTCATGGTCGTCATCGCACCTCCTCCTCCTCTCATGGTCATGATCACCACCACCACAGTTCGTCTCATCACCATCACCATCACCACCACCACCGAAAGAGGACCAAGTCGGCGACCTCCAACGGAAAGTCCATCACCACCACCACCACCACCACCTCATCTTCAAAGCGAAACCGGTCACCATCACCACCTCCAGCACAGGCACAACCTCCATCTCCAGCCCATTCAGAGTCCTCATCTGCAACCTCATCCTCCTCCTCTTCTTCCTCCTCATCCTTTCCATCGCTTTCCACTTCGCCGGAGACGCTGTCACCCCCTGATTCACCCTCTCTTTCAAAGCCCAAATTCATCCCCATCACCAATCAGGTGGTGGCGGCAGCCCAAACGGGTGATCACAGCAAGGCCGATCACAGCAGCAGAAAGAGAAACTCCTCAGGTGGAGGAGGTAGGCATTCATCACCACCGCCAACGCCATCTTCTTCAGGCCCTCGAGTCATGTCTTCGGTGGTGGTGATACAACAGCAGCAGCAGCCGCCACCGCCGCCAAAACGAAAGCACAGCGAGGAAAAGGGAAATGAGTCGGAGGGTGAAATTGTTTCAAAGTCTCCCGTTAGAGGTAAAGCTGTTGAGAAGGATGAGGAGATGGAAGACGAAGAGCTGAAGCGGGAGAGAAAGAGGCGAAAGTCTAGTCGAAGAGACCGTGAAAAGGAGAGAGAAGTGGAGGTACTTGCGGCTAGTCGACGAGGCGAACTTGATCGAGACTATCAACACCACCACCGAGACCGAGATGATCATCGAGATCATGACCACCACCACTACCGAGATCAACAGCAGCAGCCGCCGCCGCCGCCACCACCCCCACATCATAACCACCGACACGATGGCTACGATGATCGAGATTTTGGCGGTGGTAGAGGTGATGATCATTATCGAAGAGGCGATGACTACGCTCGTGAATCAAGAAGGGGCGGCGGCGGCTACTACGAGGACGACTACCGCAATGAACGCAAAGGTCCTCGAGATGACTATTCTCGGGACAGTCGTCGAGGAGGAGGAGGCGATGATTACCGTCGAGGGGAGGATGATTATCGACGAGGTGATGATCGAGATCGTCGGGAGATGTACCGTGATGATCGGGGCAGAGGAGGCTACGATGACCGCCGAGATGATTACCGGTAAGTAGTTTTAATAAACTTAAAAATTTAAACTTTTGACTAACTTTTGACCTTTTCTCTAGACGCTCCCGATACGACCAACGAGACGGCGGTAGTGGAAGAGATCCACTTGATGATCGAAACAGAGACCGAGGCGATCGAGGAGGAGATCGAGACCGTCCCTCTAGAACTTCCAACTCCAACACCGCCCTCAACAACAACTCCACCAGCAACGGCCACAACAACTACAACAGCGGCAGCAAAATACCCGAAAAGACCTCCTCCTCCGCCGCGGCCAAAAGCAGCAGCTCTCGCTTTGATCGCTTCAAGGACCGGGACACCGATGATGATGATGAGGACGAGGACGACGACGACCTGGAGCTGATGCCGGACGAGAAGAAGGACGAGGAGGAGGAGATTCAGCGGCGACGACGGCAGCGGCAGGAGCTGCTGAAGCGGCTGCAGACGAGCGGCAGTGGAAAGCCTAAGGACTCTGCCACCGCCGCTTTCACTGTCATCACCTCCGAAGAAGGCGGAACTTCGAAGGCCAAATCAGAGGACCTCTATGGCATCGTCTCCGAGGACACCGGCACCTCCTCGCTGGGAGTTTCTGCGATCTCCAAAAGCGGTCCAGGCGCTGGAGCACCGCCGCCCACCACCTTCACCTCCATCCTGAAGACGAACGAGGTGGAGGGCACCACGAAGGTGATCATCGGCCCGAAGCACCTGGTGGAGCGGGCGAAGCGGGTCAACCCCGAGCTGAACGACATGTTTGAGCAGGCCACTTCGAAGAACTCCTCCTCCTCAATTGGCAGCCGCCACCTGGACATGTTTGCCGATGAGAAGTTTGAGGGCGGCGGTGGGGCCGGTTACGACCTGAGGGCCAAGGAGGACAGTTTGGAGGATCGAAGAAGGCGGGGAGATTCCCATCTGATTGACAACTGGGACGATGCGGAGGGGTACTATCGTAAGTGATTTTTTGGTTATTAAGATTTTTATCTTTTTTAACCTTTTTTAACTCCTTAACTTTTAGGCATCCGCATCGGCGAACTCCTCGACGGCCGCTACTCGGTGTACGGCTTCACCGGGCAGGGCGTCTTCTCCAATGTGGTGCGGGCGAGGGACATGCGCAAGGAGCGGGAGGTGAAGGAGTACAGCAAGGACTCTAAGGAGTCCAAAGAAGCTGCCGCCGGCGGCTCAAAGGGCAGCAACATGGACGTGGCCATTAAAATTATTAGGAATAATGAAATTATGTAAGTGAAAAAGATTTTAGCTTTTTGGGATTTTATTTGCTAACAAAAAAACTCCGTTTCCTAGGCACAAAACCGGCCTGAAGGAGCGCGAGCTGCTGATGAAGCTGAACGCAGCCGACCCCGAGGACAAGTACCACTGTCTGCGGCTGTTCACCTCCTTCTACCACCGGAACCACCTCTGTCTGGTCTTTGAGTCGCTCAGCATGAACCTCCGGGAGGTGCTCAAAAAGTACGGCAAGGACGTGGGGCTGCACATTGATGCAGTGCGCAGCTACGCCCACCAGCTCTTTCTCAGTCTGCGGCTGCTGAAGAAGACGGCCATCCTCCATGCGGACATTAAGCCGGATAATATTCTGGTGAGTTGGTTTTGGTTTTGGGGAGGTGTTTTTTATGAGGGGATTGCTAATGTGTGCTTTTTATTAATCGCTTTTCGTCGTAGGTCAACAACAAGAAGACGGTGCTGAAGCTCTGTGACTTTGGCTCCGCCGGCCGCCTCACCGAGTCGGAGATTGCCCCCTACCTCGTCAGTCGCTTCTACCGGGCGCCGGAGATTAGTGAGTGCCCCTACCTTTTCTTTTATAAAAACTTTTTTCTAATTTTTTTTCCTTTTTTCACCCCTTCACCATTTTAGTTCTCGGCCTGCCGCACGACCACGGCATCGACATGTGGTCAGTGGGGTGCACCCTCTACGAGCTGTACACGGGGAAGATCATGTTCTCGGGGAAGACCAATAACCAGATGCTGAAGTACTTTATGGACCTGCGAGGGAAGTTCAGCCACAAGCTAATTCGGCGGGCGGCCTTCCGGGAGGCGCACTTTGACGAGGAGCTGGCCTTTCGCTACCAGGACTGGGACCGCGTCACCGAGAAGGTGAAGGTGGTGACGATGGGCCACGTGGCGGCGAGCCGGGACCTGCAGGCGGAGCTGCTGGCCGGGCAGACGTTGAGTGAAAATATGAAGCGGAAGGTGCTGCAGCTGAAGGACCTGCTGGATCGGATTCTGGTGCTCGACCCGGCGAAGCGGATCTCGCCCAGTCAGGCGCTGCTGCATCCCTTCATTCAGGAGAAGCTGGCGGCCGGTTGAGCCATTCAGGAGAACAAATTTGGCTTTGATCAAAGCTCTAGGATTTTTGCCATTTGAAAATTTTTGTTCCTGTACATAGAGGTGGATATCACATTCTTCTTCTTCGCCTCCTCCTTATTCATCGCCTAGGATACCTCTTTTTATTATTACTTTTTTTTGAATCAGAGGATACTTCTTCTTCTTCTTTTGATACATCCTCTTCTCCTCTCCTTTTATCATCCAATCTACACTCACGCACTGATTCCAAGCCTCACCTTCACCTTCAACTTCATCTTCTGATCTTCTGATACTTTTGAGCGACTCTGATGAAATTCCGCCTACCTGTAGAGCATGTTAAAACACACACCCGCCCCCACCCTTTTTTGTCCCATCCTCAGCACAAAGAACAACACACTGAATAAACACTGTGCAAAAACAAAAAGTCTTCTCAACAACACAACATCATCTGAAACTCTTTTTTGGTGCGTGCAAATAAAACAACAAGTACTATTGAAATTAAGTGGTAATAACAGCAAACTAGAACCAACGGCTTCTACGGCTTAACAACAACACACTGGTGGTGGTGGTGAATAGAAGAGTGAGTAAAGTTCATGCGCCTTCATGCAAAATAGAGGAAGATATTGAGGACTTTATTCAGTTTGTGGGTGTGTGTGATTGTGGGTGTGTGTAATTGTGGTGAGGTTATGTGAGTTGATGATGTGTGATTCCTGTTGAGGATAATGAAAACAATGATAATCAGCTTTTAACATCAGCTGATAAATAAGTGTGTCTCTGTTGAGGAGGAGGAGTTCAACTTTGTTACCTGTGTGACTCGAGTTCGTTCGTTCCTTTGTTTGATCATCAGTAGAGAATAGAAGAGAATAGAATGGAATAGAATGGAATGATGAGAGCATTTGTGATTAGAGCTTAAGAGCAAGTGGGAAAGAGAGAGATAGTAAGGACAACATCATTGGCGCGATTGTGGTTCAATAGAGAGAGAGAGAGAGAGAGAGAGAGAAAGAAAGAGAAAGAAGTTAAGAGTTTAAGAATAAGGAGTTTAAAGTTAAGAGAGAGAAAAGAAGAGAAGAGAAGAAAAAATAAGAAAGAAAGACACATCCGCTTGACTTTGTAGTAGTAGTCTTCAACAGTGATAGAACTCTTTACTGCTCACTTTAGTTTTTCACTTTTTGTTGTTGTTGCACTTTGTAGGCTTCTTCAAGACTTTCTAGAAGGCAGCAATTCCAAATTTGCGATCCTCGAGCGGCGACAGCGAGCATCCATTCTTCCGCTCTCCATTACCTCCTCCTCCTCCTCCTCCATTTCCATCACCTCCATTACCTCCTCCATTACTTCCACTACTTCCGCCACCGCCATTGCTTCCACTACTTCCATGGCTGCTGTAGCTGTTTTCATTGACGTAGGAGTTTCGACCGTCGTTGACAGTTCCTCCTCCTCCTCCATTACCACCTCCACCACCACCACCACCTCCTCCACCTCCCGTTCCATCACCACCTCGATCATGTCGATGATCACCACCACCACCACCACTTCCTCCAGCGGTCAGCCCACCGGCACTTCCCTGACCTCCTCCCAGCCCGGGCACTCCATCCTTGAGAAAATAAATCTCCGCCAGGAGGTGACTACATTGGGTGACGTCCACGCGTTCCTGGAGGGCCACGGCGCTGATGGCGGCCGTCTTGAAGGTGGCCACCTTGCTGACGATGACCATCAGTCGGGAGTACCGTTCCGCCGCCTTTCGGGCATTTGAGGCGTACTTGTGCCCGAGGTACTGGCGCAGCAGGTGACAGTACGAGTGGTACTGGTAGCGGATGAACTCCGGGTAGCGGGAGGTCGGTGTGGTATTTGAGGTAGTATTTGAGGTGGTAGAGTTCGAGGAGTACGCCATCAGCGAAGTGGAGGTCGAAGGTTGAACTCCCAGGCCGAAATTTTCCGTTCCATCGAGGTCCGGCGGGCGGAACATGAGGAGGACGCAGAGGAGGTCGCGGATGATGAGGTCACTCTCCACCTCCTCCTTGACCATGTACGCCAGCTGGCGATGATAGTAAATAGGCTCGCAGGCGTTCGGCCCGTAGAAGAGCTCCAGGCGGACGAGGACGGCCGCCTCCAGGCGGGGGGCCTAGAATGAAAGAAAGAAAAAAGTGAAAAATTTTAAAATATTTAAATTTTTGCACAAAATGGTAGAAAAAGACGGAAAAAGAAGAGTCAAATTAGTTTGAGTGATCGATTAAATTGTCAAAAAGAGGAAAATTGTATTTTCCCAAGCCCTGCAGCAGAAAGAGAGGGGAAATCAGTTTTTGTGCTACATCATCATCGTCATCATCAAAGTGATGACACATTCTAAATTATTTTTTTATGTACAGTAGTAGTGGTAGTCGATCTAATATTTCCGCAGGGGCAACCACCACCACTTTTTCCTCTCTTTTATCGACCTTGAACAAGGCGAGCGCGCCTCAAGAGTAATCGATTTCTCTCCTTCATTCTTTCCTATTTTTTCCTCGTTCAGTTTTTAAAATGTTGAAATGGCTCAAATGTTGCGCTCTTGTGTCTTTAAAAATCGGTCGACCGTCGCCGTGGCCGCCGCCGCCGCTGTCGGCACTTGAGTTGTCAGAAAAAAAGGGAGAGAGCGGTATTACTTTTTTTAGTGGCACTTCTTGTCAAAGACACTGAAATGTGAAATGTTTAAAAGAGGAGGAGGAGGAGGAGAAGGAGGAGAACAAAATCGATTCTGCGATTTCATTTCATTCCCGGGGACGTTTGACAACTTCTCACCGTTTATTTTATTTTCTACTCTTTGCTTGGCTTTTTTCTTAGCAAGAATTTCCGCCCCCCTCCCGACTGGCACACCAAACCTAAACTGAAAGTCTGAAAGCTAAAGAGAGCAACCACCAGGTAATAATAAGTGAAGTGTACGAAAATGAAACGGCAGCTTTGGAGCAGGAGCAGGAGCAGGTCGATTTGATTGCCATTAAAACCTCCGCCAAGGTTTATTACCATCACCACCACTGTCACTAAATTTACACTTCACTTTTCTAAAGTGATATTCTCTTTTCCTCACTTTTGTTTGTTTGTCTTCTGAACTTTTTCCTACAATTCTTAATTGCCCAAATCTCGCCATTTCTACTTATTATTATTATTATTATTATTGGGAGACTCTGGCGTCAAATTATTTATGTTGTACTTTTTTGCTCCATTCAAGATAATCTTTTTTTGTACTTCAGTTGAACGCGTATTTTTAGAAATAAAAAAAAAGTTTAAAGTGATCTTTTGATTACTTTTTGATTCTAAAATCTAAATCTTTCTAGATAAAAACAAAAAGTTGGCCACTTACCACTCTGGCGAGGAAGGCGTTCTTGTCAAAGTGGAAAAAATAGGCCGATCGAAGGAGGAGAATGTCCGGAAAGGCTCGCTTGAAGACGGCCGTCTGGTCGGCCGGGGAAAGGGACTGAAAGCCGCCAATGGACTTGGTGAAGGCGATCGTGTCCTGAATCAGGTACTCCTGGTTGTTGAACACCGTCAGGAGGTTGTCGGCAAAGCCGACGATGGGAATGCCAAAGACGGGGTTCTCCGCAAAGAGCAGGTGCACCTTCTTGATCACCTCCAGACAGTGGGACTCGTAGGGGCGCAGCGGGAAAGCCCCACTTCCATGGGCTCCGTAGGCGTTTCGGGAGGTCATCAGGTGTTGGTGATGTCCTTGAGAACTTCCACCTCCTCCTCCTCCTCCTCGTGATATGATGCCCTCCTTCACCTCCTCCTCCTCCTCATCCTCGTGGTCCTCCTCAAAGAGCGGCAGCATTGAAGAGTGGTGAGGGTGGTGGTGATGAGGGTGATGATGATGGTGATGATAGGAGCTGAACGGCCCCGGCATGTTTGATATGTTGGGCACGGCCACCTCCACCTCTTCGTCCTCCTCCGCCGCCGTCGCCTCCAGCGCTGAGCCTGATTTTTGGTGGCCACCGCCAAAGCCTCGATGCTCAATCTCAACCTCCTCGCCAAAGTCCTCCTTTTTAATGTTCGGCGGCGAGCTGGTGGTCTCTGGAGTCAACTTTGACACCACCAGCTCCTCGACCACCTTTCGGCGGAGTTCATCCGAAGTGGTAGAAGTACCTCCTTCACCCCCTCTACCTCCGCCTTCACCACCGCCTTCAATCAGCTCTTCATCCTCCTCGGTCATCAGCAGCTCATTGAGGAGGGCGGTGTTCTGCGCCTGCAGCAGCGAGGTAGGCTGATAAGGGGTCGAACTTTGGTGGTGGTGGTGGTGGTGGTGACGACCACCACGACCTTGGTGGTGACCTTGGTGACCAGTGATGAGTGGCTGAGAACTTTGCGGCGGATAAGAGTACGGCGGATTTGGGTAGGGAGAATTGGGAAACGGATGCTGCTGATGCTGATGAAGATGTTGTTGATGATGCTTTGAGGTTGACGGCGGTTGGCCCCATGGATCGGTGCTGTGAAAGTGTGAAGTGGTGGTGGTGGTCGGTGACTTGAGGTGATGACCACCACCACCACCACTGGGACCACCAGGACCGAAAGGATGCTGTCCTTGACTATGACTATGATGTCCACTGACTGAGTTGTGGGGGTGATGAGGTCCCTGTTCAAAAGGTGACGGCGACGACTGTAAACTGCTGTTGTGGTGGTGATACGAGCTGGACGTCGCCGTCGGGGGTGATGAGGTAGTAGAGGAGGAGGAGGAATTGGCTGAGATCAACGACTGCTTGCCACGGGTGACGATTAGATCCTGTGCATTTTTTGGTTGATTGTTGAAAATTGGGAATATTTGAAGAGGGAGTTTAAGGTTATAGAAATGGTTGTCGAAAAAAGTACAAACTAAGGAAAGATGCTCTACTACCTTTCTCATTCCAATTAGAAAACACTTGTCCAAGCTTTGAGAACCACCAGCAGCAACACAGAGAGAGAGAGAGCATTGTTGTTGTTTAGGGCAGGAGAGAAAGCGAAAATAGTTTTTGTAAACAGTGGTTTTGTAATTTAGAAAACAAGAAACGCCGGATTCATCAACACAAAGAAAACCGGTTCTTTTGCAAAACACAGGGGTCTACAATTATTTGTTCAGAACCACTTACCGGCACCGCTGACAGGTTTTTCGCGTGACCATGTCGATGTGACAGCTGCCGCCGTGGTAGCACGTGAACTCCTGTGAAGAAGAAGGTTACGAGAAATTACGAGAAAAATAAGCAAAAGTGAGAAAGAGATTAGCGAAGTCGCACGCGCCTTAAAATCGAAAAAACAGATAATGATAAGGGTAATGATGATAATTGGTGGTAGTAGTAGGTGCAGCGACATTGGTAATTAAAACTAGACAAATGAAATAGATAGATAGATAGAAAGAAAGGCAAAAAGCAATAAAATAATAAAACTAGAGTAGGGTAAACAGCAGCAGCAAAAAGTAGGAAAAAAAATCCTGGATGAAAAACAATTCAGTTCTCGGGAATTCACCGACAGTTGAGCGAGAGAGAGAGAAAGATAAAAACGGTTTTTTGTTTGCTTTCTTTCACTCTATTTCTTTTTTTTATTTATTTAGTTTTTGCTGCTAAATGTTTGCCTGTCACGCAAGCACAGCCAGCACAGAACAGTACAGTAAATGAGTTGAGTGACAATAACACACATTTTATCACTCTTTCTCTTGCTTTCAACACGCTGCAGCAGCTGAACAACACTGAATGTCTTACACCAGAAAAATTAGCCTTTGAGACTGCTTAACACGGAAAAAGAAACTCAAGAAGAAAAAAAGATTGAGAGATAATAACGGAAAGGCAGCAATAAAAAAAGCTGCAAAAGTAAAAGTAAAAGTTTACTTTTTAAGTAAAACTAGAAACAACAAAAAAAACTGGGCACATCGTCAGGTAAAGGTGAATTACTAGTTAGCGGCAGCAATTAGCAGATAAAGCGGAAAAGGTCCTTCTCTCTGTTTTTGCCTCATTTTTCAACTAATTTTCCCTACCTCACTGTTTACCCAAGTATTTGTTTCACTCTGCTGCTAAACTGCTGGCAAGCAGCAAGGGTAACCCTTTTTTCACGGTGAACTTGGCTCGTTTTTGCTCGGCAACGATTGTCAACAGTGGGCGAAAAAAAGTATAAGGGAAGAAAGGCAGCAAGATTTCATGTCTCGTTTGCCCCTCTTGTTTGTTTAAGTTCACGAGTGGGAGAGACTCCATTTTTCCTTCTCCTCCTCTTCCTCCCCTTTCACTTCACTAGATGCCATGTTAATTAAAAATGATAATTAAGTTTGCTCTACAGTGCTCAAAAGACAAAAAACTTTTTTGCTGACTACACACACACACACACACACACATTAGATACACTTTACCTTCCTCCTCCTTTTCTTTCTCTAGAGTATCCTCTGTGTATTTCTTTCTTTCTTTCTTTTTTGCTTTGTTGTATCCACTTTTGTTTGCACTAAAGTGGGTCTTTTTCTTTTTTTCTTTGCTGCTGCTGTTTTTTTTGCGCTCTGAGCACTCGACAGTTATTTTGTAACAAGACAGGCTGCTGCTGCTGCTGTCAGACAGCAGACGGAAAACGGGCAACAAAAATGTCACTTTAGGCTACTACTATGGTCGAAATTGAGATTGATACTATCATTCTTTTTCTCTGTTCTCTCTCTCTCTCTCTCTCTCTCTCTCTCTCTCTCTCTCTCTCTCTCTCTC
>JAALOO010000729.1_pt1 | contig 12592 bp, 9 predicted proteins | sample 7257641 | NCBI WGS metagenome assembly JAALOO01 (sample SAMN14085613, study PRJNA598686) | mite metagenome | biome: ENVO:01001000; feature: ENVO:01001002; material: ENVO:01001226; isolation source: single female mite from University of Michigan culture on fish food culture... ... | reverse complement strand
CGCCGTTGTTTGCGTGGCCGATGCTACGGTTCGGCTGGTTCTCATGCGGCCCGTACGGCCGTACCGTTCAGCAGTGTACGGGCCGAGATCGGGTTGCGTGGCATTTGGAACAAAGGGACGCTGGTGGGCATCGCACACAAACAAGCTGACATTTGAGCCCAATCCAGCAGAGCACAGCCAAGCGGCTTTGAACGCTCAGAGTCGACGCAGAGAGAGCAATCACTGTTTGTTTTCGCTATCTCTCTCTCTTTTCTTTCTCTTTCTCTTTCCCTCTCTTCCTCGCTCTCTTTCTTTCTCGCTCATGGCTTTTAGTCTGCCTCGTTGCCTAATAATGCGATGCTACTGTTGGGGCTACTGCCTGGCCAGTGGCCAGTGGCAGCCTAATTCACTCGGGACACTCAATTAAGCCAATTGGAGTAGGTGTCAGACACTTTTTTCTGCTGCCTACTTGACTCAGGCTGACAAAGCCAAAATGGCTTCCCAACTGAAGTGTTTCCAGCGAAAAAAGAAGAAAGAGGGGGTCGCCGAGTATAATAGAACGCCAAAACTGAAGTGCTATTCTCTCCGACAAGTTGTGATAAAGTCAGGCAATTGAGGCAATTCAATTTGAAAGTTGAATGAGTGTTCCACTTGTCACCTCCACTTAAGTGCCACCACATCCGAGTAATAATTCAGCCACTGCCCATTTCCGCGGCTCACTGACCAGTGCTGAGTGCCAGTGAAAATCGACTTGTTGAAAGAGGACCACTGCTGCTGACAATGGCAATTGGTGCACTTCACGTGCATGCATGCATCATTGAAGCAGGGGAAAGAGAGCTGTCCTGAACACTACTAATACTGCTGCTGCTGCCTGCGCAAGGACATTCTCTCAGGCACTAATAATGGATGGTTCTTCTTCGCCTGTCATCGGCGGCAGTAGAGAGCAATCGTCTTCTGACTGAGTTCTTCTTGCGCAGTCAGTGCAATGCTCTCGAAGAGGCCCACACTTGGTGGTCGCTGCACATCGAGGCGCCCAGCTAGCAGTGTGCAAAGACAATTCTGCAGATGACAATAGTCGGCGGCGGCAGTACTAGTGGCACTGCTGGTTGAACAGATTCGCTCCAGCTTGCAACAGAGCAGGAGACACTGGTGGCGAAGCTGCCGGCACCATATACCGCAGCCTCATCATCCTCAGTCCTATATAGCATCGAGCGTGGCACATCAGCTGCAGCGAAGAGACCACTAGCCACCAGCCAACCACTTTGGCGAATCACACGACAATATTCGGCGTCCGCAGTTTGCCAGTGTAAATGCCACTGTGTATGTCACAGGCCACCACCACCACCACCACCACAGCAACGTGAGCATCCGCGTTATTATTATTATTATCGTCGCAGTGTCTTCTTCTCTGGCGCGCCAAGAGCATCAACCCTGAACAGGGTAGACCAGTTGGTCACCAGCGGTCGCAGCACACGGAACGCAACGTTGTTGCGCGATCTACATTTCATTTGAGTGGCGCAGCTTGTGAAGATCAGAGTTTGCCCAGGCAGTCCGCCAGCACTTGGACGCACTTTAAAGTACAGCAAGCCTCGTCTGACCCTTGGCAGAACAAGTCTACCATCACGTGCTGGTAAGTAGAGTGTCTGCTCTCCGAGTGGCCTTCATGCACACATTGCTCCCTCTCGCTGCCTCTCCTTCATCTTCCACCGAATTAGCGAATGGTAGTACGATCAGTGGAGCACTGAAGTACAGGCTTCAGCAGCAGCAGCAGCATCAGCAGCGCAGGCATCAGCAGTCTGCCATGCGGTTGCCTGTGCAGACGGTCGTTCGTCCTACACTTATTGCCTAGATTGTTTTCATTTCTTCGTGAGCTCCTCGCCAGAACCTCGCTGGCAGACCTTTACATCACAATTAACAGACGCGGCCAGTATCAGGTTTATCGCTGTCGATACATCTCAACTGCTGCACATTGCCATTTACAGTTATTAATCACTGGCTGCAGTGGCAAGTGGTACAACTGCGGCAGCAGCAGCAGCTCTCTCCCTCCACAGCACCAGCAGACGATTATTGGCAGCAGATCGACTGATCGTCAACTTGAATTATTGCGCGCACTAGCACTGAGGGCACAGTTGGACAGTTAGCTGCAAGATGAGCTTTGCCTGCTTCGCTCCTTTCCATACTCGTGTTTAACCTGTGCATCAATCCACTTTGATTTAGTTGTCACACGTCTGTCTCCACCATCACCAGCGCCTTCACCGGTGCCCCCTCAGCATTGCATCTCCCCAACTTAGTCATTTGTGCTTCACAGTTCTCTAGTCGAACATATTCGCCCGATTCTAGTAAATTTCCCTTTTCCAGCCTACACATCACCCATTCACCATGTCTGAAACGGCAGCTGCTGGGTACAGTCAAGTACCACAGAAAGGGCGAGAAGTCGAGATGACTGGCAAGGGAGAAGAAGGTGCGGCGCCCACTACATCGGGTAACGAAGATGCCATTTGCCTGAAGCCCAAGATGAGCCTGCTCAACGGAATCACTGTATGCCTTGTTGTTTTTTCATCTAGACCGCATTTTCTAACATGTTTCCCTCACACAGGTCATCGTAGGATCAATCATCGGATCAGGCATTTTTGTCTCCCCCAAAGGCGTCCTAGAGAACACAGGAAGCGTCGGACTGTCACTGGGCGTGTGGATCATTAGCGGCGTTTTCTCAACCATCGGAGCCGTAAGTTTTCTTTGCCCTTTTTGAACATGCACTAACCATTCACCTTTCAGTACTGCTATGCTGAGTTAGGATGCATGATCACCAAAACTGGCGCCGACTACGCCTACATCATGCAGTCATTCGGTCCCTTTGTCGCTTTTATTCGTCTCTGGATTGAGTGTAAGACCTGCCGGGTGAATAGATGAAAACAGTTACAAGACACTTTCTTCTTCTGCTCTAGGCATGATTGTGCGCCCCTGCTCTCAAGCCATTGTCGCGCTGACATTTAGCTTCTACGTACTGCGACCCATTTTTCCAGGTATGTACCGGAATTATGACTTCGACTCTCAAATGTCAGCATTCATTCATTCACCAAAATGCCTTCATTTGCCTACACACAGATTGCGATCCCCCAGCGGACGCCGTACGATATCTGGCCTGCATTTGCATTGGTAAGTCACGTTTATCCGATATCTTTTGAAAGTCTGTTTGAATCGAATCATCGTCTATTGCGTTCGCCTGTTGCTCTGATAAGCGGTACTGTGAATTAACATCAAGTTGCGTTCAGTGTTTTGAATTTGATCAAAGCCAGATTGCTGCAGCTCGGAGCAGTTCACACCACTGCTGCTCAAGTTGCCTCTACATGGCAACCAGGGTGTCTTACAGTTGCACTGTCCGATAGTCTGCTGGCGATGGCGAGTTCAAGTTGGTGATTAGCGGCGGCGTAACTCAATCCCAATCGCAGAGTCGTCGAGAGAAGTAGACTTGATAAAGCACGACAGTACTTTCTGTTGCTGCAGCCAATGAGGTCTTTCTGTCAGTGGCATCTTTGCCGGCCTCTTTGCCGTCCATCCGCCTGTGAACCCACCGGCGACAAATAAAGCTAACTCAAATCAATGTACTTTCATTTGCGGCACTTAATTGATGAGTACACTGCCAGCACCACTTTGGCCAATTGTTGTTTATTATTGTCTGCGTCAATGACAGTCTACTAAATGTCATTTACTGCGTGCTTCATCTTCTAGTGCTTCATTTGTTTAGGCAGACAGTCGCTTTGAGCGCCCACTGAAGCGCCCACCGTCTGCTCACTCCGGACGCGACTGCCTTTCCGGTTGGCCAGAGAGTGATGCCACTGCTGCTTCTTCGTCGTGGCCATTGTCTATACCCTTGACTGCTCTTCTTCCAATGCCTCGCTATTATCTCCTCTTACTGGTTGTCCACACCCAGACACCTTTAGGAGGACTTGGAGCAGTCTGGGCAATCGATGCTGTCACAGTAATCACAGTCAGTCAGTCAGTCAGTAGTACGGCAGCAGTGTCAGCCAGACAGATTAATTATTGTTTTACCTTCCTTCAAACCTCTTTCATGCATGAGCATTCCATGCAGCTCTTCTTCTTTGCTTTCTCTCTCACTGTCTGTCTGCAGAGCAGTCTGCCCAGAGCCTGTCGGCGACTAGGCGGTCGGCGTGCAACAAGCAGTTGGCCTTCGCTCGGTGCATCGCCACGCGCAATTGTTGTCTCACTGGCGCCATGTTTTCACTTTCTCTCTCTCCCTTTCTCTATTATGCAACCCTCATCAGTGGACATCAAAGTGAAGCATCTGGTGATCATTAGGCACAGTCTGTGCACGCCTGTGCCTGATCATTTCCTCTACTGCTCTGCTGTCCCACTATTTCTGCTTACAGCGAGCACTGCCCTACCATGGAAGCATCACTAATTGTTCGACTCAGGTTACCAGTCGGTAGCCGCAGTGTCCGAAGCATGCATTTGTACATAAAGGTGCGACAAGTGGCCGTCAGCTAGCACTGTCATTCACTGCTCACTCACTTGCTCAGGTATCCCCCGGCTTTTTCTGAGCATAGAACGCCACTGAATGCTTTCAATAGCTCTTCGATCAGACATGAAAGCATTTGTAGCATGCCTGTACATCGACGACTCGTGGGCTTCTGCCACCGTTTGATGTTTGCACTGTCTGATGGCACCGTTCTTGTCTGCCTCTCTCTTTCAGTGTGCATGTGTGTGTTTGCATTTACATTGACAAACTAAAGTGAACTGTCTCTATCATTCGAACATCAGTAGCTGTTACACGCTTACACACAGCTCAGAGTGACTTGCCTTATTGGCTCAGACTTGACAAGTTAGTTGCTGCTTTCAGAGAGCAACTTGTACAACTGGCACTCGTCGCATTTCTCGGTAAACTCTAAATTAGTAATCAAGGCTAGTTCAAGTTTCATATCTTTACTTTGTATCGAGAGTGAGCGAGTGTGAGAGAGAGAAAGCTAGGAATATATCTGCAAGCCGTTGGCGATCAAAGTAGCCGACGAGGGGATCTCTTATCGCGTGTTCATGTGTCAGAGTGAATGTACAAAGTAATGTTGTCATGCTGTGGTCTGCGTGCCGCGCCAGTTGTGGACTGTTCGAAATGAACCGCAAAGAAATGGAATTAGAACCAGTTCACAGTGCGTTATGCTGGCGCCACTATCCCCAGCACCGGTAAACTAGATGCATGTAAAGTGAGACAGTGAGACAGTGAGGATGATCACCACAGTACCAGCATCCACGTCGGAGCTACCTGTGTGATCGATTGAAAGGTGCGCCTGTGCCATGTGTTGATGGAGCCCCTCGTGCAAATGTGGCGCAAGTGTCCCTCTCTGCGCCTCTCTTTCTCCTAAATTAGGCGTGCTAAGCGAGCTGATTCGAAGGCTCGAATCGGCGAGCTAAACCAGGTGGTGGTACTCGCAGAGTTGACGGTGGCTGTTTCCCTTTCACTTCTCCCTCCCTCCCTCCTTCTTCTTTCCTTCAACTCTCTTCCGTCTGTCTGTGTGCTCCATACGTGCGAGTAGTGTCCGCGCAGAGACTGCAAATGCGGTGCCAGTCATCACTGCTGCTGCAACTGCTGTTCAGTATTGGCGAATGGTGCACTCCTCACCAGCAGTAGTTCCTCTTTCAGCAGCAGCCGCAGTGAATGTGCAATTTAGGCAAAGAGTCTGACTGCTAGGCTGCAAAAGAGCCATTCCACTCACTCCACTCACTGAACTGCTTCCTTCTGGTGCTGCTGACTCTGGCGGACAGTGCTGAAGCCACGCGTTCTTCGACGTTGGCCCATGCCATTCAGCGACGGCAGCAGTGCAGCTTGTGCAAAGGCACTCGTCGTTGCATCATCCGAATGGCTCTATTTTTAACGAACAAAATTGTTTGTCTGGCTCAGTAAGCGACCCACGGTGCACCACTAGTCACTACTGCTACTAATCACAGCCCACCGAGTGCTCTCCTTCTCTGTGTCCTCTTCATCGCCGTCTAACTCTGTCAGTTACAGTTGGACGAGCGGCAGCTTTCACTTCCACCATCCGAGCAGCAGACCAGACTGTGGCAGCAGGGCACGCTGTCGCTCTCTCTCTCTCTCTCCTCTCTTGTGTACAGTTTTGTCGCCGGTTTAGTGGCGCCGACTAGCTTAGGCAATATCCAAGCCAGTATCCCCATATCCCCAGTATTCAGTATCGCCCATCTGCAATTCAACTCTTTGTGCGGATGGCACACTTCATCCATGCACTTCATCACATTGTCTCCATTACGATCACTGTTTCTTCCGTGCAGATTGAGCACGATATCAGTACCACTATACCAGCCACTCGCCGTACCACTGTGTCTCCTCTGTGTTGCCGTTGTTCTTTTGGGTAGTTTGCCGCGCGATTCGTCAAGATAGACCACTCTTCTGTCTCGGTGTCTCAGTGCCTCAGTGCACTCTGCTGCGCGGAAATACTTATCACCAGTCTGTGAAGCCATCCTCAACCTCACTTCGACCATTCGCCTCACATCACTCAGCGCGCACATTCGTCAAGCTGTAATTGCCGGCTTTCAGCTTATTTTAGTCCCACTTCACCCAACTGGAAGCAGCTGACAGATGGCACCGAAAACGCGCAAATCGGAAGTCAAAGACGAGCCTAATGGCAACGTCGTGGAAGATTCCGATGATGCCATCGTCCTTAAGCCAAAGATGAATCTGATCAACGGCATCAACGTCATTGTTGGCTGCATGATCGGATCAGGCATTTTCATCTCTCCGAAGGGCGTCATTCAAGGCACCGGCAGTGTAGGACTATCACTCGTCGTTTGGGTTCTCTCGGGTTTATTCTCCCTCATTGGCTCCTACTGCTATGCCGAACTGGGAACGGCAATGCCAGTCAGCGGTGCCGACTATGCCTACATCATGGAGTGCTTTGGAGAGTTTCCCGCCTTTCTTCGCCTCTGGATCGAATGTTAGTTTTCCCTGAGAGAAAGTGTAGCCGTGTTAACTGTTCAACTAATAACTGTTACTGTATCAACTTACCTTAACAACAGGCATGATCGTGCGACCCTGTAACACGGCCATCATTGCGCTTGCCTTTTCCTTTTACACTCTGAGGCCCTTCTACCCAGGTAGATCATTTGAGTTTGTCGTCTAGCCTCTTATTTGATTTGACTTTACTTGACTTTCCAGACTGTGATCCACCAACTGATGCCATTCGACTCTTGGCAATAGTTTGCATTTGTACGTTTAGCTACGCAATGATTCAATTCAAACAGACTGTCACCCTCTTTACCTTTAAACTTCTTTATGCTCATCTGTTGACGTTTTTCCTTCAGGTTTGCTCACTTTTGTCAACTGTTGGGACGTCAAATGGTCGACCCGTGTTCAAGACTTCTTTACCTACGGTAAACTGCTCGCTCTGGCCACTATCATCCTCACTGGCGTTTACCAGTTGGCACTCGGTAACTTTTGAAAGCGCAAATGAACTGTGTTTTTAATAACAATATTTTGATGCAGGAAACACTCAGTATTTCACCTTTGAGCAAGATCCCATGGTGGAGAAGGTGGACATAACGACTATAGCATTGTCATTCTATTCAGGATTATTCGCCTACAACGGCTGGTAAGAACATTGTTGGCCCCTATTTAGGCAATTCATTGTGACATTTTGTTTTTCTTTTCTAGGAACTACCTGAACTTTGTTATTGAAGAACTGAAAGATCCTCACAAGTTAGTTTTGATTGCAACGTTTTAGTATTGATTTATTAATTGCGTAAATGTCCTTAGGAATCTGCCAATTGCAATCTTCACAAGCTGCATCTTGGTTACCGTTGTCTACACGCTGACCATCATTGCGTTCCACTCAACCCTCAGCGTTTCTGAAGTTTTATCTGCCGAAGCGGTGGCTGTGGTAAGAGTGCTAATGACTGATAGGAAATGAACAAGTACAAGTGAAAGACGATATCTTTTGACAGACATTTGCCGAGCGATTGTACGGTTGGATGGCCTGGATTGTGCCCGTCTTTGTCGCATTGTCTACCTTCGGCGGTGTCAACGGCATCCTCTTTACCTCGTCACGGTTCGTGCACTTCACTGCAGTTGATTCAATTTAGTATCTAACAATTGACAATGCTTTAGCCTGTTCTACGCTGGAGCCGAGCAGAAGCAAATGCCGGAGATTCTGGCGATGATTCAAGTGAACCACTTGACCCCCACTCCTGCCGTCATCTTCATGTGCGCCCTCTCACTCATCTACCTGGCATCTAAGGACATCTATGCGCTGATCAACTACGTCGGCTTTGCCACCTGGCTGGCCATTGGTCTGGGCGTCGCCTGCCTGCCCTACCTGCGCTGGAAGCGACCCGACCTGGCTCGACCAATCAAGGTCAACCTCATCTGGCCAACTATCTACATTGCCGCCTCTATCTTCATCACCATTGTGCCAATGTTGGCCGATCCAAAGGGCACTGGAATGGGAGTGCTCATCATTCTCACTGGAGTGCCCGTCTATGTCGTCTTCATTGGCTGGAAGAACAAGCCAAGATTCCTTCAGAATGCCATTGGTAAATTAATAGGTGATTTGTTAAGTTCAACTTTTAATCGCTTTCCCTTATGCAGACGGACTTACGCTGTTTCTGCAGAAAGTTATGGTCGTCGTTCCAGCTGAAAAAACACAGTCGTTATAGATAGGCTAGTTCAACTTGATGACTTGAGAGAAACCTCTTCATTTTGGCCTCGGCTGCTTCAAAATTGGCCAAATCTCGCTCTGAAGTTGTCACTATTGTTTCGAGCAAATTATTTGTTTTTTCTTCTTTCCTCTTTCTGACTATTCAATTTTTTAAACTGACTCTCTCTCTCTCATCCGTTGTTGGTTCTCTCATATATTTTTGTTCTCCTCCAATGTTTCTTTTCTCCGTTCTAGTACTTTGCTATGCATTTACTAGCCATTTGATTTTTTAATTTCAATTATTATCCGGAAAATTATTTTCTACAATTTTCAAAATAGTTATATTTTTTGAAATATTTTTTATTTGAAACATTCTTTTTGTTATACACATCATGATCCCCACAACCACCACTACCACTACAACACAACACAACACTACACCTCTTTCACTTGTCGCCTGATTGCTTTGTCAAGTATTATTTAAACGCAGCGCTCCCCTCCAGTCCACCATCCCCAGCAGCGCACATCAGGCCCACCACCCTTCTCCACACAGGCTCAGGCAGACTATTCACTGTATTTGCTGGATCAAACGCCAACGCAATACCTCAGCAAGACGGCCCAATGCTTCAGCTGTCACTCTCTGATCACAGATTTGCCCTTTGTCTCATGTCATCTCGCCTCTGCCCGAGCCACAACGAAGCCCTTACACTTTTAGTTGTTCAGAGTCGTTTTCACTTGTAGGGTCAGTGACTGCCAGTCAGCACAGATCTGAAAGATGGCACGCTACATCGCTTGTGTTAGCTGTCCACTTGTTCCACTTTCTTATTTTCAGTCACCGCCTCTTCTTCATCTTCGCTGACAGCTACAATCTTCCTTGTCTGCCACATCCTTTCGCCTGGCATAAACCACTCTATTTGAGCCAATAAATTTTATTTGCGTGTGTTCTACTATACAGCGTAGACAATAAATAATATTAAAGTGCTACAGTTGCACTTTTCACTTTGGCAATTAACAGACAATAAATAAATACAAAAAGTGAAATGAAAGTCAATGATCACCACAATGCAAACAGATGTTGGCTCGATGGCCAATGATGAACTTCAATGACAGGCAGCAGCGTCCACAATGCTCACCCACACTGTCTACTAAGCTGTATGAGCTCAATGAGTCGAAGGGCGGCAGGACACCACTGGAAGGCACTCAAATCTATGTACAGGATGGTCAGTGTGTGGCATCAACTGAGCGATGACTTCAGCAGTTGATATTTTTAATAGCATGGGCATACCTTCTGTCAGTTTGAAAGAAGTGAGACTGACAGGCTGGTAAACCAAAAGCTATGATGATGATGATTTTACAGTGGCACCGGTAGAGTTCATGGACAAGATTTGGCGTGAAAGAAGTTATCGTGAAACTGTAATGTCGAGTTGAGTATTTCCATCCAAACAACGTGAATGCCTTTAAAAAGACTGAAAACAAATACAAATTCGTTATTGAATATCAGGACGAGTTAAAAGCGACTAGTACAGTTGTGCGTCAATTAATCCGGAAGAAGTGCAAAATTTGTCTAGTTTATGTAAACTCTATGTAATTGTCCTTGAAAGCAAACTTGAATAAGTTCGTTCATTTGCAGCGACAGCGGGTCATCTGCGAAGCACTGATACAATCAACGCGCGTTTCCTGTTCTAAATTAGCTTCCCAGTAACCAATACATCAACATGTGTGTTTACTTTGTCAGGCAAAAAGTTGTGCAGAGGTGCTTGTCAGGCAGTACTGCTTTTAGGCGACATTTTAGGTGGATGACTGCACTGGGTTGGCAGTAGTGGAAGTGCTCTGATGACTACAGAAAGCTCATCACAATTATACATCATGAATGTCACTAGGCTAAACCAAAAGGTAGCGCATAATAAATCACCGTCATGAGTGGGCAGTGAGTGAATGCTGGTCCACTCGCTCGCAAGTGGCCCAATTGTTCTCTACCAAATGAATGACATCGCACAATTAGCAGTAGCGGAAGTGAGTGCCTGTCTGCCACTATCTGCATCGCATTGTCTGGCTAGAGTGGACTGATTGCATTGTTCATTAGTGTTTGCTAGCTGGCAATTAACAACATATCGCTACCATTCAGCACAGTAATCTAACTATTAAATCAACTCACGCTGATGACTTTATCAACTGTTTATAATGAAAAACCACTTACTCGTTTGGAAAATGAGGCAGTTTGCATCCGTCAATAACAAAAAAGTTTATCCTGTGTCCTGAAAATAAATTTTTGTTTAAAAAATTAACATAATTAAACAAAAATTTACCTTGAAATCCCCGAATTGCTTCAGTGAGCACTTGTTCGTTCCGGATATTTTTACAATATGCCACTGTTTCAATTTGATCTTGAGTCAGGGGCTCCTCAATTTCCACAGTTGGTGTCGAGTTGGATGCTGCCTCTGGGGGAGCATCACCACTGCCTTCCATCATTTCCAATCGCTTGTCTAACTCTGAAAGCATTACTAAATTGTATAATTTAAGATGACGCTAGGAGAAGCATACCTTCGCAATAGCACGGGTGAATGTAGTGCAGTTTGGGACACCGGTAGTCGTAGACCACTTCCACATCATTGTATTTCAGTTGCCGATGATTGTGCTGGCCCAGCTGCAGTGTGTACAGATCAGAGTCAGACTGATGTGTGGCGCCACTTCCTTCCTGTGCTGTTGTTGGGTTTGTTGTCGGTACCCCGGCACTTGTTCTCGTGGTCGTCGTCTCATCGACTCGGAAGTGTCGCTCGTATTTGAGTAGTTCGAGGTAGTCGGTGTTGTTGCTGCTCTTAGCAGGGCTGCCAAGACTGTGCTGCAAGTTCAAAGTCAAACATGTGGCAAGCAGCATTGCCGCCAAAAGGCACTGTTTTGTATTCAAGTGCATTTTTTGACAGACTATTGGACGCTCTTCCTGACGTTGGTCGGCAGTGATCGGTTAGTTAACACAAACGATGAATTCCGGTTTGACCCCGGATTTTCTTAGTTGTTATTGTGGAAAAGTTGTCGGTTTGGCGGAGAGATGCAAAAGATAGCTTTTCCTCTGAAGTCACCATTCAAAAGGGTTTTTACCCAACTACTACTACTAATTTTTTGTGCACAATGCTGATTGAGCTCTAAATATAGCATAGTGCTAGGCAAAAGTGAAATAAAGAACAAAATATAACATGTAAAGCCACCAACAATAACACAAATGTGAAATGTTTATGATTAAAAGCGTCGTCCTTGTCGTAGTTTTTTTGGTGGAGAGCGGTGAGAGGCACATCGAACACTGACTGCAGAATAGCGCTGGAATCACTTTGACGCGTTTAGAGCTCAGTGCTCATTTGAGCAGTTCAGCGCAGTACATTTTTTCAAGGATCGATAGACGGGCAACAAAAAGTTGGTTTCTAGTTGGCAACTGGATGGAATGCATAAGCAACTCAGAGCAATCGATGTAGACGGTGCTGTTTGGGATGGCTGGTCACGACACCAACTGGTGCTGCTGCTGGTCGAGTCGTCGTCGTCGTTGTTGTGGTGATGATGGTGGTAGGCACAATGCAACACGCAAGGCAAGGCAGAGTAACCTAACGGTGGACACTTGAGGTGACTTTCCAGCGACAGGCACACTATGGGAAGTGTCTTCTACTTAGAAGCGCACTTTAATTGTTAACTCTCGATGTTTAATTGAAAGGTGCTGCAAATGTTGTAAACGACTAATCGACTCTCTGAAATGGCAATGTGCGGCGAGGCACTGACACATGTGACACACCGCACTATGTCTTCTCTCTCATCTCAGTCAGACTTCATAGCCGACTATTGGTCAGCTTTACCGATTTAGAGCTTCGACATCAGACTCTTCGATTGACCTCACTGAAGGTAGTACTGCTGCTACTGCTGGTGGTGGTGGTGGTGGTGGTGGTGGTAAAGAAATGAACAAATCGCAGACCGGT
>JAALOO010001934.1_pt1 | contig 12607 bp, 6 predicted proteins | sample 7257641 | NCBI WGS metagenome assembly JAALOO01 (sample SAMN14085613, study PRJNA598686) | mite metagenome | biome: ENVO:01001000; feature: ENVO:01001002; material: ENVO:01001226; isolation source: single female mite from University of Michigan culture on fish food culture... ... | reverse complement strand
TCTCTCTCTCTCTCTCTCTCTCTCTCTCTCTCTCTCTCTCTCTCTCTCTTCTTCCTTCTGAATCAGCTTTCTTGTCTGCTCAGTGTGACATATCACTAAGCCATTTAAATTTCACTCGTCGACCTGCCCTCTCCTCTCTCCCTCCCTCTCTCTGGTGCACGAGTTGTTGATTATACGGCACCGTCATGCAGCAAAGTCAAGCAAGAGCGTGTACTGCAGTGTTCCGATGTGAATACATGTGGCCACACAATGGCACGTTTGCTCACTTTGGCTTGCTAGCGACACAAGTGACACTCTGACTGCTCCCTCGGTGGCTCTCTGGCAGGCGAACAGATAGCATTGCGGGCAAACGATGAACTCTTTGGCTGCAAGCGGAGTCACTGTCAATCGGCCTCTGCACATCCGCAGCCAGGACTGCACTTCTTGCCAGTTTTGCCATTCTGCAGACGCCTTCTGCAGCCTCCCTTCTCATTGCCAAGTTCTTGTTCGGTTATTAGCACTGCAGTGTGTCCTCAGCACAGCTGACGAGCAATCCACTGACTGCAGCCCTACACCACTCGATACATCCTACTCACCTAACACTGATGTACACTGATCATCATCAACAACAGCAGCAGCAGCAACAGCATTCCTCAGTGTAGCAACTGCACAGCAGGCCTCCCAGTTTCAACTGTTGAAGTCTGTCGAATGCCATAGCTCAAAGTAGTACATCAAAGGGAGAAAGTTTAACGGCCTGGAAGCGGCCAATGAAGTGTACAGTACAGCTCCCTACAGCTGACAGCTGCACCGTACAAAGGCCATCGGTGCTAAATGGCAGACGTGTGGAATCTACTGGCGTCACAAAGACAGCAACGTCGCTTCTGTACCGCTCCTGCCGCACTGGCGATTGCTCGAATTGCTCGAGAATATGATATGAATGAACGCAAGGGCAATAAGTACGCTATTTTGATGCCTAACATACTCTCTCTCTTTCTCTCGCTACAATGAATCGAATGTCGATTGGGGTTGCCGACTCAGTGCTCTTGCTGTGTGCTGGAGTGTGTGTGTATATTTGCACTGATCTCTCAACTGATGCACTCTGCCCTTTCCACAGTTTAGATCATCAAGCATTCTAATAATAAAAAAAAGCAAACTGACATTTCAAGAGGGAAGGGGCCACCAGAGAGCGACCGCTCTGCTGAACGCAGTGATGAGCAGATTGTTGCGCTTATCATTAGCAAACGAAATGTGCGACCATTGTTGTAGTCCTCAGCAGTGGTAATACCGCTCCCGCAACATCCGCCAAATGATCATTCATTCAGTTCAGTTGCCCACTTCACTGCCCATCTCATTCTCCTTTCATTCTCATACTCTGGCCCCATTACGATGTGCTATTGTGCCCGTCGCCCAGGCCTTGTTGTGTCCGTCGTCGATTCTTGTCAATGGCCACTAAATGAACTGCATATTAAAAAGGTTCGTCAAAGCAAAGAGACTCGACAGGGTGAAGGGCGATAATGAAAATGTGCTAGCAACAGTGAATCTACTGAACCCACCAAAAAGTGTGGAAGCTGAATCAAGCCAGAGAATTGGCGATGAATGTTGCACCTTGCGATAAAAATCGGCTTTGGAGAGTCAGTGCAAGCAGCAACTTGATGCTCTGATTCAATTTTCCATTTAGAATTCAGTTCAACTTTGGTTCAACTGTGCAGATATATCTGCCTGTTTGTGGCAGCGTGAACGACCGCAAATTTAATTAACCGCCGCATAATTAGAGCTCGCGCCAGTGAGCTCGTAGTTCTGTATTTACATTGCTTTCAGTGTGCAGTTTGTCTATCATCTGCGGCAGTGTGCTTGCTACTTCAAGCAGACAGTGGAAACCCTTGTTTGTGCTCCTTCAACTTCTGCTGCTGCACCGAGCCACACACCGACTGCTGCAGATGGTTGGCGTCTTTCTTCTCTTTCAAGTCAAAGCAAAAGCAGCAAGTTTGCGGCACAGCTTTGCTATCTGCAGTTTAAATGCTGGTTTTCAACTTTTTAGTCCGAATTCCTGGGCCTAACTGAATATAGTGAAGAAACTCAATTTAAGCTGAATTTTCATTTGAGCCGAACAGCTAAATCTAGTGAATCTAGTGCCAGTCGGCGTACCACCTCCTTGTTAGCTGGTCCTCTCTAGCCGTACCCACACTGCAGACTCGCAGCATGCGGTGTACGCTAATAGCACTGTTAAATGCTCCCATTCGGTCCATCAGTGCGCAAATGTATGCAGAGAAAAAGGGAAAAAAGCAATCGCGTCACACGTTGCACGATCACACAGGCACTGTTTTGTTGTTCATTTTCTCCCACTGCTCTGTGCCCCTAATTAGGTTCACAAAATCTAATTTAATTCCAAATTTAGTTACCACTTTGCGGGAGAGGGAGAGCCGCAATGCTCTGCACCGGACAGCACTGCCACAGCACTGTACATGGACTTGGAGCAGAAATACAAAGCTTCAGGCGGTGCCAAGAGAAATTGCTTTTGGGTTGAGCTGGCCAGTGCACGTGCCCTACTCTTGGCGGTGAGCTCCTGTACAGCTAGTGATGCATGTACCGGCAAACACATAGTTACACTAATTGTGGCATTGTCGTATTTATTGCCTAGCGATGAACTTGACAACGTCTCTTGGACCATTTCACTTTCGCTTGATTTCCGCTTGCCAGCAGCAGCAATGAAGCTGGTGAGTTGGCAAACAAACTTCAGAGATGTTTGAGCGAAGACAAATACCAGAGCAAAGGCCATCACCGTTTCATCAGAAGTCGACAGGAAAGAAGAAATTCCGTAACTGGAGAATGTCAGAGCTGCTGCTAACAAGCAAAGATACGTATAGATTGCATTTAATTCACATGCACTAATACGACTCAATGTACAATCTTATTATGTTTTCTATTGATTCAACAATATTACTTGGAAATTTCTAATATATGAGAGAGTTCTTTAGAATTTTGAGAATACCTTCCAATGCTCTCTGATATTAACCAGAGCTTTCAATACAATATGAATTCACAGAAAACATTATCTCTTGTTACAAAGTCTGAGTTTTTGCAAATATGTGTATACTTGATACCATTTTCAAATGCAAACAGATGTTCAGAATGAGTGAGGCACTAAATAAACGAAGAGACGTGCCGTTTGCTAACACACCAAATAACGATTGTGTGAACAAACAAATTGCACAAAACTAGTTGGCACAAGTCAATTCTTCCACTTATCTGTGGTCAGTTTTAATTAGTTTTCCTGGAACACATCTCGATTACTGCCCGCAAAACGTCATTTGCAAATGGCCGTTAATTTGGCAGTTGGCACAATAATCGTACTTTTAGCCCAATCTGGACACACAGTTTTCTTGTTCATTCTCTGGCCACCTTTTTCTCAGTCACATAATCGTAAATCAAGTCGCTGGCGGTCATAGTTCAACTGTGCATGCACTCAAACAGACCGCAAGCAAAAGTACCACTACTGTTCATGTTTGGTTGCTAGGCAAAGTGGCCTCTTTCAGAAAGCACCAAGTTTGTTGCTAACCAAAGTTGCTTTTCCTGAAGGAAGCACACATTTTGAGCACGGTCAATTAATCTGAGAAAAGCTTTTTCCAAAGCACAGAAGTGCCAGAATGATAGCAGAGCGATTCGAGCCAAGTAATTAGGAATTATACTGGTTGCGCCATTTTTTCTTCCCAAGCCAATGCAGAAAGAGTGCGGATGAGTTGACAAAACTGCCAGTGTTTTTTTTTCGCCAAGGTGTAATCGAAAGTTCACTAGAAGGCAAATTAGCTAGCATCTTCAAGTTGAGCACTTTGAGTAGTTGCCATATGTTTGCCATGCAGCAGCAACAACACCGAATCGAAAACGTTCCGGCTTTGGTCTGCAGCAAATGTGGAAACATGTCGACGGGGTGCTCGTAAACTGCCGTCATGTTTGTTATTACCAGAATATTTCCAAAACTACACTATTGCAAAACAATAAAAAATTCTGGAATGTATCTACAAGTCGCAGTCTGGTAGGTGCAGTCGCAAAGTTTACAATAAAAAAAGTTTTCAAAGTGAAGCATCTGTGGCCTTTGTTTTGAACATAATGTTGCTATACCTTTAATTAAAAATGACTAACGTTTTTTCTAAATAAAAACGCGTAAAACAGACACAAATTTTGAAAAAGATACAAATACTCATCACAACTTGATCGCAGTAAAATTTTTTATTTGTTTCAAAACACAATGTTTTGCTAGTTTTGCCCAATTTTCCTTATAGCTGGCAAATAACAGCCAGTCAGTAAATATGGGCAGCACTGGTCAGTGTGCAATTAAGTTTGATTTACTCTTCGGACAGTCTTACCACGCACACACGCTTGTGAGAGACAAATTCGTATGGCAAAAAGAGCCAAAGTAATGTGTGTGAGTGAGTGCATGTCTGCTTCAATGATCGGCTGATCGAGTCTAATTGAGACCGGACCATCGTATTACGGTTATTACGCCTGGCGCGTGCACTTCTTCCCGCTGAACGACTCCAAGCAACAGTGAGGCAATTTGCTCGTTTCTAAATTTAAAAATTCAAACAAAACAAGTCAAGAGAGTAGAAGAGTGGAAATAAGATATAAAAAGTTGAAGAAGAGAACGAGAGGAAAGTTGTTGCGGTAAAGGAAGAGTACGAAGTGAGAGTGGAAACAATGTCCACAGTGTGAGTCACCGAGAAGAGGACAAGGTGCCGCCGCTTGGAGAAGAGCCTCGACAGGTCTATCTTGGTAAGGCAAAGAGTGTTGCTGGTGCTGGTGCTAGTGAGTGAACGAAGGCAAATGAGATAAAAATACATTGCAAAGGAGAAAAAACAAAATGAAATAGAAAATGCATTGCAGGCAACAACACAAAGAGACGCTCAACGGGACCACTGATTGCGCCCAAATTAATGGACGAAGGAGTGAGTGAAAGAAAGAAGAGGGAAAGGATAGAGAAAGAGCTACTAAGCGAGGCACTATAATTAGAGCTAAACTTGACTTATGTTGTTTGGGCTGAAAAAACGGTGATTGAAAGCGATACCAGCTGACGATGACACACAGTGCCACTGTGAAGGTAGCTCCTGTCGTAGCCGTTGTGCCTCTTGATGGTGTTGTTGCGGCTGGTGAATTGCACTCCATTGGACAGTGCACTGCTGACAACAAAGTCAGCGGTAAGTCACCTCGCGGTAAAGGTAAACACACTCCGAGTGGCAGAGTGACAGCAGTACGACAATTCTCCATTTTTTTCTCATTCACTCTCCCTTCTTTGCCAAGAAATCTGCACAAAGTCGGGTTTTGTTGCACTTCTGCGACAACTGCAACAGATGAGCGAGGCGAATGCCTTTTTAAATTCTGCAGAATACGAACCGATTTAGATCTGGCGAAAAATAGCTGGTAGGTAATAAGGGTGATACGTGAAAAGATTAAAACTACAGTAGTTGTTTAATAGCATAAAGTCAGCTTTCAAGAATTACAGAATATTAGTAGATTTACTGGCAAACACTTATTCACCAAGCAAACATATTCTCACTTGCCAAAGATAACAAGCCGGTGCTTTAACCGGCACCAAGGTTACCGGTGTTTTCTGCATTGCCAAGTCAGTCATTACGCCAGTGTTAATGAGCCAAGTGGCAACCAGTCTCTTCTAGATTGCTACTAGTTAACTGCAGACTGTTTTTATTCTATTTCAGTTATTTACTCACATTTCGCTGATTTCACTTTTATTTCACTAAAAAAGATTTCGCAGCATTTTGTTGATACCACTTTGTATATTGACTTCAAATACTTTAGCAAATCAATCCATAAAAATAATGGAAGTATACTTGATGACAATCACCATTATAACTGATGTCTACAGCTGACTAGCGGCAAATAATTAAAGCAACATGCGGAAAACAAAAGGGAAAAGGGGTGAGGACGACAGGGAAGAGAATACGACGGAAAGTACTCCATAAATCAACCCAAGCCGGTTGATAAAGGCGGCAATTGAGATGGCACCGACGATAGTGGCGTGGAGGCCAGTGGCTGAGGCGGAGAAAAGCGCAAGTGGCTGAAATGGTAACAGTTCCGCCTGATTGCACAATGCGACAAGTGTTTTAGAAGCTGTAGCTGTCGTCCATAATATTTGCAGCAGCAGCAGCTAAAGCAGCCCAGTGGTAGTGGCGGTAAGCCTTTAGCTGGCGACTACCAAGCCGCTAAAGACTAATAGACTTGGTAAATGACCGATAATGACTGTGTCAGAGTGGCGGAGTGATGCGATGTGATTGTGCAGCGTAACAGTGCCACTGGCAATGGGTGCCAAGCCACCGCCACCGCCGCCACCACCACTGCTGCTCGCATACACAGCGCCAATTAACTTTGGATCAGTCACCAGGCATACAAAATGAAGGGGAAGTAGTGGAGTTGCTGATGTTGGTGCTGGTTTCGGTGGCACATACCAACACGGAATTGTCTTCTTGTTAGTGAAACCAACAAATCAGGGAGCCTATCAAAACCACACGATCGTGCTGCAGATTTTACTCCTCCTAATTTATCCAGTAGCTGTAAAGGAAAGTTAATTAAATTTTGTCAGGTTTGTTTGATAATAGTGTTGTGGCGTTTTGGGATTGCCCAAGTGATGAGGCGACTTCTGAGAATTGCCAAATTCACCAGTAGTACCCTTAAAATGAGTAGACGGTATAAAGTTTCTACAGGAATTGCGGCACATCTGTTGTATTGGTTGAGTCGTTGTGCAAAAATGAACAAGGTCAAATGTCAATTACTATTAATTTAATATCTAACAAAAGAAAGAGAAAGAAGAGCTGTCACTGGACGACCACTTCTGGGCTACCACTAAAGCAATTGCCTTTTATTAACGTAGAATTGCTTTTGGCTCGCTCAAACTAACTGTGAGTGGTTTGTCTTGTCCCCAGTTTTCTTTTTTATGCGGATTTACTTAGGGTCACAGTGGCTAAGCAACGCTAACTTAAAAAGACATAAGTATTCAACCGGAAAACATTTAAAAAACTGAGTAGGTGGCATCTCTAAGGGGACTTAAAACGACGGGAGAGTTTAGTCAAGCACTTTTGTCAACTCCGGAAACGCACAGTCTTCTACAAAGACCACACACTCACTTGGTCCAGTTACCACGGCGACATGTCTTAGTCATCATTAATCATGGCATCAAATGAAACGCAAATTGTGACCAGAACAACCCTTAGCATTAGTTTGTCTTTTTGTGTCAAGAATGCTAGAGGCCAAAAACAATTTTTAACTAAAGTTGTTGTGAAAAATATTTTTCAATAAATGATCAGATGAGAGGGAATAAAACACAACAAAATCTCAATTTTTATAAAGTAAACAACTGGCAATAATACAAAAGTATAAATGAGATAAACATTTTTGTCAGTTAAATCGTTTTTTATAAAATAGACCAGAATCCAAACAGGAAATTAATATCCTACAGTACTGTCAACAAGTTGTGTGTTCAACTAAAATATTTTTTTAACTTTTTAAAATAGCACAAAAATACCTTTCAAATTGCAAAGCTTTTAATTTCAATCGCATTTCATGCTCATCATCCATTTCCTTTATACTTTCTGCCTACATATACACTACATTCCTTTGCTAAAGTGCAAGCAAATATTGCGTGACTCGATCAGAACTGAGTAGAGCACGTTTGAGCAGTTTTTAGTGCATTATTATTTGAACCACTACTTGCTGCTACTGCCAACTGCTATTCTTTTTTATTGGCCGTCTGACGAGCAAACACCAGCACTAGGCAGTAGCATCAACGACAGTCTTCTGCACTAGAGCACATTTCTATTTCATGGCATGAATATTCTTTGCCATCTGAAGGTTTCTTCTCTCTCTCTCTCTCTCTCTCTCTCTCTCTGCGCTGATGGCAACAATTTATCAGCATTGCATGAATTAATAGCCCTATGTGCATCGTTCAAGCAAGCCATCATTAGCAATGATATATGATGAAAGCGAACATGAGAGTCGCAGTTCTAATTACTCTGTTACCCACTGAAACAATGAAAAAAGATAAGCAGTAAAAACTCTAAGATGAAACACAACACAGTTTTCACTAAATAAATTCTTTCATTCTTTCTTTGCTAGTTTTTAATATAAAATTTACCAATTGATGTAATAGCAACAACAAACGCAGTTTTCTGGAAAAGTCAAAAGATGCAAATGTCAGGGTTATTAGAAATTGCCCTGACAACACAGTCACTTAGTCAAAGGGCAAATATCAAAGTCACTTTGAATTTGGCGGCACTTAACTGGCAGTGTCAGTGAAATATTGTGATGAAGGGTAACGGCAATTCAATCGGTGCAATGATGAATTTACAATATAAAGTAAAGCCTAGTGATTGCACCCTCATGCTTGACACCAACAACAGCAGCAAAAACACTTTTACTAGTACAAATGCAGCTTTTTCATTCACCAATCATCTGGCATTTTGTTGGGTAACACACACTGACAAGACGATGATGCATTCTGTCTCAAAACTTTGCTAGAAATAGTTCTGTTATTGCTAGTGAAAAATGACCTGACAATTTTTATTATAGTTTTTTACTGTCTAGTTAGATTATCCTTAAACAAAAAATGTTTCTCATGCGAGTTATATCGGAACAACAAATTTCTAATGCAAATTAAGAGTAACAACACATGTTTTGGCACCACAAGGTTGTTTGAGGCTACTCACAAGAACTAGTAATTGTAAGTGCATTGTTCGCAGCATTGGCGCCGCCGTACGTGTGAGCTAGTGGTCGGCATTGCCCGTAATCGAGCCAAATGAAATAATCGATTAGCCTCAGTTTGAGTGCAGTTTGTGTCGATTGGTTTGTCTACGATAATTGGTTGCTGCTGCTGGCAAGGACTGCTCTTATGTGACCGGTTATTTAAGGTATTATGTCTCACTGTCACATTAGCACTTCCACTTGCACAGTTGTTCGCGTGGTTAAGGCTGTTTTTGAAAACGGTAACCTTCAACGGTGTCTTTCGACTACGCGGATACGGAACTGAACGTGAAAGCAGAAGTTGAAGGGAGAGAAGGAGAGAGTAGAAAAAGGTGAACAGTTGAAAAGACAAAACAAAGCACTGGCGACACTGCACTGGCCATTGACAGCCACACAAGGCCGTCTGCTTGAAATGGCATCAGTTGAAGTAGTGGCATCCTCTACTGCTAGTGGCACTTTTGTTTCACTTAATATTTTCAATCAAAAGCTAGTGTTCAATTTTGCTCATTATCACACTCTCTAAACAAGTCTGCCTGTTGGTCACATTCATTTGAAGACAGGGTCACCAAATCGCCACTTGACCGTCAACGCGATCACTTGAAGCACGATCTCACTTTCTGCTACAACTGTGTAAAGCTCAACTTGAAACCTCCAGTGATCTGCACTTTGCCTCTGAGATGAAAAACAAAGCACGCATAGGAGTTAGTTGCCTGTAGGTGGTAACGAGTTCTGAACAGCAGCAGCAGCTCCTTTCACATGGCGTAGAAGGATTTGCCATTGAACGGAACCAATCACTTAAACCACTTGGCACCAATCTCTCCTCCTCCTCCTCCTCCTCCTCCTTTTCTCATTTTGGTACAACTTTCCTACATGTTGCTTTTTATATTTTACTCTTGTCATCATCAGACTTTGTTCTATTCTTATTTTTGCTGTCGCTTTGATTGACATTCCCTCATTCATAGAACACATTGACTTTCAATGCAAACATCTTCTGTCGACGGCTGCTTTGAAGAACAACCGGCAAACTAGTGAAGGAATTGGCGGCCGTACTCAAAAGCACACACAAACTGTGCATGTTCATTATACAAGAACAACTGTTAATAATAGCCATTATTGATTGATTGCTCTGCAGCACACAAAATGACATAATCATTAGCTGAGCTCAGTGGTTGTACAAATTATTAATTGACTAATTGCCGGGTAGCACACGCCGCTGACATTGTGAAAAATGCCGTTCAGAGCTGTTGTAAAACTGCAGCAACAGGCTGCCAGTGATGACTGTCAAAACTGACAACAGTTTCAAGTTGGAAGGTCCATTACACATGCTCAACACTGGTGACCGGTAGTTTTTACTAAAGAAAAAATTATTGATTTATCACACCAAAAGCCTTTGTTTTATTTTGTCAATTGCCGTCTACTAGGTGCGACATAATTCTTGAAATACTGATTTTATAAAAAAAAATGTTTGCAAAAGTAAATGTAAAGAACACTTTTATATTGCCACTAGATTGTCATCTATCGGCAAAGGCGTGTACAAACTTAGTGAAAAGCAACGCAACTATTGGCAGTCTTGATCTTGTTTTCATTGACATAAAAAACGAATGAATCATTGAAAAACCTTGTGACAGCCATAAGATTAATTTTGCTTTTATACTGAACAAACAATTATATTTTTTTTGATAGATTTATGCATTTAAAAGCAAAAGAATTTAATATTGAGATAACAGTACTAGATTTTAAAAAGCAAACTTTGCATAGATGCTTATTGATGTCAATGAAAACAGTCAACTGTTATTACAAATATTGTCCAAGTTAGTGATTGTACAAAGTTCATCATTTTTCAATGCTACTGGCAGTTGCTTTCAGTGAATTATCTACTGACCAACTGACAAAATGCGAGGTTCATTGCTTAAAGGAGAAAGGAGAAGAAGCTTTGGATGCCAAGATCACCGTGTTTAAGCAGCATTGCGGCCGGCGCTGGATGCCTCGTACACACACGCACGCCGGTGAATGTGGCTGTCATTAGCATGCCAATGTCAACCGTAATTCAGCGCCACTGGCTATTTATGTCACTGGCATCTGACTTTCTCTTTGTGTCATTATTTAATTTGCAGAATAATCATTAATGGCAATCGAAGGCAGTTTGGCAGCGGCACGCTGAGTGTGTGCAGACAACGGAAGGCTCAACACTGGCGTCAGAATTGTGGACAGGCCACTTCAGGCAGGCTCGGTGCTGGCTCATTGTTTGTACTGTCGGCGTCTGTGCTTGGAGCAAGTTGTAGCTGCAGCATTTACATAATTTGAAAGGTGATTCAGCTGTTGCTGTTGATCACTGCCGTAGTGTGACCGCACGCATATCCGTGTCTAAATATACGTTCACGGTAGCCAGCCAGCAAGCCAGCCATCCATTGAGGCAGCCAGGCAGTGCTGTACGGACAGATCATTGTCCGTGTGCCTTTGTGGCACGAGCACCATTGTTGGGGCAGTGATAATGACACGCTGACACACTCTTACAAGTATACTCCTGCTTACTCTTGCCAGTGCCGTTGAACGTGAACAGCGCTAGCGCAAAGGGCAGCCAGCTACCGGGCAGAAGGCTAACAAGTGTCTCTTGTGCGAGTCAGTGCCGATGACATCGAAGGTGTGCAGAACAGCCGCGCCAGTGCCAAGAGACTTGAAGAGGAAGGCGCACAGTGAGAAGCAGACTTCTTGGAAGGTCGCTCTGAATGCTCCGTCGACCTCTCTCTCCCTCTCAAGCCTCCTTCTGCTGTTCTCATCGTTCCCCTTTTACTTTCATATTAATATCGCTCTCATTGACGCTAAATGCCACTTAGATCAGTCCGTCCCAAGGATGGCAATCTAGGAAGTGAGCCTGCTGTACTGAGCGGCGTATGTTCTACTGTACAGAAAGCGCACACTACACCACTTGCACGTACTTGACTCGTCAGCTTTCCTTGGCCAAGTCCACCACTTCTTCATTAGTGTAATTTGCCGCTTCATCTTCGTCATCATCCCCACGCTGATGATGCTTCCACATTTTCCTACAACAATAGCAGTACAGCATTTTTTGCACAAGCACCCTTGTCCACTGTGCGGTGCACTTTAGTGGCTGTAATAGTAAAAAATATTTAAAAATACATACACAAATAATAGTGTATTTTTTATTTTTTTTTTATAAAAATCGATAAAACAGTGTGCGCTAAAACACTGTTTGGGTAAATGACATAAATAAATCGATTGACGAGCTGACAAGGCCAATAAAAACCAAGTTTTGGCGGAGTAGCACACCTGAAAAGTCACTGACAGCTTGCAAGGGTTTGGCTGTTTAGCGAAAGTGCTACAAGTCAATCTGGCGATGGTAACGCATTGATAAAGGAGTAAATTGATTCCATTAATGATGAAAACAAATTTTTTCCAGTCAATAGGGTTCTAAAAATTAAATGCTCAAAAAATTGTTTGACAGACACAAACGCAGTATTGTTGACGCTAGTGTTACCTTTGCTTTATGCTGTACCTGTTTTGTACAGTTGTATCACTGTGATGACGCATTAATTAATTGTCATGGCAATAGCGCTAATTGATATCATGAGTCACAGAGTGACCAGAGTGAATGCACTTTTTTTCAATGTGTCTAACTATCCGTTTTTGAGAAGAAACTGATCAATCGAATGGGAGTGTACGCTTGAATTTATTTAAAAAAGTTCGTGATACAAAACACTTGTGTTCAGTTTTTGTGTTTTAATTATTTTTAGTTTAGAGTATTATTTTGATAACTATAAAATACTTAGCTATTTATTAAATAATATAATAACAAGAAATAATGCAAATGACTAAACAACAGGGGGGTAAGTCTGGCAAGCCAGGACTACAGCGAGCCTTTTTTTGC
>JAALOO010001931.1_pt1 | contig 12615 bp, 6 predicted proteins | sample 7257641 | NCBI WGS metagenome assembly JAALOO01 (sample SAMN14085613, study PRJNA598686) | mite metagenome | biome: ENVO:01001000; feature: ENVO:01001002; material: ENVO:01001226; isolation source: single female mite from University of Michigan culture on fish food culture... ... | reverse complement strand
AGAGAGAGAGAGAGAGAGAGAGAGAGAGAGAGAGAGAGAGAGAGAGAGAAGGCACTGTGGCACCGAATGCCGCAAGCCACTGCGAAGACTGGTCCATGTTCGCCTTGGAATGCAGTAGTAGAGCATCACATTGCAGCCACTGCCGCTGATTTGCACGGGTGACGGGCACCAAAGATGCTACCACTGAATTGCTGCAGTCACCCACTGTCATTAGCCATCTTTGGCCAATTGAGATGGCGCGATGATGCTCATTGCTATTTATATTTCCTCTCAACCACCGTCATCTGGGCGTCATCAGCGAGGGGTGCAGAAGACCCCGCACACTGCAGAGGACTTCCACCACTCAACCACCACAACTACCACTCATCTCCTCAAGGTATTGGCCGCAACTCTCCAGTGGCCCCTTCTCTTCCCTTCCCGGCAATGGCCAATAACAACAACAAGCTCTATTTTGCCTTTCACTTCTCTTCACACCACACCAGAACAGTGGCAACGACAACCTACGACAAGTTCACACCAAGCACACTACGGCAGCAATTAGTCAGATCGATTGGGCTTTGTTCAACTTTTGTTTATTAGAGCTAAAATAAGAACTTTGATGGCAGTGTGGGCACTTACCCACAACCCTACCATCATCATCACCAGTGTAGGTAACAATCAAAAACTGGTAAAATATTGCAAGGAATAACAGAAGAAGAAGAAGAGAAAGGTGGTGACTGCTATGTACAATGAGGGGTAACAATTGCATTCGGCGGGTTCACTGGGCAAATTGTTTTGTGTATGTGTTTGGGGACACAACCGTAGGTTTGAGGAGCATATGACAGTGTGTGTGTGTGTGTGTGTGTGTGTTCTGTGTGATAACAGCAGTGATGGTGGCACAGGCACAATGCTTAGCGCAGTGCAAGTCTGAAACTGGAGAAGAGACAGGCGCTTGCAGAAGGAAAAACAGGGAAAAAACAAGTGTAATGAAAAAATGGACAGTTAAAGATAAGGTGACAGGTGAGCAGCTGAGGTGTAATTAGTGTATGTAGTGTTTAAGTAGAAACTAAACGATGCTGGAAGACATGAGGAGTTGAACGTGTGGCGACACACCGAGAGGAGTGTGCCTTTTGCCTCTCTCTGCTGATTGACGCCATGACTAGGTCGCTTTGGACTGAAGAATGCCAAACCGAAGGCGCATCTGCTCGTAGAAGACAAACACCAGGACGGTGTGCGGAATGAGACGAATCAGCGCCGGCTCAAACCCCTTGAAGTAGCCCATCACGCCAAAGGAGCGGTAGACGTCTCCACAGGCCTCTTTAATGCTCTGTCGTCCCTCTCCACTGGCGCACATCATCCGCGACTTCATCACATCCAGCGGCTGCGTGAGCGCAGTGCAGACGACACTCGTAAAGAGGCTCGAGACGACGTGCGTCCTCACCTGATCGCCCGGCATGCTGAGGTACCGCACTGCGATGTGCTTGAACTGGTCGTACATGGCCAGCTGACCGATGGACACCAGAACGGCTCTTGAGATGGCCATGGAGGAGCCCTGGAAGAGGGCGCCGACGCCCTCATTCTTGATGATCAGGTACAGCCCTCGAAAGACATTACCGTAGTTGCGCTTCAGATCGGTGGGCAGTTTGATGTCATTCTGCATTCTGGTGTTAGTCAAGTCTGCTGGCACTCCGACCAGACCACCTGCAGCGCCAGAGGCGGCGGCCAGGACGATGCGAGTGTGTAGCGGTAGAAGGGTTTCATTGCCAGCGCCTATTTTTTGCTTCGCCACTTCGTAGATGGCAAAGCGCGTTGTCGAGTAGGTGAGCTGGCGTAAAATGGAGGCAGACAGACCGTTGTAGAGCGCCAAGAATCCGTTTGTTTTGATGACGCGCACCGTAGAGGCAAACAGACTTTGAGAGCCGCCAGGCAGTTGACCAGAAGTTTGATAGTAGACCTTCATAGTGTCGATGGGATGTGTAAAGCACACGGCTAAGGCAGAGGAGACGCCCCCAAAGTACCATCGGGGCACACGAGCATCCTTACTTGAAACACTGGTGAGTTGTTCTTTCAGTTCTGTTGTACGAGTAGATGAAGACATTTAGAGCATGAATCAACTGTGACATGAAACTTTCGCTGTACGGAAGAGCAGAAGACAATGTCGAAAAAGTTCAAAGTTACAGTTCGAATTAATTTGGGTTAAAGCAGGGTTAAGGCAAATTTTAGAACTTTTGACACACGTTTGGGTTAAAACTGCGGAAGCTAGGAACACTACAACACAAAACGGTACTTACTTTTGCGAATAAAAACATTGGTTAGAGTGTTTCGAGATTGGCTGATATCCATTTTGCCCATTTTGCTTCGTTGCGAAGGTGTACAATCGGCAATGTACAAACAGTGGAAAAATGTACAAAAATGAGAATTGGCTGTTGCGGCTAATTAGCAGTGCACGTCAGCTGGTTGGTGCGGGTGACGGGAGACTAATGGATGATCAGTTGAGCACGTCGATGGGGTTTTGAGGTTGCAATAAGGCAATCGAGCTGATTATCACCAGTAAAAATCGGCAGTTTTACAGCCAAGCAGACGCCGTGCTAGACAGTGAGGCGTCTTATGATCGTCATCTTGTAGTGGCTGAGAATGCGGTGGCCAACGATGATAGAGTAGTAGTTGCCCAGTTGAACATGGGGATTGGACCAGTCAAGTTATTGGAAAGTAACCAAAATCAAAGTGTAGTAATGCAGTAATCGTTTGATATCTAATCTGGGCGAAAGGCTGATTTCTGTGTGTTGGCAGGACGTTTCGGCGTTGGATGGCACTCCTCTCTGGAGTCGTCGCTACTTGATAAGGATACCAGAGATCATATCGGCGGTGAAGGTCTTCGGATGGTGGGTAATGATGCAAGCCAGAGAGCACGTGATCACGCGGATGCGGCCAGCTGCTGAGCGATGCTGACCAGCCGGGCTCCGATGTAAACACTGCAGGCTGCAGCAGCGGTCCCTGCGCAGAAGACGTACCGGCGGTGCAGTGCAGGCGCTGTATTTCAGTGCAGCACTTTCAACCAAAAGCGATTGCACCAGACTCTTCAAAGTTCGCGTGCCCTCGTTTCAGTCTCATCTGTCGAAGTCTCTCTATCGTCTCCGTAGTCACGTAACTGAAGAAGTGGGGCGGGCGAAGAATTCTTGGCAGAGTAGTAGTTGAGGTGTGGTTGTGCCTGTGTGTGTTTGTGTACTGTACTGTACTGAAACCAGCACTCAATCGGTGCACCACTACAGCACCTACCAAATCTCACCCATTCCGCCAAAAAGCAGAAAGTGTATGTGCATCTGTCTATTGCCCATTCTCTTGGCACATGGCACATTTCAAAAAAGTGCTTCTTTGTCACCCTTGGCAAGTTATCTGGCCTCCGAGTAGAGCGAGATAAAGATGTGTGTTTGTGACCTGGCACTTTGCAGTACTACTGTCAGCAAAGTGCTGATACGCACTGATAGCCCACTGATAAGATTAGCCAGTAGCCTTCTGCTGAAGAGGCCAATCGGTCGCCTTGATTACACTTGCTTCCATTAGAAAGGGGTCGGTTGACGCCGGTTCGACGTCGACGGTGCTTCACTTTACAATGTACGAGTGATGCACCAAGATGTGACCGCCATCAGCGACAACGAAGAAGAAGCCATTGTCTTATCTGCAAACACTGAATTTGTCCAGAGCTCTGTATCAGTGTAACCGTCAAGTTTCCACAACCTTTGAGTGAACAACAACAAAAAAAGTTCAAACTTTCCAAACAAAGTAGCAGCAGCTGACGGCGTGGTGCTTCTAAAAATAGTGTACAGCAAAAGTGTACGACAAAAAAAAGTAGCAGCAGAATGCTTGACAATTGGCGACAACTGTCAACTGTGCGACAGAATTCTGTTCGGCACTCTCGGAACGCCATGCCAGACACAATCGGACATTGCTTTGGTGACACGCTGCTGTACGCTGCTGCTGCGCTAATCTGGCATGGCCAGCGGTTATGAGCAAAAACGAGGAAAGATGATCGATTCGAGCTCGACGTGAACGTGGTTGTAAATGTGCTCTTGCGGAAGAGCAGAATGTGTGGTGATAGCAATTGTCTTTGCTACTACTGTCCACTTTGCTGACCGGTGGAGGTGGTAGTGGTGGTGGGCTACAATCGATTCCAGGCGAGTGGCCAGCAGTGCTTATTAATATACAAAAGGCGAATAGCCACCTAATTGAGAGAGTTCGCTTGAGGTGCTCTCTCCCTTCCTCAGTGTGCTCAGAAACCGGCCGAAGGTTCACTGTGTCCACGATGATAAGACTAAGATGGCTTAGGCGGTTTACTGCACACACACACTTTTGGGTTTCACTGTTGCTGCTGTCCAAATAATAATTCGATTGCCTCCAATTTGCACTGCTGAACAGGGGGGGGGGGGGTGAAGGACATTAGAGTGCGAGTCAATCGGACGATCCAGAGCCAGAGTGTGGCTGCCATAAATTGGCAAAGAGAGGCGATGAGAACACTTGGCGATTATCATCACCCGGTGCTGTGTGCTGTCCATATCACCGTCCCCGGTACCCCCAAATGGTAATCCTCTTGAGCGAGAATTCTGCAAAGGGCTCCGCCACATAGCGAATAGCTGATAGCAGGCACGTCCAGGCACTCTTCTTGTGGTTTTTCCATTGTCTGATATGTAATGGGAATGATTAGCAGCCATGGCGCTGCACTTGCGGTCAAACACACCGCTTTGTCCACACCAACTCGGTCCAACGTGGACCACTGCCATCACTATCAAAGCGGTGTGCCTTTTTACCGCTCTAGCCAACAGTACTGAAGCCCCCCCCCCCAACTTTTAGCAAAGTTGTAGCAGTTGTAGGGGGAGATTAGAGCAATATGGAAATGTTGGCATTCTTTAGCCTGAACAGCGGCCTGTGTGCTGCTGTTTGGCAGTAAAGTTTCCATTCGCCGGTCCACGGCGTTCTCGCTCGCTCCCTTATCGCACAAATTCACGTGTTCTCTTTCCCAGGCGTAATGTTAATTGCAGCCGGCGTGACTGCTGGCTCTGCTGCACACACTTCTACTTCCTCTTCGCTTCACTTGTCGGACATTGCTGTACCACCGCCGCCACCATTGCTGCAAGTTCCACCGGCAGCAGCAACAGCAACAGCACAACACACACACTATCCGATTAGACCAGCAATAACACTGCAGTAGTACTTTTCTCTGCATCTGCTTTTAATTAGCTGATGCTAATTAGTGGACCGTACAGCAATTGGAGTTGTGCCTGGAGAAAGAAGGGGAAAAGGAGTTGAATGAAATAGTCGCCCGCTTTGGATCATCTCCTGCCTGATCACCGCTTATTTTTTGTTATTTAAAGTGCAAAGAGGGGCGCAATAGCAAGCCAAGTGAAGCTTGCAAGAAAGCAAAAACTGCTGGTGGCCAACTCATCGCCACACAATGATGCTTCCACTCAGCAGATAGGCGAGCCCAATTAAAATAAAAGAATAACACATTTCAGACGGCAGCTTGACACTAACAGGACTGAACTGAGAACTCGTCGCAGTATTTTTCTGGTTTATAGCTAAAAGCAGGCCGAAATGATGCTCTTCAGCGACCTTTTACTTTTTTTCCCGTTTGGACTAGCAAAAGTGCGTAGCTACGCATCACTCAATGGATTGGGCAATGAGCATGCATTCTGCCCCCAGGCGACTACACCATTTCGCATCTCCCTTTCTCCCTAGTCCGATTGACGCGTCCGGGCGTGCTAGGATGCGGACACCGTCGCCGGCACAGAGGATGCTGGCCACTTTGTTTAGAATGCTCTTTTCCCCTCTCTCTCTTCTCATGTTTTCTGGTGTTATTCTTGCAGAGTGGCTGAGAATGCTGACAGTAGCTGGCAGATGCTGCTGCTGTCTCAAACATGGTGCAAGCACTCGCTGATAGCCGATGGCGTTTATAAATTTTTAATGTCAAAATAACAAAACAATGTTAGTGTGATGAAGCGGCAGTGAAACAGTGCTGACACCAGTAATGGCATAATTAATTACCAAACACCCAGACATAGACAGTAGTAGTAGACTCGACAGCTGTGAATCGATTCACTGCTACTGTTTGGTCATGGTTGTGACAACAAAAACACCAAAAAAAGACATTATCACTAGACAACGATGGACAAGACGATATTGACTATATTATCAAGGCAATTTTATTCTCTGTTAAAGTGTCGTAAAATGGTTGGTGAACGACAGTGCAGAGGGGGGGGGGAATAGTTTAAAGCAAATAAACTACATTTCCGCTAAATTGACCACCACATAGTTGTTGTTTACTGCTAACGATAAAACCCGGATACGCTCTGTTCCACTAAAATTAGTCCTTGGCTCAACGGGTAGGTTCAAATCAATTGCCGTGTAATTAGAATTTATAAATACTAAAGGTTCCCGAATGGCAGAGACATCAATCGTGTAACTGGTACAAAAAAGTATAAAAATAAACTATTCCACTTTCACCTAAAGGTAGCAAAGGTTTGGGTGTTTTATGTGTTGTTGTTGTTTCCAGTGAAAGTGAACTGGGAAAGGCAGCGATGTTCACCGGTAGAAAGTGCTACTGAAAGTGGAATGGCCATGTGCGTGTCTGGGTGCCTCTACTTAGAAAATGAGCCCGCAGTAAAGTTAACTCAAATCCCCTCTGAATTGCGAGCAGAAGATGATGATGCAAATGCAGTGCTAGTAAATGGAATCCATAACGGTGGCAGCTTACAGAGCGCTCAACTGGCTCAGTGATCCTGGTCAGCCAGCGTCTGGACGGAGTGCTGCTGTTTAGAGAGAGGTAAGTTTGCCAAAAACTTAGTATTATAAAAATACAGTGTACACACATTTCCTTTGCAGCACAACTTTTCAACATTTTGCTTAGAAGTTTAGGATTACATTTTAGAGTTACAAATTAGTGGAAAAACACTAGCAAACTTGGCAGCACACAAAATCCCCTAAGTGCAGCAAAGTCAACCGAAAGTACTTTGCTGTTAAGCATATTTTGCCGTCATGAAAAGAAGTGAAGTGAAGTGAAGGGAGTATGGACGGCCAATTTTGCATGCATATAGTGCCTGGTGCCGCTTGTTGACAAGCGGTTCCATTAATGTCGATTAATTCGCTTACATCAGCAGCAGTCAATTAGCATCGTAATGAAGGCACACACTGTTCACTCATTCATCAGGGAAGGTTAAATAGGCGCTACATTGACGGAATTCTTGATGGAATCAATAGAAGGTGATTAGCTGGGGATGGTGGTGCTGCTGATGGTACTGGCAAGTTTGCAAAGTCAAACAAACTTTGTTTTTTGCCAAGCTCATCATTTCTGACAGAGATTGAGCAAGGAAGTGCAAAACAATGGTGTTCGAGTGATGTAATCGAGGATGACAAGGCCAAGAATGGCTTTCATTAATTGACACACTGTCGCCAAACACAGTTTCTGAGGAGGAAAGTACCAATGTTTGTGATTACCAATTATAATTACCATCTCGCAATGCAGAGTGACAGTTTAATTTAAATTCTCATTAGTTTGCTCAATTGTTATTATTCAAAATACTTTGAAATAAAACCAAAGCAAACAATAGGCAGCAAAACTGACCAGCGCCTTTTTCCATTAGTGTTGAAATTTTATTTTCTCTTGTGAATGCCATTACGTTATCTTAAAGAATTGATAAGCAAATTTTTCAATTTTAATTACAATGTCCTTATTGGACCAGCCAAAGCACACTTGACTGACCAAAACCGAATTAAATCAAATTCTGCAGCAAAAATCGAGAATCGCAGTGCGCTTGGCTGGTGCAAACCAATCGATGCAGTGTCAACCTGTGATTTATTGACGCGCCACTCAGGGCACACTCACCGCCTAGTGATGCACCAATTAAGATTACACTCCAATTTGGGCATTCATTTGGGTCTCTCATTAAGCTAAATTGTGACCGTCGCCGGTCAGAGACAGTAGACAGTAGAGTTGACTACTTCAAGCTTGTGCCTCTTCTGCTGAGTGGGCAGCAACAGCAGCCGCATCAATAGATGATGCTGATGATATTTGTAGATGAGAGCGCCGCTGCTACTGCCACCCAAGTGGAGTGCTCGCGCCAGTTCTGTTGATTGCTTTGCAATAGCCATTAAAGTAGATTCCAGCACTGCCAGCAGAGCAGAGTATACCACTACCACTGCTCTACTTTGCATTAGCTGACACTTATTAGCGTAATTTGAATTGGACTCCAAATTGGCTGGCAAACTGAGCAAATAATTCTCGTCTTCTTTTCTGTCGTCGTCGTTCTCATTCTCATTACAATCAGCCACTGACGACCTTCCTTCCTTCTTTACATACAATTAGCTGAAGGCGCTGCACCAGAGCACTGGGTGCCGAATGCTCACATCTCAGGATGCGCCTTTCTTTTATTGAGCTCATTAATAGCCAAAAGTAGTAGTAGTATCAGAGTGCACAGGCTTTGTCTCTCTCTCTCTCTAATGCTGCTTTTCCTTATTTATGGTTGCAGATTCCTGCAGAACTAGTCAACTGCGGACATTAGTGGTCAGTAGACGACAGTCTCGCTGTTTGGATGTGTGTAATGGTCGCATATCGCGCAATGAAGTAATCATTGCAATCGGCACTGTCTCCACTTGCCTGTCTTCTTCCTCTCTTCCTTCAAGTTCCAGTGAAGCATCGTAATGCGTTCTGACAGTCTGCAAACATGGCGCCCGCAGTCTCTGTCGCCACTCGCTTCAATGATACCGTCCAGTGGACAGAACAGACACCAGTGACATCAGCACCGAGCAGCAGAGCAGTGGCTTTCATGCACCCACATGTCTGTGCTAATTACGATTAATCTCAATTAATCTGGTCAGTGTTTGCAGGCAGACGGTGCGCAAAAAAGTGTGTGTGTGTGCTTAAACAAAAATTTGCCAGTGACATTTCTCTTAATGAGACGGTATTTGTCTTGGTTAGCGGTGCACTGATGCACCGTTGGGGCCGTGCAGTGATGCTCTCTGGCGCCAGTGCTGCAGCAGCCATCTTGATGCTCTCTGCATTGGCTAATTGCTCATTTGAATCACTCTGGACCACAGTGAGAGTGGAAATGCCACAAAACCGCAGAGCTTTCAAATTCAAGTCCCACTCAAGCAGAAGGAGAAAACTAAAGGCAATTCGCGAGATGAGCCCTTCTTGAGTGGGGCCGGTCTGCCACAAACTGCGCACTTTTAATTAAACGAAATCGCTCACAAAGCCCACAGTTGAGTGCACTGATGTTTGGCAGCCAGCAAAGCCAGTCCAAACCTGGACAAACGTTGCAGTCATTGGGAGTAAATCCACGCCATAAATCGAGTGGATCGCCAGCAGAACCAAAAGGGAAAGGCAGCACTGGAAGTCTGCTTTCAAGTCAGTCAGTCAGTCAGTCAGTTTCATACTCCATTTACGTTGACATTTGCTCACTAATGTGCTGCTGCTACTGCCTTAGCATGCAGACTTTGGGAGACGAGAGACCTATTGTGCACAGGCACACACACATCTATTAGGCAGATTGCTCACTTTAAATTGGGCATTAGAATTAATAACATTCACATAACAATAACCATATGAATTATATCGAAAGACGACGATCAAGGGAGTCGATGGCTGCCTGCCTCACTGACTGACGGAGTGGGTGAGGGATGTTGGGAGGAAAAAAACAGAGCTCAAAAGTGATAGTAAAAGTTGAGATGGAGAGTAGGAGAAGGAGAGAGATTGATAGAGGGAACATTTTAGAGTGACTACTAGGGCACCGTTGATGCGCCATTCGATTGAAGGAAAGCATCACGACCAAGCACTACACACAAACGACTCAATGAGCCAGAGGAGAATCTGCGACGCTGGACCGAGGGCAATCTGGCAACTTAAAGTACTGAGAAGCACTGTGTACGCCAGTGTACCGCAGTCATAGCCGACGCTTTACGCTTCAATGTGCAGCAAATGGTGGAGACAAATTGAGCAAGAGAAAGTGTTCCAAGTCGGCAGTAATATTTTGAGTTGACAGTGCAAAACTGTAAAATAGAAAGAGAGAAAAAGTGCATCAAACATAGCTGCGCATTAGAAAAACATTGTGCTTGTTTAGAAGCCAGTCCGAGCCCACTGACCCCACTGTCCAAATTCAATAGAATTGTCAATAAACAAACACTGAAAAATCAGCCCAATGGAAGTGAACAATCAATCATCAAAATGAACATCGGCAGCCATTACAATGGAGCAATATGGCAGTAGTCGTCGAACGATTTGTTGACCAGTGTCCGGTGTCTGTGTCCTGTTTGGCCAGCCCAGCCATTTGGTAGAAAGGCGCTGGTAATAAATTAAGATAGCACATCACTGGAACATCAGTGGCACATAGGCACACTGCGGCAATCAGCAGTTCTGGAATGTCCAATTCTTTCAGTCATTCGGATTGTGTGTGTGTATTTGAAGATGTTCACAAACATCAAATTCCGCAATTCTGTACCACTGACTGACTCGGTAGCCATCTTCGAGCTCTTTTCCTTTTGAGCGGCGCCATTTATTGTCAATATAAAAAACTCAGTTTGTCTTTGTGTATTCTTAAAGGCAAATCAAAAGACGCCAAGACTGGGCGTAGATAATGACAATTAATGGGTCTAATAATAATTGAATTATAAAGTGAACAAGTGAAGCAGGCAACAGCCGCCTCGATGCACGGTGGTGCACACAGCACTGCGAATAATTTCCCAGTAATAAGGGCGAACATTTCCCTTTTTCTACATTGTCAACAGTCCTTGTATTATTAATTATTGAGTTTTTCCTCATTTTAGCGCAATGACAATGGATCGCTCGGTTGCATTCAACAAGAGAAATTATTTGTGCGCCGCAAAGAATGTCGGTCTGCGAGGACGCAGTCCCAAGACAACATTTGCTTGGTTAGTTTGTCGGTAGTAGTTGTTCTTTTTCTTCTTCTCTGTGCGACTACTTGCTCCACCAAACTGTCCACCAACATCGCAGAACACATCACCACTTGCAGACAATATAAAAAGCAGTGCAGCACTGAGCAGCGATAAAGGCCAACTATTAGTCCTTGCAATCAGTCATCCTCTTTCCTCTGCTGGTGTTTGAACGGCGATAGCGCCGACCGTGGGCGCCACTGAACAGTGAGCAGAACTCACAATGATGAAGGAATTCGCGGATTGCTTCGCAATTGCAGATTTGAGACGGCACAGTGCACAAAGACAACACTGAGAAATGCAAACAAATGCCAATGACATAATCGGATAGTTGTTCTGCTCGAACAGGGCAATACTACTCTGCTCTACCAGTGGGCATAATTAATAATTGACTGGCTCATGATAAGCCGACTGACTTGAGTTGAAGCAAAAAACACGCAAAATGCGCTGTGATGCAAGTTTGTATGGCCTTTGAGCTAGAGTGAAGCAACATCATTGCTTGTCTCTGAAGAATCAGCATATGTGATGTCAAAAGTCCTTTTTTCAGTATTCGAGTGGCTAAAAGTAGAGGAAATGGTAAAAGCATAAGAGCAAATGAGTTTGGCGTTGTCGTTTTTACTCTAAAACACAAAGGAGCTGCAACATGGGCGACGGTGGTGGTAGTGGTGGTGGTTGCACCTACAGAGAAAGGTGACCTAGCCATCAAAATGACACACACACAGTCAGTCAGTCAAACAAACAGACAAACCGACAGACAGACACTGAGAGACAAGTCACGAGTCAATCAACGCGTGCACTGCTGAATATGTCTCAATGGAGCGGACAACAATTGACAGGGAGTTATGCAAAAAAACGAAAGAAAGTAAGAAAGCATCGAAGCAGTCAAGCTCGATCAACCCACACACGTCGCCCGTTTGCTCTCTTTTTTTCTCCGGCCAAAAAACACCGTTTAAATTCTCAACTTTGTGCCGCAAAATTGCCAGGCAGCATCGATCCAACGCCACAGCCAAACGTGTGTGCTTTATTATTAAAAGCTAAAAGTGCAAAAGCTCTTCATTCTACTGCATCAAAAGATGGGAGATACAAAGGAGCACGAGAAGGCAAATGATGCGTTTCTGTCAACTTGTGATTAGACACTGAGCTGTGCCCACTGTGTGACACTTGTGACAATTGCGCCTCTTTGGCCCTTGTGACAATCCAACTTTTGCCATGTGGCCAGTGCCGGCAGGCAGAGAGCACATCAGTTGAAGTGCACACACACTGTCACTTCTGTTGTCTGTCAACTGCTGATGGAAGGCAAAGGAGAGGAAGGTGCCAGTTCTGTGAGTGGAAGTGTCAGTCGATTAAATTTAAATTCATCATTCGCTTCATTTCGTCACCCTCGCGCAGACAAAAGTCGACAGATTGGCACAATTCAAATGGCAAATGGCAAACTCGGCGTCTGCACGTGTTACTTTGGCTGGCATCTTTGTTGCTATAGAGTCGGCAACTCTGCTTCTCGACTGGTAACATTCCTCGGCTCCAGCCGAAGAATATCCTCATCTCCTGTTACCTCTCGAGTCTCTGTTGCCCTTGGCATTGCCGCCGATGACACGCGAGTTGTTCACGCCGACAAACAGCAGTGATGATGAACCAGCAGCATCAGTAGAAAACAGGGGGGTAAGTCTGGCAAGCCAGGACTACAGCGAGCCTTTTTTTGCG
>JAALOO010001930.1_pt1 | contig 12617 bp, 13 predicted proteins | sample 7257641 | NCBI WGS metagenome assembly JAALOO01 (sample SAMN14085613, study PRJNA598686) | mite metagenome | biome: ENVO:01001000; feature: ENVO:01001002; material: ENVO:01001226; isolation source: single female mite from University of Michigan culture on fish food culture... ... | reverse complement strand
AGAGAGAGAGAGAGAGAGAGAGAGAGAGAGAGAGAGAGAGAGAGAGAGTGAAAAAAAAGAAAATTGAGGATTGTAAAATAGCAGGGCAGGGAAGAGGAAAAAAGTGCAAAAAGTTTGCACAACTTTGTAGTGCTTTTTAGCAAGCAAAAGAAGAGCATGCAAAAGGGAACCCATCCGCCACTGCCGTAAAGGCAAATTCTAAACTTGCCAATTAATAGTGGCCCCTCCACACAGTGATGCACAGAAAAATGTTGATGAACACAGAAACACATTAAATTTAGTTACGTCAAGCTCTAAGCGGATAAATACACACACACACAAACACACAAACACACAAACACTTACATTTACACAGCACTCACACCATATGTCAAACAGATTGGCAATTTGACTAGTAGTAGCAAATTTGACTATTGGCATTGGCAATTATCCATCAGCAAAACGACCAAAATTAGCAATTGAACAACTACAAACACTAGCGATATAAATTATGTGTAAATTATGGGCGTTTTGTGTGTTTCAGTTTTGGCGGCAAAAACCTGAAAAAGCGCTCTAACAACAAACAATGGCAAGAATGTGCGCAAAAAGCGGTTGTTCTCTGTATTTGTGTCTGATTTAAATTATTATCAATAAAGCTGACTACAAATCCAATTTAAATAAGTTAATTTCAGTTGAAAGTTTGCTGTTGTTTATTGTTGAATTTATTGTTGTTGTTTTTCTGTTGTCAATCTAATGGTGAAAATAATCAAATTTTTAAAAAAAGCAAACAAGCTCATTGTGTTGTCTAACTTGTTGCTATCCAAACAAACAACAGTTTTAAGTTTTGTGTGTGTGTGTGAAAAGGGAAAAATGTTAGTGATAGCATTATAAAACTAGCAGTCAAGTGTTACAAATCACTCTTTTTGCCTATTTTCTATCCTCATTCCCAGCCTGAATTGAAACACACTACCAATGTCATAATAAAAAACATTCAAAACAAACTCACACTTTTTCTACACAAACAACTAATTTTATTGAAAACAGCACATTGTCAATTTGTTTCACACCACTTTTGTTTAGAAAAACATCTAGTTAACTTGTAGAAAAGGACAGCTAAAAAGCAGTTTTCATTTAAAACTTTTATTTAGTTTTATGCGGCAAATTAAAACAGTTACTCGATCAAAGAATATTGCACAGAGTAAGTTTAAGATAAGCAGTAATTCACGAGTAGTGATGAAAGGAGAGCATCTAAAATCATTTCTCATTGCCATTTTTTTGCTGTTGATCGGCAAACACAACCAATCGGTAAAAAACTGCTAGTTTACGTTAACATTAAAGACAATTTACCAATCGTCATCTGGTCTAGTAGCTTTATTTTTATTGTGTATGGTACGGCTCTCAGCAGTTGTACAAACAAACAAACAAACAAACAAACAAGCACACACACACCACACAAATGAAACTGACAGAAAAAGGGCATCGGAACACTTCTGTTTCAACAACACACAGTCTTCCAATAGTGCACCCAGGCAGACTTTTTTACCAGCAAAGATGTCTTTTCAGTTCTTTCAAAAAACCTTTCTTCTGAAAACTGCTTTTTTGCTGCTTATTTAACTACTCCAGGCACACATTGCAGACAGACATTCTCAATCATTCTCTCTCTCTCTCTCTCTCTCTCTCTCTCTCTCACAATAAATAGAATGCGCATTCTTCTAAGAATGTGGCCGCGCTGGCAGAATTTGATGCTCCAGGCAATGTGTGTGCTCCATACCCGTATTGCAAACATTCTTGTTTGTATACTTACTCGTTCACCCGTCTCTAGTCTAACACTAGTTTCCCAAAAACAGGCAGACAGACAGTTCGTTTATTTTTTGATCAACTGGTAATTTAGCAAGTCAAAGCAAACACACACACACACACACACACACACACATGCAAAAACCAATAATGACGACGACGACGACGACGTCGCTGATGATGATGATGTTGATGTTAAAGTCTACCACGCTGCTGGACGGCATGTGTGTGTGTTTCAGTGCTTGTGTTTGTTTGTTGCTGTGAAATGTTGAACTGGAAGAGAAAAAAAAGAAAAAAGTTGAGGAAAGAAAAAACACCGTTTTTGAGTAATCGATCACCATTTGTCTTGCTCTCTCTCTCTCTCTCTCTCTCAATCAATCAAAGCAGCATTGGCGGAATGCGTTGCAGTGCACGCACACAAGCACACAATGTGCTGCTCGTGTTTGGGAAAAGGATGAGGTGGAATATTCTTGTGAATAGAAAGCTGTGAGCAGACCTTCTTCCTCCTCTTCAATGTGTTTTTCTTTTCAATGAAAACATAGGCACACAGGCACACACATTCTGGTTGCTCATTGTTCAGCAAGTGGCAAAAACGGATCGGTGCAATCGACAGCTGCTGCTGCTGCTGCTGCTGCTGCTAGGCCAGAAAAGCTGAAAGAACTTGACAGTCAAAGCAGTCTACTTCTTTGGTGATTTGTGGTGATCGTTTGTGGTGGTGGTGCTTGTGGTAGTAGTGAAATGTAGCTTCTGACAAGGTGATGGTGCAATCAATTAGGTAGGCCAGAGAATCCAGATGCAAGATTCTGTTATTAAGAGAAAACGGGCGTTTTTGTGTCTTGCCAGCACACGGTAATTACAGCCTTTGTCTGGTGGCTTATGGCTCAATTATTATTCGGTAATTAAACTTGCTAAATGACTAAGTATAAAAACCAATAAATAAAGTTTTACCGTATCACAACACCAGTTAAATTACAAAACCTATTCAGTATATACTTGAAAGTCATAAATTGTAAAATTTTAACTGGAAAAGCATTTACCCGTTTGTTATTTATTTTAACAACAACAATTAGACATTATATTCTGTTTTTGTAAAATTCTTTTAAGAGCTTCTAATTACCCTTTATATGTACAAAAAAGTTATTGTAAATCATTGCTTAAATTTGTTTTTGCAAAAAAGTGTTTAACAATAAACACACGTACCAGCAAGCACTCATGGCCAACATATAAAATTGTAATTTTTGTCATTTTAAAATGGTTGAAGTGAAAAACTGTTGACTAGAGCAAAAAATAGTTAAGTGCAGAATTTATAACCATAAAAATAGGCAAATAAAATCCATAAACACAACACCGATTTAACTTGTCGTCAGTCAGTTGGCGGCGCTAGCAAACAGGTGCCAAAAAACAACAGCAACATTGTCAGCAGTGACAACTTAAAAAAAGACAGCTGCTAGACAATTCAAAATATTTACTTTTCTTTGTCTTATTTGACTGCAAACTGTGGCAAAACTTTTTTGCAAACAATCTCACTGAAAACACAAAAATGCTGATCAAAATGTTTTTTTTCTCAGCATTTTTGTTCTCACAGCATTTCTAATTTTTGTGTAACCTTAATAAACTTATCACACATTGAAAACAAAAAATGTTATTTAGCAGAGTAAAAACCTTTATTTGATAGACAAGATCAACATTATTTTTAAACAGTAATACAAATAGTTTATTTTTTTAAAATCAATGCAAAAAAAATTTTTTAATGACAAGCAAAATATCGTTTAAAAATATTGTTTTTATTTTAAAAACTAACTGACAAAATGCAAAACTAAATATTTAAAAAATGATGAGCATTTAAAGTTAAGCAAATATTTTTTACGTTATTAAAAACATTTTTAGTGTTTCCAAACGTCACGATGTTGACATTCAAACGGTGTTTTCACAATTTAAAAAATTTGCATAATTTATTTGCAAACTTAAAAAACTACCTTTAAAATGGTAATTTTAGCAACAATTAATATGAATACAAATAAAAAGTTTTTTCTGTTTTTAATCAAAAAAGCGATCGTCACATCTGCTCATAAACACGGCCTTTTAATTAAAATTCATTAAACAAAATGCTTGTTTTTGGCACTTGTAACCTTGACAAGTTTTTAAAATGCTCAAAAGCAAAACTTTATTGATTTTATCAGAATAACTGTTTCATGAGAAAAATGTTTTAAAAAATTAATAGTTAAACTTCTGTTTTAAAAAATACTCAAAAATGACATTTTTTAAATAATGATTTTGACAAAATAACAACAATTAAATTAATAAAATAAAATTTGCAAAACCAGTATTATTATGTAAAATCAATAAAACAATCAATTTCATTAAAAAATTAATTATGTTTACTGATATGTTTACACAAAAATTGCGTTTGACTATTTTAAACAGAAAACTTTATAACAAATTATTTCTTAATTGTTGTATTCAGTCAACATTACTTCAAATTGATTTTATTAAAGTTAATTTGCAGAACTTTATGTTTTGTCTGTTTTGCAATCGTCAATTGCTCAAATGCACAGTTTTTTCTTTTTCAGTTTTTCAAAACAAGTTTTTTACTGTTAACAATGTGTTTTTTGCTTTCTGAACTGCCTTAATAATTAATTAGCCGTTATAAAGAAGAGCACTACTTAATTACATGATTTGTTTCCAAATAAACTGCCAAATTGAAAGCAGTTTGTTGCAGTGTAAAGTCACATTTGATAACGAGCAAAAAAAATCAATTACAAGCAGGGAGCAGTGGTGGTGGTGGTGGCCAATCACCAAAACACCAGTCAGTCAGTCAGTCAGTCAGTCAGTCAGCCTAATTGGCAAAATGGCACGACAGTGCAATATGTAAAGCAGAGAAGCAGGGTTGTGCAAACTGTAAAACACACACATACACACAGGCTAACTAAGACGCCGTTTCCTGATAAAAAAAAGTGGCGACAAGGAAAGAAAAGTTGTGCTGAGCTGCTGCTGCTGCTGATGAGTGAGTGAGTGAGTAAATGATATCAGCAAACGAACTCATAAATAATCGACATCATCATCATCAATAATTAATATTTCATTTGTCTTGCCTAATTATTATTATTTGAAGAATCCTCTCCTAAATGGCAGTCGTCAAACTATCAAGCAGCATAAATGTCTGCGGTGGTGTGTGCTTTGAGGGTACCAAACTATTCTCTCAGCTTTTTGCTGTTGTTGCTCAAGTGCCGGTGTGTTTTGGCAAAACAGACGCTCAGACGTTCAGAGACGCTTAAAACGCTTAGAATATTAAGACCCTGGTCTGAACTTTGCGTTTATGCGGTTAGGTGAGGCAACAACAACAGCAAAGAAAGCCTACAAAGCAGTGCTGCACATGTTGTTGGACAACAACAGTTAAACGACAAATAAACGATTAGCCTCAAAAAATAAAAATGTTAAACAATTTACTACTACTACTACTATTGGAGTGTTGCAACAACTAAATTATTAAACAGGTGAGAATGCGGATAAAACAAATAAATACGGCGGTGCAACTATTGAGACAATTTTTTCTTTTTTCTCAAAACCATTGATCCGTTTTAGGCTGTTGCACAAAACCAGACGAGTGCAAACAGTACAACAGCAGCAACAACAGCAACAAAAACGGCAATTGAGGCAAACAGTAACACAGGCCACAGTCTTTCTAAATTAGATCAATTCGAAGTGCAATAAAAAAAACTGCATAAAGTAACTGCATAAGTAAGCTGCAACTGTAATGACAACAATAAACAAAAGCAAGAGAGGACCATGAGCTTAAGGAGAGCTGGGGAGTAAACTCTCTCTCTCTCTCTCTTTCTTTTTTAGTGCGGTATTACAGTGAAAGAAAAAAAGTGAAAAGGGGATGAGACATTTTTTGGTGCACTAAAAAAGACAACAGGATCAGGGGAGAGAGAAAGAGAGAGCAAATTAATCAGCAGTTAGGAGAGGTAAATCAAATAGCCGTGTGGCGAGGTAAGTGCGAGAGGGAGAGAGAGAGAAAGGACGGTTTTGTTTATGATTATCCTCCTGCCACACACACACACACACACATAATTACCTCTTATCAGGCTCTTATCAGCGTGCTACTTTTACTGCACGGCTTTCTCTCATTTTCTCTCTTTGGCACTCGTTTTGCCAACTTGTGCACCTGCCTGCCTGCCAGTCTGTCGTTTGTCGTCTGTTGACACAGTTTGATAGGCAAATTAGACAGCAGCAACGGCAGCATCTTTTGGTGATTCAGCATTTTCAAGTTGTGGTGACATCAGCAGCAACGACAGCAAAAAAGCTGAAAATTAAAAGAATAATTTGAATTTAGAAAACAGTGCCTAAATGTCAGTAATGATTGAGTTTAGCTATTTACTTCAGCAAGGACACTTTTTTTGTTCTGATGCTATTTTAGCAGACGCCAAACGCCTGCAAAACGCCGAGGCGGAGGTGCTATCCAGTAATAAAATAAAACAAAACAATAAAATACCACATGAAAGAGTCATCGAGCGCTGTGAAATGGTTTTTGGGGAAAAGTAATCAAAGCAAAAGAGTAAGCAAAAGGTTGCCAAAAAAGAAGAAAACAACGACAATAAAAGAGAGAGAGAGAGAGAGAGAGAGAGAGAGAGAAAGCGGAGAAAGACGGTCAGTTCTGGTTTGCCCTTCTTAGTGAACAGTAAAATGTGGAAAATTCTAGACAACGGCAGATAAATCAACTGATGGGAGATAAAGCCGCAGGAAGGCACGGCGACAACAAAAACACAGCACTACCGCCAAATTGCGACTGATTGCACTTGAAACTTGATCTAGTCTTTACTACTAGTCAAAAGTCAAGGTCAGCATTTTCTGGAAAGGGAAAAGGAAAGAAGAAATATAAAATTAGACTCGGTCAACGGTTAACAGAAGGAAAACAAAAAGCGGACACTGAAACGACAGCAGCACCAACAATGATTACACACAAGTTGCTGCTGTTTTCTCATAATTAATAAACACATACAAACGCACTTTCTTTCTCTCTACCTCGTCAGCCTGAATGGTGCAAATGTCATTGTTATTGAATCAATTACCTCAATTACCGCCAATTGTGGCAATAAATAAATAGGCAGTAAATGTAAGCAGTGCAGGAAAAACTCAGCTTTCTATTGCTGCTGCTGCTGCTGCTGCTGCTGCTGCTGCTCGAGTGACTAAACGGTTTAGCACAGCAGCAGCAGCAGCAGCAACAGCACCAGACCTCTCTCATGTCTTTAAGTGCATTTGGGGTTTTGCCGCTAATTTTGATTTTTTGGTGTAAAAAGTAATAATAACCAGCACCAAATAGCAATAACAAAAAACACTGACTGACTGCAAAAAGATTGACGCAACACACATTGGTATGATCAGGTGTGTGTGTGTGTGTACTGATTAGGCGAAAAACTGGTGTGTGTTTTTTGTTTTAATTTTTTTTATTGTATTTGCGATTAGGTGTAACACTGAGGAGCGCCTGTCAAAAGCTGTCCAACACACACACACACACACACACATACAAAAACTGGTGATTGTTTTTGTAAACCAACAAACAGCAGATGGTCACTAACACTAGGCGATAGGGTGCACTGGAAAACAAAAAGTGCGACTTGAGGACAGTTTGGTCTCTCTCTCTCCCTCTATTTGTGTGTATTTGTTTGGCAGATGATGATTGTGCATTTGATGTCTGCCTGGTACAGTATACTACTAATAATATTTGCGTCAATTGATAATGACTGCCATATTAAAAGAACAGCAGCAGCAGCAGTGCAACTACAGTTCGTCCAGTGAAAATAAACATTCCACTGCCTGATTAGAGTCTGCAGGAGAGTGATTAAGTGTCAATAGGGCAGTTGGGGGCAAGCAGTGACTGACTGACTGACAGGCAAACAGACAAATAGACAGACAGACAGAGAGGTCTCAACCAGAAGAATACTGCTGCCAGATGCGTCTTGCGTGTTATACTAAAAAAAGTTACTACTACCAAAGGGCAATTTCCAACATCAAATGAGTCTGGTAAAAAGCTTTGGGTTTGCTGCTTTGGGTTGAATTGAGTTGAGTTGAGTGTGCGGTGCAGTGCGTCACAGTGCTTATAGGATCTGTTGCTGGAGCGGTTTTTTGTTGTTTAATTTTTATTTGGTGGTGGTGGTGGTGGTGGTGGTAAAACTGCAGTCTGCCGTTCGGTGCTGGCCACCAGCACTGATGGCGCCCATCACCTGCTGGCGTCCACAGAACTGCTGCTGCTGCTGCTGAGACAGCATCAATAAAAAACGGATAAAGGTAATAATCATCAACATTAGGATTATAAAAAAAGAGAGTGCCTAGATCACGTACCGCCAGAGTGCTGCTGTCTGGCGCCCACCTTTGGACCACCTCTGGCACACACACACACACAGCTGGCGCCACTCTTTTTGTTGTCTATTCTTTGTTTCATTTTTTGGTTGCTGTCCAAAAGGTGTGACTGGTGGTGGTGGCAGTCCAGCACTGCAGCAGTCCAGCACAGCACAGCAGTAGACACAACACTCATCATCATTGTCATTACTACAGCCAGCAAGAAAGGTGAGATTGTCAACAGATGTGTGACATCATCTCTTTTTTTGCTGACATCTCTTTTATTAACATGCCAGGCAGCAAATGCAGAGTTAGAAAACCCAAAAAGGGGGAAAGCAACAAATAACATAGCATACCGTAAAAAATTTGCAAACACGCCGTTTTTCTCTCCCTTTTCCTCTCTCTCTCTCTCTCTCTCTCTCTCTCTCTCTCTCTCTCTCTTCTGATTTATGGTTCAGGTCGTCTGTTTTCTGTTGACAATTGACCAGAATGAGGAGAAGATTAAAGGGAAATTGAGAGAAGTGAGCACGCCGTAGACACGCACCGGTCATTAACTAAATCACTGTCAGGCCAATTAGTGTGCAAGAGGTTTTCAGAGGGCAGAGAAAGGCACTTGACCGCCTTCATTTGACGTGCGTCACACACACACTCACTCACAAAATCTGGCCAGATTTGAGTGATTTAAAACAATTAATTGTTGTCGCAAAAAGGGGGGGGGGAAATAGTGGTAAAACGGTTTTCAACCTAATAAAATAATTTTAGAAAGTGCATTCTCTTTCGTTCAACCTGTGTTTGCTGTGCAACCTGTTGTGATGTTAGTTCTTTTGGAGTATTTGTCTGATAAAATGTTGTAGAATTGTGCTGACGTAACATTGCCGATGCTTAGTTTATGAGTGGCTGGTAAGTTTTGTTTATTGCCACTTTATTTACTCAGTTTGAATATTGGGAAAGGTTTTATCAAAAGTTAAAACAGTGTTTTCCTGAGGACATTTAGCACAAACAGTTCAGTGAAAATTCAGTGCAAAAGTTCATCAAAAACAAAGCTCACTGGGCGTCATTTGAATTTGAATTTTACTTAGTATTTGTGGGTTTGATCGTTTTAAGTATTTACAATAACAAAATTATTGAGTGATTTTTGTTTTAGTTGGCAGCAAAATCAAACTCACTAAAAATGCAACATCAAAAGCGTTTTAAATATTTTGATTTTTCAAGCTCTTTAGCGGCATCTACTGTCAGCTGTTAAAAAGAGAATGAGAAAGAAAATTGCGTTGTACAGCACACAGTGACCAGCGCCGTACCACAGTTTGCCTGGTGTGACATCAAATGCACTGAGTCTGTCACCAGTGCTCACACATTGTGCCCCCACACGCACACACCGGCAATAAATAAATCACCAGCCGGTGAAACAAGTGAATACACTAAAGTGACTTATTATCTATTTACAACAACAAAAACAGAAAAGAGAACAATGAAAGATGAGTGCAAGAAGCAGAGAAAGCTCAAATTGCAATAAACAAGCAAACATGCACAAGTTGTGTCTGTGTGTAAGGTCCTAAAAGCCGAGATAAGATGCTGTCTGGTGCTGTCTGGCGCTGGGATGTTGTGCATTCCTGGTGCCTGTAAAAAAAGTAAAAAGGAGCTGACTGCAGTGAACTGCACTGCAGCAGGGCGACAGCAACGCCAACAATGAGGTGCACATCACCGCATTTTAGGGAGTTTTGGCAAGAGAGAGTCATCCGAGTTTAATTGGCCCAATTAAACATTATTGGGGCTAATTGCACTTGATCTGAGATGAGCGCCTGAAAACAAAACCTGCGCCCGTTCACTTTTCTTACGTAAACAAACTGGTGGCAAAAAACTGGTTTACTGCCGCCACTGGTGCCGCAGTGATCTGCACTGGATCTTCAATGGGCTAGTGTAGTCCACTCTTGGTTCGGTAATTTTTTTTGCCAACAAAAGTAGGCATCAGAAATGAAAGGGTGCTTGATTGAAATTACCTGCATAATTTAAACACAAACGATTGATTCATAGAAAGTTCCTAAAAAACTTTGTAGTTTAAAAAAATATTTAAATATTTTTAGTCGTCCGATCTTGAGATGATTTGTAAAAAAAATAATCAGAACTTTTTATTGTTATTATGCAAACTTAATTTAATTGATTAATTAAGCAATCACATTTCACTTTTTTCATTTATCAAGCTTTAATTTACACAACGTTGCTTTGTTAAACAAACCAAAAACTTTAAAATAAAAAACTTATGTAACTATTTTAAAGTTTGTAAAATTTGTGCGACGAGGTTTATCTACTTTTCATTAGTAGTTTTTAAATCTCACAGGGGGCGACTAGGTCTCTTGGTAAATTGCAAAAAACAAACCTTTTTTTCTCATGACACCTGACACCGTACACTTGCCGTTGACTGTGCTTTTTCGGCGTCTGCACGTCACGCAAATCAACTGCTGCTGTGGCGCTCAAAGCAAAAAAACTTTGCGTTTAGTCTGGTATGACAAAGCAGTTTCTTTCTACAGCGCTCTCATTCAGGTTTTCGCGTTTTCTAGCTAGTTTTTAATCGCTCAACGTTCCTCGGTTTTTACCCGTTTTTTCAAGATGTCCGGACCTAACGAGTCTCAGGACGCTGGCCGGTAAGTTAAACTTATTGTTTTTGTTCATTTTGTTGCCGTCTTTGCGGCGGCTGCGGCGGCTGCTGCTGCATCTTCTGCTAATGATGCGGCAGCCACTGTTGCTGTTGCTGTTGTTGTGGCTGCTGCTGCCGCTGCTACTGCGGCACCTGTGTGCATGTGTGTGTCTGTGTGTGTTTGTGTGTGTGAATTGTGGCTGCTGCTGTTGCATCATCTGATGATGCAATGCCCAGAGCTTCTGCTGCTGTTGATGCTGCTGCTACCTTTGCCGCAGTTGACCAGTGTGTGTGTGTGTGTGTGTGTGTGTATGTGTGTGTGTGTGTGTGTGTTGCTACCACTGCTGCTGCTGACCAGTGTGTGAATGAGTGAGTGTGTGTCTGTCTGTTTGTGCTGTGCTGTGCTGTGCTGTTGATGCTGTGGCTGCTGCATCTTCTGTTGATGCGGCGCTTACTGTTTCTTCTAACCAGTGAGGGTGTGTGTGTGTGTGTGTGTGTGTGTTTGTGTGTCTGTTGCACCTACTGTTGCTGCCACTGCTGTGTGCAGGTGTGTGAATGCAAAACATAGGCATAGATCACTTTATCGGTTGCTATTCTTGTTCAATCCTCGGAATTCTGTTTTTGATGAGAGAATTTTTTTATTCAATAAAAGATAACATAGCGTTTGTTCAAGTGCTATTAACTCAACCTTTTTAATACTTAACAGTGTCAGTGCGCAGTCGCCGACTTTGCCCACTACTGCGGAGGCCACTATTGCCGAGCGGGAGTGGCAGTTTGATCGCCTTCGCGAACTGATGGCTCACTTGGTCCAACTTCAAGAGAGGAAGCTGAGAGAAGGCCTCAGCACGCCACCACCACCACCTTGCCGGCCACAAAAGCCACTGCCGGACGCTCCAGTGCGCTTAGGTGAAACCTCAGCGGAATCAATGGATGGCGGCAGAATGGTCATCGAAGAATCAGATCAAGAAGAGTTGTTGCTCTTCGCCGAGTATGAGCAGCACTGGGAGAGGCAGCGGCAGCAGCAGCAGCAGTCACAGCAGTCACAGCAGTCGCAGCAGTCGCTTAACAACTCCTCAAAGACTGCCACAAAGCCACCGTCACCACCTTCAGCTACACTGTCCTCCTCTCAGGCAAGCTCTGTCGACCCACAGCCGTCGCCGCCTAACGATGCGCCATCTTCGCCGCCTTCGAGGGCACCGCCTTCACGCCAGGATTCAGAATCTTCGTACAACTCTGAAGAGGATGGCGATCTGATGGACCTCACTTAGTCTTCTGCTCCATTTTAAGCACACACACACACACTGTACTTGTAATTTTTATTTTAACCTCACCTCGTCATTTATATTAACTTATTCGTGTCATTTACTCCTTTTATACCTTCATTTGTATTTTTAACTCTTTGTATTACCACAGCACTTTTCAGCTGCTCATCTTCTGTCACTAAAAACGACACGACTTGCAGTTTCAGTCGATCGGGCCAGTGCTTTGCCTTGCCGTCGTCAAGGTGCAACAAACACGTTTTGAGATCAAAAAGTTGCGTTCTCTGCGCAAACAGCACCACCAGGTAGTCAATGCCCGACTGGTCGATGAGCGTGTCATTGGTGCTGTTGCTGGTGGTGATGCGAGCCATTGCAAACTACCGCAGCCCGCAAAGACGTGTTGCAATGAGGTCGAAACCGAAACGGTGAGGAGACGGTGTTGTGCCAGTCCGATAAATTATTGTTCACCAAAGCGCTGTTGCTGCTGTTGCTGCCTTGCTCCAAACAGTTTACTGCTGTGGTGGCGGTGGTGGTCCAGACTGGTTAAAGTGGTGGACCGCTTCCAGCCCAAGGCGAACCTGACCGCCTACGAGCTCTACTGGTGCGAGCTGGTG
>JAALOO010001929.1_pt1 | contig 12621 bp, 11 predicted proteins | sample 7257641 | NCBI WGS metagenome assembly JAALOO01 (sample SAMN14085613, study PRJNA598686) | mite metagenome | biome: ENVO:01001000; feature: ENVO:01001002; material: ENVO:01001226; isolation source: single female mite from University of Michigan culture on fish food culture... ... | reverse complement strand
GAGAGAGAGAGAGAGAGAGAGAGAGAGAGAGAGAGAGAGAGAGAGAGAGAGTCCAGCAAATCGAAACTCGATATGATCACCACCGCCATCACAGCCGTGTTTGCTCACCGAGGGTCGAAGCTGGTCGGGGCAGTGTGTGCTTCTGTGTTTGGCCACTGTCTTCCCATCCTTGTTGGCTTCACTCTTTTACCAGTTACCGTAACACGATCTCTCCGCTGCCAGCGATGCTGTACACAGTCCTCCTGGCACAGGCAGGCAATCATTTTGCCCCGAACACAATGCACAAAGAGGCGCTCTTTATGGAGGAAGAGAAGCAGAGAAAGGGAGGCAGCCTTTTCCAATTAATCACACTGCCTGAACGGTAGCTGCAGCGGTTCTGGTTGTCCTCAAATGGCGAATCGGCTCCTCGCATTTGGCTGCTAATGGATAGAAAAAAAGACGGGCAAATTAATCCGCCTCTCCGCTTACACTGCTGATTGACTGCTGTGTGCTGTTGTTGTTGTGCGATGGTACAAGACAAGTAGCACTTGCACTACCACTGCACCCAGTGACATTTGCCAGTCCTCTCTGTCACTGCAAAACCGAAAATAAAGATCAGTTGGCATTTGACAAATTTGAATTTTTTTAGTGCGAATCTCAAACACTATGTGTCGCTAGTGAAACGGTTTTTCTCAAAGTGCTGAACGAAAAAAGGCGGAAATAAACAGCAGCAGAAGCGGGTGAGCACCAATATGAACAAAGGTTGCACATCTAAAGTTTTAAACAATTTTCATGCTAATCCTTAGCACTTAAAAATGAAAGATAAAAGTATAAAAAACATGCTAAAAACAAAAGTTTGCTAAAATCAGTTCTGGCCAATTATAAAAACAGGATCCTACCTCAAACCGTTCCCGAGTTATACAAGATTTTCAGAGGAAAACCGCTCAAACCTAAAATAAGTTTCTTCCCGAAAACTTCTCTAAAAAACTTCCCATTTTTGAACTTCCACTCCAGGTTTATTTGACACTCGTACATGACTATCAAGTACTTGTGCCCTTTTCCACTTAAAACAGACAGCCAGACAGTTAGACTGAAGCCGATTAGATAGTCTCAACTTATTTATTGTATTTTATGTGAACAAGATTTGCACATAAGATTGAGTGAGAGGGGATAGAGAGAAAGAAAGAGAAGAGCACCCTCCAATGAAGTTACATTGTAAACGGGAAAACCAAAAATGAGAGTGAAAGTCTTCAGAAAGAGAATGAGGTAAAAGCTATGTAAAGTGAGTATGGCAGATTGATCGTAGTTTTGTAATGTGTTCCCTACGCCTTTGGCTGCTCGTCGATGGTCTTCTGGATCGTATCGGTGATGACGGCGTAGGCCTTGGCCCAGGCACCGATCGCCTCCTCGGTCATCACCTCAGGGCCGAGGAGGGTGATGAATGCCTTCACCAGACTGCCCTTCAGGTTCTCAAAGTGACTGACGTCCAGCTTGCGGCGGACATGGCTGCGCGCCAGCTTCTCCACCATCTCCGTGAAGACCTCGCCGTCGGTGAGGTTGTCGATCATCATCGCCAGCGTGTAGACGACATTGGCCGCGTGGGCCTTCAGTCGCTTGTCGCCGGACAGCGCCTCCCAGCCCTGGACATTTCGAAAGGAAAAGTAGCTCTGGTAGGTGGGGTTGTCGGCAAAGAATCTGATGAGAGCGAAGAGGAGGAGTTAGGACAAAGGATGTTAGGACAAAGGTCGTAAGTAAATAGAAACCCAAGAGCAAACATACTGTTTGAAGATGGCCAGTCCGGCGGCCTGCGTGTCCTTGGCCACCAGCGCCCAGGTGCTCTTCACCAGCTCCAGCTCGCGTTCACTCAGGCCCATGGTGGTGGTGATGGTGATGATGAATTATACAGTGAAATAAGAAAAGGCAAGTCGAAAGGAAATTCACTCAAAAGAAGACGAGGAGGAGAAGAAGACGGCGGCGGCAGTTGACGCTGCTGGCGACGATGCTGCTGCTGTTGCTGCTGTTGAACTAGGTGTGGAGAGAATGAGATGCGGGCTTTTAAGTACGTCAGTCGTCTAATCAGCCAGGCAGTGTAATCATAAACACAACGGAGATAGGGCAGTGCCGTTTACCAAACAAGGACCGAAGGGAGAAAGAGGAAGAAACCTTTGGCCCGTGGCCTGATCGATTGCACCAGGCTGATTGTGCACAGAGAGGAGGCACACTTCTGCTGTCGAATGGAGAGAGAGACAGCAATGTGATTGTCAGCCACCTGATCAAACTCACTAAACTCACTCACAAAGAAGTGAGTGCAAAAGTGTCTCTCTGTGTGCCTCTACAAATGTATCTATCAGTGCAGTGTCTGTGTCTGTGTGTGTGTGCTTGCGGCAAGACAGAAAGAAGTAAGAAAGACAGAAGAAGAAGAAGAGGGACGACCGTTCGGGGCGAGAGTAAGCCACCGCCGATAGAGAAAAAAAAATGGAGAGAGGTTAGTAAAGTGGCGCGGCATTGACAAACAGAGACATTGTACAAGACAGTCTGGAGCACTTCAGAGACAGTATCAGAGGACGCTTGGTCACACGCTTCAAGGGAAGCTCAAGTGTGTGTGTGTGTGTGTGTGTGTGTGTGTGCTCAGTCGCCAGTGGACACAAACTCATTTGCAGAGGGAATGAGGGAGTGAGGGAGCACTGTCAACAAGAACTGAGGTACTGACTTTGTATGCCATCTCCAGTACCACCAGCACCACCATCAACACCAGCATCAATCATGCATGGATGCTATTTTGGAGTGCTGAGAAGAGATGAGATGAAACCGCAGAGAGGGAGACCCTGACGTAAATAGCAGCTGATGTGCCCACTAATTGAAAGAGCAAATGTCAATTGCCTGCCAGCCAGTCAGCAGGAATGGGGCTAGGAATAGTCTACCCAGCTAATAAAGTGAAAGAAGCAGGCAGTTACCAGGCAGAAAATGGAAAACATCACTTTCAAGAGCAGTGGCACTAGTTCTGCTGGCAGTGACATCGGAGCACGCCCGTCAATACATTGTGGCCATTCGGAAGATTGCATTCCATCACTATTTCAGACGTCAACCCTGTGGCCAAAAAAATTTGAATTGAATTGAATGTAAATTGCCACTGGAAAGTGGCAATGTCACCGCAGATCAACTGCACCTCTAATCAACTAATGTATGGTGCTACTGAAATGAAGTAATGGAGGTTGTTCATACAGCGATGGGCTGAGCTGATAAGCTGAGGTGCTGATGGAGTGAGTGCCAGTCACTCATTCAGCTCCTTATCAGCTCATCAGCATCAGCAGTAGCAGTAGCAGTCTGTGTGTGTGTAGCTTCATGCTAATAGCATCGCTATCTCCCGCTTGCACACCATTTTTGCTGATTGCTGTCTTGTGATCAAATCGGCATTTCCCTCGAATAGACCATTGCACAAACGGGCCGAGGTGTCAGTCAGTCAGTATTGTCGGTGTGTCGCAGCATTTTTTGTTTCGATGCTGAAGCATAAATAAACAAACAGAGAGGGAAGGAGGGAGTATCAACTGAAAAGTGCTGAAAAAGTGCTGATGCAGAGAGAAAGGCTAATTTGCAAGGAAAACAGCCAAATTGGCACTTGAGTATGTGTGCTTAAGTGTGTTCGGGGATTAGTAGACCGGGAAAGCCCTGTCTCTGTTTCCACTTTGAAGTAGCATCTCCGTTAGGATCTTGCTCAGGTAGAAGGATCAACTCAGAGTTCTATCACCCACACCTGTGCACAGTCCTCACTCTCTTCTCAGTGAGCTAATAAATCACTGTCAGTGCACTTACACCTGCGCTCACAGCTGTGACCAGACTGACACTTACTATTTAGAAAGGGCTTCAAGAGCTTACCAAAAATGATGATGAAGAAGAAATAAGTGAGATGCTATTCAATATGTGCAGAGAGAATCCACTTTGCGAGAAAGTGTGGTAGTCTTTTCGTAGGAGCACCAGAAGAAGAAGAAGAGAAAGTAAGGATGGATAGGTGGATGGATGAATAGTTGCAGTTGTTGGAAAGGACTCCGTCTGAAGTGTCTTTCATTCTCTCGGCGGACGCTCCTATTTATAGTCGAGGAGGAGGACGAGAGCGAGCAGTGGTCGTAGTGATGGTCGTTGGTTGCTCTGTGTACACTCTTTTCACTCTTCTCCTTCGCACTGTGAAGACACTTCTTCCCCAAAGACAGACCCAGAGAGTTTAGGTGGGTAGTGAAGTGAGAACTACCGAGAAAGAGAGCGAACTACTAATTACTTGTCTACGGGCAAAGGAAGGGAAGAAGGGGCAACAGCTGGCACACGGCAAATTAAATGACAGTGAGGCAGAATGAGAGACAGAATGAAAGAACAGAATATTCGTGGTGGCGGCCGCTTCGCGAAGACTCGTGTACTAAAGTGGCACTCGTACGGCAGCAGCAGCAGCAGCAGTCGAAACACGAGCTACCGCTTGCAATCGTTCGTTCGTTGTGTCGGTGTTCGAAGAGAAGTGTTACAACACTCCGACTGTGTGACAGTTTCATTAGACGAGATCTGTCAGTGTGCTGCTCGGCTGGAGTGATCGGTGCTGCTGCTGCTGGCACTGGGCCACCAGAGCACACACACACAGTGAAACCGAAGCGGACGATTGTGTCAGTCGTGTGGCAGAGTTGTGGTGATGTCAAAGTGACACTTCCCAATTGGAATTGGGTTGGACAGGACTGAGAAAGAGAAAGAACAGAGGGAAAACTTGAGCACAAGTTTGCCTCGCTTGTTTCTCCTTCCTGAGTGAGTGGCAGCCAGCAGACAGCAGGCAATGGTGGGGAAATGGTGAGCAGAGCAGACAATCGATGCACTGGCAGGCAGCATTACATCACCGAGATAGAAAACTGGGAAAGTGAGAGAAGAATCGGCGCTAATTGAAAAGGATATACTCACTTTCTCTCCCGTTCGGTTTCAGTAAAGGCAGGCAGGCAGGCAGGGAGGCTCGTTTGGTGCGAAAGCATTTCCTCACAATTGATGCGGCCGCGAGTGCTGGCAGTGCCGCGTGGCTCATGGCAGCAGTTGTGCAAACACACACACTCACAAACTTGCATACTGAATGAATGGAGACGGGGAAGAACAATTGAGCCGGTTAGTGGGAAAAGTGGAAGGCTGGAAGGCTGGATCCAACAGCAGCATCACCCTGACTTTGTCCCCTGTTCTCTTTCCCTCCCTCTTTCTCTGTCTTCCGCCCCCTTCTTTCACGAAGAAAGCAAGAGAGGCGACAATTGAAGCATAAAATAGTAGCAAGCAAGCAAGCAAGTAAATTGCTCCCAAGACCGGGAGAAGCAGCAGCAGCAGCAACTGAATAGGACTAAATTAAAATTGACACTTTTATTTCGATTCCCTCTCCCTCTCTCTCACATTCCCGCAAGTGAGTGCGAATGCCTGCACATGCATATGTGCTGCTGATGCTGATGCCGATGCTGTCACATCCTCGAGGACAACAAAGTAGTGAGAGAGAGTGTGTGTGTCAAATGGAAAGAAGAAGGGAAGTGAGTGTCTTCTGCCGGTCTCCCGAGTCGTCTTCAGTGCTATACACTGTGTGTCACTGTGTTCCACTCAATTGGCAGTGCCCACACTGCAGGAGCACTCCATCACCATCACCACTACACATGATTACATCACACCGGCCAACTTAATTTATACCATTCAAAGAGAGAGAGGAGTGGGGACGGAAGAGAAACGTTTGCCGGGCTCTCTCTCTCCTCTCTTTCGAATTAATCTAACAATCCCCTCACATACTTTCACTCACTCACATTAGTCTAATTCCATTTGAATGGAAAACAGCAACAAAAACAGCGAGAGATAGAGAGAAAAGCAAACAGCAATCGCACTTTAGCACAGCAACACTCCAAATTCGATTGTTGTGCGTACTGTGAGGTAGTAAACCTAAATTCAAAGAAGCAAAGAAAGCAAGCAAGCAAAGAAAGAAGTGCAACGTGTGCACACACTTACCTTGGTGCTCTACTACTTCCAAGATGAGCCTATCTCCGGGACTAGGTACTGCTGCTGCTGCTGCTGGCAAGTGGAAAGCTGAAGAGGAGGACAAGGAAGAGGGGACGGCGGTGGTCGGCCTGGGCGCTGCCGCCAGTGCCATCGCCGACTCGAAGGCCGCCGGCAAGAATCACCCCAACTTCACCGTGGTCATTCGCAAGCAGGTGCCCTTTCACCTGGAGCAGTACTCGGCGGCGGCTCTCGGTGGACATCATCGAGGTGGTGCTGGTGGTGGGGAAGGTGATGATCATGGCCACAAGGCTGAGGAAGGAAAGGAAGGTGATGGACTCCATCTCGTCGCTTCTCCTTCAGCTGCGGTCTCCTCTTCAAGCAGCGACGATGACCCGGACTTTACCCTGGGCAGTGCCTGGCAGTTCTGGGAGCTGGAGGATCAGCCATTTCTAGCAAATAGCACTTCCAATGAAATCGCCCGCTTCGAGTGGAACGTCCGCCGTCTGGGCAGCCCGCTGCGCACTGGGCGCCAGTTCTGGGAGGCCTATCGCGCCCTCTACCAGTCGTTCACCAGCAGCAGCGGCAGCAACTCCGGTGGCACATTCTCGCCCAAGAACCTGATGCTCTTCCGCGACTCGATTGAGCCCAAGTGGGAGCACCCGGCGAACGTCGGCGGCGGGCGCTGGTTCTTCGACGTCTCCTACAGCCACCGAGGACTGGGAAATGGTGGCGGAGGTGGAGGTAGTAGTGGAGGTGGCCTGGCCAGACGCGAGGACATCCTCTTCAGCACCAACTACTGGACGCAGACCATGGAGGCGGTCATCAGCGGCGCACTCGATGCTGATGGTGATGGTGATCATCGGGAGGGTGATGGGCAGCCGCCGCCGCTGGTCGTCGGCCTCATTCTCAACTTTAAGCCACTCAAGTACCGCGTCTCGCTGTGGCTTCGAGGAGATGGTCACCCAGAGAAGGTGAAGGAGAAGGAGGAGGACTTTAAGGAGGTGGTCGCCCTGGGCACTCGTCTGCGCGACCTGCTCAGTCTGCGCTGTCAGCTGAAGTACGAGATGCACAGCACTGCCAGCGACTTTCACTCCAAGTGATCCCCATTCACACCTGCAGAAAAGAGAGTCCTTTAGTGGATGGCATCTTTATTCATCAGAAGCAGTCATACTCTTACCTTCTTACCTCTTTTCATTTTTGATTTTAGAACTATAAAACAGCATTTTCTGCAACATCTGCTCTTCTGGTAGTGATGACTGGTCCATTTGGGCCTCCACTGCACACAGGCACAAACATGTTGGATGCAGTTTTCCGCTGAAAAGTGCAATATTTTGATAATCGAAATTGCATCAGTGTGTGTGGTCAGTTGTGAACGGTGGTCGAAGGGAGCAATCAGTGGCATATGTGTGCCAGACGGTGAGGTGGCGGTGGTGATCTGACGGTGGTGAAATCAGTCTGCACCAGAGTCGATGAGATAGCCTCAGCCGCTGTGTCACCGGTGACTGTCATCTCCGATTCCGAGAGAACAATGGACACAGCGTCTGTCACAGTGTCTGTGAGTGCACTCTGTACACCAATTTCAATCAGGCAGACTGATCAATCACGTAGTCAGCCAGTCTGCATCTTCAATCTTGAAGAGGAGTAGTAGTAGGTCACGTACACATTCACTGATCAGAATCAGACGTGGGACAAAGGTGAGAACTGTGTATTGAACAATGTATTGAGCGCTAAAGTGGGCTAGCTCTCAAGTCCAAGTGAGGTATTCCAGTGTGGGTTTGCATAACCTAGCCACTGATTATCCACTGATTACCCAATGCATCGTAACCATACACCATCACCACCATCACCACCACCACCACCACCATCACCATCACCATTAGCACGAGTAGGACAGACACGAGCGTGCTTTGATCAGTGATAGGCTGAGACGGGCTTTAGCTGGTGACATTAGTAACATTATTACTACTACTACTACTTCTACTGCAGCTCATCCTCATCCTCAACCTCCTCTTCTCCAAAGCGATTAGCTAATAAATACAAATCAAACATCAGCCATTGTGCCACCAGCTCTTATCACCCTCAGACCGATCATCGATCGCTCAATGTGTGCAATCGTGCTCACTGGCATCCGTGAGAGAGCGACAGCACCACCACCATCTTCAGCACCATCACCACCATCAGCAGCATCAGCAGAGGTGATAGCAGGCGACAGCATCACCCACACTCACTCCACCGTCGGCGACAGCACCACCAACTGCAACAGCAGCAGCAGTGTCCAACGATCAGCGATGATGAAAGCAAAAGGAGGCCTCGTTGAAAAACTGGTACAGTACTTGAAGCCGGTGCAGCAGCAGCAGTGTTGCTGGGCGTCCTCATTTCCACTTCTCTGTGCTCTCTAGTTCACCTCTACGCTCAGTTCAGCTCGACCGCTGCTGGACTCTGCAACGTCCTACAGCATCATCAGCAACGATGACTGCAACATCACCACCAACCACAACAGCAGAAGGAGCAGCATCGGCAACAGCAGCATCAGCAACAGCACCAGCAACATCATCGCCAGCAGCAGCAGCACCAGCTTACCTCATTACACAGCGAAGAAGATGTGCCCAATTAGAGCACGATGCGTACCATTGATTGGCACTGAATGCAGTGATGTCGCTGGCGCATTTGTGCCAATAGCACCTAATAAATGTGCTGATGATGCTGCTGCTGCTGCTGCCCATCCAGCTACCTGGTACCTGGAGGAGGAGGTGATGATGATGTTGGGATGGAGATGATGTTACTAGCAGTTGTTACCAGTTTGCACCTCTGCCGACACTGAAGCCTCTGCAATGATTGCTGCCGATGCTGATGCTGCTGTCATTGAAGAATCCAATGTCTGTGGACAGTGATAGTGGATGGGGAGTGTGCTTACGTGACGACCAGTCCTTTATAAGCGACTGTCGATGGCAGCCATTGATGATGATGACGATGGTGATGGTGATGCAAACCCTGAAGCATTAGGCGACTAAGTGCCCCCGATTCAATCAATCAGTCTACTCTGCCATTACTCAACTCCATTACTCAATTACCCAGTGTGCCCCCACCACCTGCTCACTCGGTAAGTGCTTTCCCAATTCCCATTCTCTTCCTCTTTTAGCTTCCGTGTAATTGCGTTTGAAAGGGGAACTCCGAGAATGCCTCACTACCATTCCCTCCATCATTTCCACCTCCTCTTCTCCTGGTTTGTGGTTCAGTCCTGCCTGTGTGCCCTGTGCGATGATGATCAAATTGATTGGCTGCATTCAGTCAGTCACTCAGTCAGTCATCGGAGCAGTATGGGCATTGCCACAACCCCAACTGGCAGACTGAATCCCAAATGCTAGAGAAGAGGGCGGACAGACCACCAAGGCACTTCGACATTAATCTAACCCCAATTGAATCAAAATCTAGCAGGCTAACTCTAAATTGAACCTATTCTAGAAACCACAGCACAATGAAGGCCTCCCTTCTCCTCCTGAACGCCGTCATTCTGGCACTGGCGTTCAGTCCAATTCAAGGTAAGTCCCCTTATTCATTTTTTAGGTTCATCATAATGAAATTCCTTCATAATCTTCTCAGGCGCCCCCGCCTCCCCTTACGCGGCCTGCAAGGACGGCAGCTCGCTGTGCCTCGGCCTGGGCACCGTCTCCGAGATCAAGGCGGACAGCCCTAGCTGCGTCACCTCTGAGCACTGCGCCTTCTTCTTCAAGTCGACCTTCTCCGCCTCCTCTGGCTTCCACTTCTCCCTGACCGCGCCCACCCTTCCCGCCGACCGCTTCATCGCCGTCGCGCTGAGCAATGAGACTGGCATGGCCGGCCTGGTCGTCCAGTGCTTCCACAACTCCGCCACCGGGAAGAACACCATCGAATACTCCTTCAACGAGGGATACCACAACAAGGCCATTGCCGACCAGCGATCAGTCATCGGCCTGGCCTCGCCCACGGCCACCTACGCCAACGGCGGCCTCAGCTGCAGCTGGACCGCCCCCGCCAACGGCCACGTCTCCTACAAGGGCCACGAGGACTTCAACCTGCTGACCACTGCCTACTACCTGAAGATGGCCACGGGGGCGGTGAACAGCAGCACGGGGGCCATTTCCCGACATGCGACGCACGACGCCACCGGGCGGGTGGCCGCCTCCGCCGCGGTGAACCTCAGCAAGGCGAAGGGCATCATCCTGGCGAAGGAGGTCCACCACAAGGCTCCCCCTTCCTCGGTTTTTGCCTCTCCCGAGCTTCCCCAGGACGGCCAATCAGGTCTCTATGATCAGTGCAAGGCCAACACCGCCCTCTGCTTCGGCCTGCCCGAGGGCTGCACCACCACCGGCAACTGCAAGTTCTTCTTCAAGTCAGTGTACGCGTCCGGTTCCGGGTTCACCTTCTCGCTGATCGCCCCCTCCATTGCCGCCGACCAGTACGTCGCCGTCGCCTTCAGCCCCCTCTCGGGCATGTCCGGCCTGGTGGTGCAGTGCTTCCACGCCCCTTCCGGCGCGAACACCATCCAGTACTCCTTCAACAAGGAGTACGACAATGAGCTGATCACCGATCCGGGCAAGGACCTGAAGGGCTTCACCCACCCGGTCACCACCTACTCGAGCGGGCAGCTGAACTGCCAGTGGACGGTGCCGGCGGGCGGGAAGGTCGTCTACAAGGACAACAGCTTCGACTTTGAGCACGTGCAGTACTTCCTGAAGGTGGCCACCGGGGCGGTGAAGGGCGGGGCCATTAGCAAGCACGCCCACGACGGGCGACTGGCCAGCAAGACGGCCGTCAGTCTGAAGGCGAAGGGGACGATTCACGGCGGTGGTGGCAGTGGTGCCGCCACCGCCATCAAATGGCATGGTAAATAGAACCTTCAAAAAGTGTAGTGCTTAGTCATTATGTCTTTCATGATAATCAAGCAAACCAACTACTACTACTACTACTACTACTAAATAAAATCAGACAATATTCTAACGATGATGTCCTTCTCCTTTTTGCTGTAGCCAGTCTGATGATCTTCGGGTGGATCGGCTGCGTGACGGTGGCCATCATCATGGCACGCTTCACGCGCGACCTGTGGCCGGAGAAGAAGCTCTTCGGGACGAAGTACTGGTTCGTCGTCCACCGCTACCTGATGATCATCGGCTGGCTGGCCATCGTCGCCTCCTACGTGGTCATCTTTGTGCAGTTCGGCGGGTGGACGCATGTAAGTGTGCTAATATGATTGAACTTGCTTCCAAAACAATAATAACATTCCACTTATCTTCACCACTCCAGACAAGCTCCCACTCGGTGATGGGCATCGTAGCGGGCATCCTGGCCACCCTTCAGATCGGCAACTCCTTCCTCCGACCGGGACCCGACTCGCCCCACCGGTGGATCTTCGACTACGGCCACTGGTTCATCGGCAACACTGCGCACATTCTCGCCTGTAAGTAAACATTCATTCATTTTATAGAACTGCTCAACTAAAATCCCCTATTTTCTTCAGTGGCAAACATCATCAACTCCGGTCTGAAACGAAGCAAGGCCTTCCTCTGGCTGCTGCTCGCCTACCTCTTCGTGTACCTCCTCTTCAGTGACCTGCTGAAGAAGCTGGAGAATCGAATTCGCGGCTCGAGCTTCAGCAAGCGAACTCCGGTGGTGCTGCAGGCGGCCGTGGCCGGGGCGGTGCTCACGGTGGCCAGCATCACCACCGCGCTCATCGCCATCATGTTCACCAGCTAGTCATCCACACACACACTCACAAGGGCACATCTCTACTACTCACCACCACCACTATTTATTGACCTACCACCCATCCCTGATCATCTGTGAATCTCATCAACACACCAACATTCCAATAAACTAGAACTCTAAAGAGTTAGAAGAAGCTCAGTCCTTGCTGCGCCACCGCCACCTCCGTCTCCGGAGTCAAAGTTGTGGTGGAAGTGGAAGCGGAAGCGGAAGTCTTGTGTGGATTGAATCCCTCCCTGATGAGCTGCCGGACGACCTTTCGCTCCACGGCGGCGTCCTCCATGTGGCCCTGCATGCGAATGGTCTCCGCCCAGAGTGGGTTGTAGTGCAGTCTGAAGACGGAGGGCAGGTGTCGTCGGGAGGGATAGCGCGGCCACCAGGGCTCAGTGTACAGCCAGTAGGCGTCGCAGAAGAGCATCGGCACGCAGCAGCACTCCACGCAGAGGCCGATGAGGAGGAGGATGAGGATGATGGCCAGCACGAGGTAGACTGTGGTTCGACGTTCAAACACCACATTGTCCACGTAAACGGCGGTGGGCCAGGTCGCAAGTGTGTAGCTGAAGTTGATGTACATGTCGATGAGTCTGAAAGGAGGGAAAAGAGAGAGTTAGCAAGCGCTAGGGAACACACAATCTTGATGGGATACTTCGTCAGGGGATCTTCTTCTTCCTTTGAGTAAAGTACTCAAGCGCGCGTCAGCAGTTGAAAGTTGGGAAGGGAAAATGCAAACACCAGCGAAACTTTTCCTGGAAACTTTTGTCAGGAAAAGTTTCCGGAACTTTTCCCGCAGCGCTCTCAGCTGTTGTTTGTGATCTGCTGCTGCTGCTGCTGCTGTCTGTCTGTTGTGATGGTGATATACACGTCATTAGAGCCTTTGCTTTCCAGGATGCAAAGACGGGGGGGGCCTACTGGCGCCATCTG
>JAALOO010001928.1_pt1 | contig 12633 bp, 10 predicted proteins | sample 7257641 | NCBI WGS metagenome assembly JAALOO01 (sample SAMN14085613, study PRJNA598686) | mite metagenome | biome: ENVO:01001000; feature: ENVO:01001002; material: ENVO:01001226; isolation source: single female mite from University of Michigan culture on fish food culture... ... | reverse complement strand
ATGACGATGACGACGATGCGGAGACCACCGAAGAGGAGGAGGAGGAGGAGATGTCAGACATGAGCTCGGACTATGAGCCCGGCGGAAGGAGTAAGAAGAAGAAGCAAAGGGCCGCATCGACGAGGACCCGAGTCAGCTACCGAGAGGAGACTACCACGGAGGAGGAGGACGATGATGACTGGGGCGGTGGTAGGAAGAAACAGCAGCAGAAGAAGAAGAAGCGGAAGGTGGACAGTTCCGAAGAGGAAGACGAAGCGGCAAACCTCACTGAAGGCGATGAGGAGGAAGAGGATGAAGGGGAGAAAGAAAAGCCAGATGATCCGTTTGTGGCCAGGACCAAGGCGACGACGGCCCCGCCCAAGGCCACCTACACCAGGACGCCATTTGCGAAGCGGTCCACGGCGGGCAACAAGCGACGATACATTGAGGACGATGACATTGAGGAGGAGGAAGAAGAAGACCCTGAGGGAAAAGATGATGCCGAAGAAGGTGATGAAGGTGAGGAGGTGAAGGCCGGCCCCTCATCGAAACGCCTTAAAACGACTGATGAATCGTCCTCGAAGGTGGTAACTGCCGTCAAAGGCTCTGGCAACAAGTCGAAGAAGGAGGAGGAAGTGGCAGTGGTAGCGAAAGCTGAACCACCACCACCATCAACTTCAACTTCCACCGAGCACTATCACCAGCCGCCGACGCCCACAATACCAACGGTGCAGCCCTTTAGAGGATTCATCAATGCGAGCACTGGGGCACCAGTGCCACCACCACCACCACCAACATCTACCACTTCATCGGACCCGCTCAGCTCGATGAAGCAGATGAACTCCAAGTTGGAGGGCGCATATCCACCACCACCGCCGACTTCGAATGCTCCACATCCGCATCAGAACTTTGCGCTAGCCTCGGTGGCCGCACTTGGCTCAAGTCCGAGACATCCGGTCAGCTCTGCTGCTTCTCATGCAGTACTGCCACCACCCTCGATGCCGCCTTACTCCACTGCTGGTGGTCCTGGTGGTCCACCACCACCGCCGCCGGGAGCTTATGGACACCACCCTCACCCTCCTCCTGGTGCTCCTCCCCAGGCATACCAAACACACCCTTACCATCATCCTCAGCACCCTCAACATCAGGGACCACATCCACCACCACCTCATATGATGCCTCACCCTCAGTACGCTGCTGGCCCGCCGCCTCCACACGGAGGTATGCCCCCGCCTGGTGCACCCTATCCCCAACATGGGGGCCAACCTCCTCATCACTACCCACTACCTCCTCCTCATCCTCAGCAGCAATACGGTCCACCACCTGGAGGACCACCACATCGGTACGGGCCACCGCCGCCGCCTCATTCGGCCTATCTTCAGCACCAGCAACAGCCCCCACCACAGAGGCACCCTGGAGGAGGAGGAGTTTCACCTCAGTACGGTGGTCCACCACCAGGAGCCTACCCGGGCCCGATGATGCATCATCAGCAGGGACCACCACCACCACCAGGGTACATGGCAGGACATCGACCACCAGGTCCTCCTCAAGGACCTCAGGGACCTCCACCGGGTCCACCAGCACTATCTCCATCAGCAGCTGCCCCCTCTCAGCCGTCGCCCACCGCTCAGAGGCCATCCTCTCGAAGTAGCACCCACAGCAGCGGCAGTGAGGCAATGCCGCCATCCTCGGAAGCTGTTCCACCCCCTGCTGGACCACCACCATCAGCGAAGGACGAAGAGACGAGTTACAGTGGCAGCAACTCGGCGGGCAACTCGCCGCCGCAGCTGCTCAACCTCGACTCGGGCACTACCACGTCTTCCTACTCGCGGCCACCACCAATGCCACCTGGGCCTTATCCGGGCGGAAAGCCTTCAGCAGGACCACCGCCTGGACACCAGCAGCAGCAGCAGCACTACTACCCACCACCACCACCACCAGGATATCACCATCCTCACGATCCAAACGGAGTTCCGGTGAGCGGAGGAGGAGGAGGAGGCTATCCGCCTTATTCGCATCCAGGCGGAGCTCCGCCGCCGCCGCCCTACTACACCTCAGCACCACCACCGCACCACATGCACCACCAGCCACCACCTCATCCAGGACACTATCAACCTCACCTTCACATGCCGCCGTACAGTCATCCACAGCCATACCCACCACCACCACCTCATTCTCAGGCAGGTGGACCACCACATTCGCCCTATCTGCAGCGAACTCCATCACCCCATCACCAGCAGCAGCGATCACCCTCTCCATTTCCACCACCACCACCACCATCTTCGAGTGCCCCGTCGCCGAACAGCAGCTCCTCAGCAGTGCCGCCGCCGCCCACCTCGGCGATTGCCACCAAAGGCATGAGCACACCGCCGCGTCCCGGGGCGCCGCCTCACCCTTCGCAGATGTCCTCACCTTCCGGTCACCCTCACCCTCATCCGCAGTACGGGCCACCACCACCAGGACACTACGGCAGTCCGTACCATCATGGCGGATATCCACCACCACCACATCCAATGTCGCCTTACAGTCAGCCCCATCCTCATTATCTTCAGCCAGCAGGGCCACCACCGCCGCCATCGCAACAACCACCACCACCAAACGGCGGCTTCATGATACAGAACCTGCTGCTGGCGCAGAAGAACCAACCGCTGGCGTCTTCTTCTTCTTCCTCTTCTCCGGTTCCAGTCACTGCCACCAAATCGAGTGCAAAGGGTGCCAAATCAGGTGCGGCAGGCAAAGGGAGCAAAAAGGGCGCCAAGGCAAGTGCAGCTGTTGCAGAGGCGGTGGGAAAGGAGGCCACTGATGGGCCTATACCGACGCCGGTGGCAGCGGCTGCTGCTGAGGCTGCGTCATCAAAGTCGGTGAAGGCGCCCAAAGCGCCGAAGGAGAAGAAGCCCAAGGCGCCTAGCAAGAAGAAGGCGGCTAAGGGAGCTGCTGCCGCTACTGCCACCACTGAAGACTGAAGACTGCAATTCTCACTCACCCATTCATTCACTCCCCACAGCTACCCATAATGTACAAAGAAGACTGATGAGAAATCTCCCCCCCCCTCCCACTCTTTCCTTTCCTGGTCTGAGAACACCTTCATCATTACCACCACTTTACCGTACCACAGTTTATCGTACACACAGGTCACACGCAGCTACACAAATGGTACACCACCACCACTTGTTCTGGCTCTTATTTATTGAACTACTCTGGGGCCGTACGCTACCTATTCACCCACCCACCCACCCACACACACACAGCTTATTAGACTCATTTGGCCATTTTTATAATACCACATTCGCAAAGAGTGACACTTTGAAAATACTTAATAACATTGATATATGACACGATAACTTCACTCCCTTTCTTTATTATGACTGACTTTCTCTCTTTCTAGACTAGAACAGTTGGCTGGTGGGAATGTCTCTTTTCCGATTCCTTTCAAGAAGGTGACGGGCTGGAGCAGTTCAACGACGCGTAGTCCTCCAGGTCGAGGGCCACCAGGACGCGGTGCTCGGTGGCGTTGAAGTAGACCATGGCGGCGAGGAACTGCCGGTAGCGACCCTCCACCGAGGCCACCCACCGATTGGCGCAGGAGTGCACCAGACGGCTGTCCGCGCCAAAGTCGACCTTGTTCAGGGGGCTTCCGTCGAGCAGCGGCCGGAAGATGGCCTCGCGGACGGTGGTCAGGCTGTTTCCGCCCAGGTGGACGGTCAGCTGACGGTGGTGGTGGTGGCCACCACTTCCGCTGAAGACGCCCACCGGAAAGCTGTCATCAGTGAGGTGGTTGTCTTCGAGGAAGATCGCCGTGGAGAGTCTCCGGAGGTGACCAGCGTAGTCGGTCTGAAAGCGAAAGGCATCTCTACCAACTGTGGCTATCTGCTGTCCATAGAGGTCAATGGTTCTCAGAGCGGGCAGGTAGTAGAAGGCCTCGTCTTCGATGCCGGTCAGTTGGCCCCTGCTCTGACGATTAAAGTTGAGCGAGAGGTCGGTGAGGCGGTTGTGGACTAGAAAATGGCGAGGGAGGGAGCCGTTTAGGTGAAGTAAATCGAGGTAAAGTCTTTCGAGGTTCGGGAGGCTGCTGATGAGCAGCTGAAGTTGGGGGAGGTTGCGGGTGATCAAGTACTTTGATGTGCTGCCCTCAAAGCTCAGCTGCTGAAGGGTGGCGGCGGCGGCTGTTTTGGGGAAAGCTGCGGTGGAGTTTATAGAGGAGAGGGCGGCGAGGTTCTTCAGCGCCACCGTCTCAAAGCTGAGGCCGGCGGTGAAGTTGGCGGGGAGGTGGCGAAGGAGGGCGAGGCCGTCCAGTTCGAGGCCGATGAAGTGAAAGGAGTGGAGAAGATGATCATTTGAGTTCGAGGTTCTTTCGAGGTACTGCGCCACTCGCTGGAGAATGGGCTCCACGCGGACGATGCCGCCGTGGTAGCAGTAGATGGTGCTCAGGGTGCAGCTGCATGGCCACAGGATCGATGGTGGGGGACAGGGGGTGATGGTGGTGGGGGTGGTGGTGGTGGTGGTGATGGGGTGATCATCGCTGACTGGGGTGATGCTTCGTTGCAGTGAGCCGCTGATGCTAATGAGAAGAAGAAAGCTCCAAACTATGATCATGGTTTTGTGGAGGTTCGAAATGGGTGAGTAGAAAAGTGTAAACACACACACACACACACACTTCTTTTTTGTCGTCCATTCTTTGATGCTCTTTCTCTTTCTCTCTACAGCTGCTGCTGCTAATCTTATCAACTTTCTCCTCCAGCGCAACTACCATCGCTACAGGTGTGCCATCAAGCACCACCAAACACTGCTGACACTGCTCAGTGTTTGCATAGCACTTTCCACTGCCTGCTTGTTCAATGACTGCTTCAATTTCAATGACTGCTTCAATTTCAATGACTGCCTGTTACCTGTCGGCGGATTGCCTGTGACCTCTGGCCAATCGTTTAGTTGAGATATTAGAACAGTCTCTCTCTCTCCTTCTCAGACCGTTGATCGTTTCCGGTCACCTCTTTTTGTGATGTGGTTCAAAACAGAAAGGTATCTACTAGATAGCTGATTGAGTTGTCGTTCAGCAACAAAACACAGGTACAAAAAAACACTACTGCCACTCAATCAATCAATAGGCGAGTATCAAATTGAGTTTTGCTTTACTGCGTCTTTTTATTTGTTATGTTTTGGTTTTATTGACTCAGCTGTTGGTGGAAACTGGTCGTTTGCTTTGCTGGCTGTCGCCGTTGTACTTTGCGACCGCTTCCAAACACTGATGAGCTTCATCATCCCTCACAAACTCGTCCTCTTCAGTGTCTGCACAGCTTCAGCTACTCCTCTTCACATCCCAGAGTCCTTCCTCAAGCCTTGCAGTGCACATTGCCAGCCGCATAGTGGTGAATATCCGAGCCCACAAGGTCCACGGTGCAGGTGTGCTCAACCTGGAGTTAAGAAACAGAGTTAAAATTAGTTGATCATCTTTTTGTTCCTTTTCATCCAGCTCATCCTCTGTCATGTCCACTTACCCCGGCAGAATTGGTCACCTTCATCAGAACCTGGATCTTCTTGTTGTCGCCAATGGGAATGGAGTAGACGACGTGCTTGAAGTTGTAGTGCGTCGGTTTTTCGTGCTCATTGATGGCCTTCATCATCAGCTCGATCAGCTTCTTTCCGGCGGGGTCGTCCTCGTCGATGATCAGCTGACCGTAGGCCAGACCGACGGCCACCAGGAGAATGCCTGCGAAGAGTAGAGCGCGCATGATTGCTTTTGAGTGATGTGTGTTTTGGTTTCGAATTGGTCGGAGAAGGAAAGCTGCCAGCAGAGTTCTCACCGTTGGCTGATCGCTGGTTTTATGCTCTGGAGCACTTTCCTCTAGATCCTGGTGGTCAGGTGATTAGAAGAAGAGTGTGTGACGATTGCGACTGCGATGGCATTGAGAGAATGAGAAAGAGAGGGTGATAAGATGTCTCGAGATGATGTAAATCAGCAAACCAATCAACAACAATCCATCGATGCATTGCAGCGCTGCCAAGGATGCAAAGGAAATCTGTTGTGCCGCAGTTAAAAAAGCCCGTCGTGAGAACCACACAGTACAGGAAGAGTTTTAGAGGACGGGTCAATTTTTGTACAGTTGAAGGTGGTGGTGGTAGTGGTGGTAAAAAACAGTTGATCATTTAAAACAGAAAAGAGGAATAATGGAGAAAGTAATGAGATTCGAGGTAAAGTGGTTCCCGCGGTCCAGGACCGCGATCCAGGCACTACAGATGGCGCACGTGCAAAGGGGCACGCTCATAGAGGACGACTGAAGCCTTTGCTGCTGCTGCTGCCGATTTTGGCGCTCGTTTGGTGTTTCTCTGGTCAGGGCATCAAGAACTAGTGAAGAAGAGCGATTTTCGATTGGTGGTCATTTCACTTCTTCCTCTTCCTCTTCTTCTTCTCCCCAAGTTCATTGTTGATGTCACTGGTTGGGTCTCCACCACCACCGCCATCATCAGGCTTAAACCACGGTACATTTTGCATCTTCTTGATCATCTTCCAGACCACCTCCTCATTGACTGCCTTTGATTTCAGCTCCTCGTCGACGTCGGGCGTAAGCAGAGGCGTTGAAGATGATGAATGACCACCGCCGTCCTTGCTCTTTTCCTCGCCTTTGTCGAAGAACTCGTCGAAGCTCGAGTGGCCGCTGCCCGTCTGCTTCTTGAACTGAAAGGAGTGATTGAACTCGGTGTGGAAGCGACCGTTCTTCTTCCACGTCTTTGGCTGCACCGTGGAAGTTTCTGGGAGCCCCTCCTTCAAGTCCTCTTCAAAGTCACCGCCACCTTCTTTTTTATGCGACTTATCATCTGGCCCTGACTTAATGGAGACCTGCGTTACTTTGATCAGATTGTAGACGCTGTCCTCATCTTTACTGGCTACCTTCTTCTTCTTCGGTTCATCTTCTGGCTCCTTGTGCTCTCTGTCCTCCTTCTCGTCCTCTTTCTCACGGTAAGTGGTTTTTTGCTTCTTTTTCTTCTTCTTTGTGCGACTCTTTTTCTTTTTTGGCGCTTCTGTTGTGGTGGTGGTAGTTGTGTACTCCTCCTCATCCTCATGATAGTCACGTTTCTTTGTTTTTGCTGGCTCTGCTGGCTTCGGTATCCTCTGGCCCCAGAGGTCGCCGATGGTGTGTGGTTTTTGTGGCTTTGGCCTCTTGTCCTCTTCCTCCTCCTTCTTGGGCTCTGATCGCTTTTTATTGGCAGAGCTCTTTTTCTTTCCCTTGCTCTTTTTCTCCTTTTTCTCCGCCACCACTCCGCCGTAGTTGTCGTCGCGATCCTGGATCGGCTCGCTTATTTTATGTTCATCATGAGGCTTCAGCTTTTCATCAGTCGCCTCCTCCTCAGTGTGAGGCTTCTCCTCCTTCTCGTGCAGTAGCTCCTTCTCCGTTTTGGCCACCTCCTTCAGGCCGTGCGCCACCGCGTCCTCCGGTGAAAAGTTGAACACCTTTAGAAAGTGGTTGAAGTTGTCCTCCTCCTTTTTGCCCGTCACCGTCTCGGGCGCCGTCAGCGTGGTGGTGAACTCCTTTTGGTGTTTACCACCACCATGATCATTGTGACCTGTCGTCGTTGTTATTGGCACGTGAATGACGAAGATGTGGTGCTTTGAGCCGGGTGGAATCAGCTTTTCCGCCAATGCCGGCAGCTTCTCGTCGATGTGATGGTGCAGCACCGCATCGTCAATTGCATTGCTACTGTGGTGGTAGTCCTCGCTGTTGCTGCGCTTTGCTTTGCTCGCCGGTTTGCTGCCATCGCCATCATTGTCGTCTGATTTGGTCTTTTTAGCCTTTTCCGACTTCTTTTTCGACTTCTTCTTTTTCGCCTTTGGCGGCGGCGGCGCCTCAGTGGCCTCCTCCTCCTCCTCAATGTGGCGCTTCTTAATCTCCGCTTGGCCGTCGCCTCCACTCGTTTCCTCCTCCTCCGCCGCGACGTTCTTTTTGCTGACGTTTTTTGTTGACTTTTTCCGCTTCCTGCTCGCTGCAGACTGTTCATCTTTGTTCACACTGTCAGCATCGCCGACTTCATCTTTATGGGCCTTTGTTTTACCATCTTTTTTCCTCCTTTGTTTGACTGTTGTCGTCTTTGTCGCCTGCTTTTCACCACCACCGCTGTCGACTTTGTTGTGGCTGTCCTCTGCGGGCGATTCCTCACTTATATCGTTTTTATTCTTCTTCCCCTTCTTTCTCCTTTTGCCCTTCAAGGAGCCTTCTCGCTTCCTCGCGTCTGAATTTGAGCTCTCCTTTGTGATGGTTGTCGTGGTGGTGGTCTTGGTGGTCGTTTTCTTCTTCTTCTTCTTCACCTCACCACCACCATCGTCACCACCGCCATTGTCTTCTCCGACATCATCGTCGCCGTCTGAGCTTTGCTTTGACGACGACGACGACGATCTCGTTATAGTCTTTTCCTTGGCGGTGGTGATCACCTCCACGGTGACATCGGTGGCTGCGGCTGTGGCAGTCTCTGAGTCGCTGGAGGCCAATGGCAGCATGATGTCCACTGGCTTGCTGCTGCTGCCGCTGCTCTCGTGATGGTCATTGCCATTGCTGCTGGCACTGCTGCCCTTTGCCTTTCCCCTAGGCTTCTTTCGCCGTCTTATCAGTATGTACTGCTCCACCTCGTCCTCGTCGGTGCCAATGTCGGCGAGGTGGTCGCGGTGGTGGTGGGCCAACGCTACTGGCTCGCCCTTTTTACTGTGAACAACTTTGGGTGCTTCAGTGGTGGTGGTGGTGGTGGTGGTTTGAGTATTCTCGGATGATTTGGCGGATGCTGATTTGGACTTGCCTTTGCTTTTAGGCTTTGCTTTCGCCTTTGGTTTTTCCTCTTCTTCTTCTGCTTCTTCATCCTCCTCTTCTTTCTCAGGTTCTTTTTCCTTTTCCTTTTTGCCCTCGTACTCGACGGCACTTCGGTCTACGCGTTCTTTTCTCTTTGAGCGATTTGGCGGCGGTGTGGTCGTGGTCGTGGTCGTCGTTTTAGGCACGTATTTTGGCTTTGAACTCTTTTTCTCCTCCTTCTCCTCCTCCTTCTCCTCTTCATCTTTGCTGTGGGCGGAAGCTTTTCGCTTGTCGCGAACGTCCGCTTCGTCGTCCACCTCGTCCTCTTCCTCTTCCTCCTCTTTGTGTTTATGAGTGGACTTTGATGGTTTGGCAGTGGTGGTCGTTGTTGTCGTCGTTTTGGGCGTCCTTCTCTTTGCCCTCGAGTCACTGTCCTCACTGTAGGGCACTGTGGTGGTGGTGCTGTAGGCCTCCTCCTCCTCCTTCTCTTCATGTTGACCACCCTTGTTCATCTTTGAGGAGCTCTTTGTCGCCAGCCCCTTCTCCGACTTCTTCTCTATCGACGTCTCAAAGCCGGCAGTATTTGGCGCTATCCTCAGGGTGATTCCGTGCTTACTCAGTGATTCACTACCTGCTGAGAAGGAGGATGATGAGGAAGATGATGATGAAGAGGAAGATGATGAAGAGTCAGTGCCACCGGCCATGTTGGCCGCCGGCAGCGGCACACAGACGATGGTGATGCCGTCCGGTCGGCGGAAGCTGGTGCTGGAGGAGGCGGTGCCGGTGCCGCAGGCGTGCTCCTTGTCCGTCACCTGTGTGATGATGCCGTAGATGAGCAGACGGAGGACCAGGGTCTTCTCCACCATGGTGCGGTTGAGGATGATAAAATAGGATATATTGCTGTATTAGAAGTAATGTCGATTTGAATGGTGTGCTTTGCTGTGCAGTAGTGGTGCAGTAGTGCAGTGCTGGTGCTGGTGCTGATCACAGATAAGACATTGAACTGGTGGTGGTGTGCAGCTGTTGTGTCAAGTGTCACTCATTCTGGCCACTCGTGGTCACTGGCTGTGGTCGTGGTCACCGACGACGACAACGACGACATGGCTGCTGCTGGTCACAACTGCTGGTGACTGCGGTGCCTGATGATGATGATGATGACGAAGCTGGTGCTGATGATGAAGGAGACAGGTGAACGCACTCATTCATAGAGTTGACCATTCTGCAATGTGTAAGTCGGTCAATGGTCGCACTGTCACCACGACCACCATCACTATCACCACCACTTGTTGCAGTTCTCAGCTGTTTCGTTGTTTACTGTCTTCGTTTCTGCTGCTGCTGACTGCACCACCGATGAACACCGATTGACTACTGCTGCTGCTTATGTTTGCCATTGCGATTGGAAATAGGCAAAAAAACTGACACGAGAGAAAGTGATCGGAGAAAGTGAGAGCGAGAGAGAGAGAGAAAGAAAGAGAGCCAGGCTAGGCATGCTTTGTCAGCAGTGGCTTTGGCAGTTTTGTTTTATATAACACACAAAAATGTGTGCTCCATGTCTGCTATCCGGGGGAAGGCAGGGGCAGATTACCCTTGAAGTAGTAGTGTAGTGTAGTGCTGTGACTGGCGTTGAAAATGAGCTAATTGCCCGTGTTTTTGGTCTGAAAACTGCTGCTGATTTTGTAGAGCACACCAAGTGAGTGAGTGAGTGCACTACTTGCACAACTGAACTGAGCTGCTGCTAATTGCGTGTCCGCCCAAGCTGATCGAACGAGCTTTCTAGTTCGCTCTCTCTCTCGCTGAGCTCAATTGAGCGTTTAGAAAAATGTGGTGTGTGCTATACTGTTTGTTGACTGATTTTTTAGTTCCGAAACACAGCGATCGACGATTTGACGATTGCCACCGCCGCCGACGCTGTCTTCCATCTTTGCAGCCCCAGTGTCAGCCTTGCTCAATTTGCTGCCACTGACACTGACTGATTTGTTGGTTGGCGACAGAGAGAAAAACGAAACAGAAAACAGAGTAAGGTGGTGTAGCTGGTGGAGGTAGGTGAGGGGAAGTGAGTGTTTTTGCACGCTCGGATCAAGGCGGCTCAATTTAGATGCTCGAAGCAGGTAGTACTTTAGTGCTGTTTTTTGGTGTTCAGTTTTGTTGTTGCTGCTGCTGTGGAGGTCGTCAACTCTGCGGCAGACTTTGCTGTTGACTTTGAAAGTGGGTTGAGGTGTTTAGTGGGCTGTGTTTGTTTAGCCCGCAGACACTAATCTCCTCTAATTGCCTCCCTCTCTATTATCACCTCTGCCAATACACTTCTTTGTGTGTTTTACTAGCTCTTTAGTGTTTGTTTCTGATTTCACTTCCATTTTTAATTTCAGCAGATCATTGGGCGGCTTTTAATCGCTTTGACATTTTTTATGAGCACGGCACTTCGCGGTCTGCTGCTGCTGCTGCTGCTGTTGACACGGTTTGTCTGGTCAACCGGTGAAGGTGTGGTGGTGGCGGTGGTGGACACCACACTTCTCTGTCTGGGGGAGATTCAATCTGATAAGCGAAAATGGAGATTTTTGCTGGCAGACATTTTTGTTTCTTCTTTTCCTCATTTTTCTTTTTTTTCCTTTTCTGTGTGTCGTTTATTTCGCTGTCTGACTGACTGACTGAATGGCTACTTTCCTTGCTCAAGTGACTGCTTCTGTTGCTGCTACTGCTGCTGCTGAACGATTTAGCGAAAGCAAACCGTTTAGTGTCAGTGCTGCAGTTTAGTGCCACCACAAAAGCGTTGCTTTACCACCACCACCACCACATACTAAAGCTGTCAGAGTGTCAGGCAGGTCGTCGATTTACTGAATGAGGCTGTCTTTCTGTTTTTGCTGGCATTGTTTTCCCACCGACTACCTGTCAGGCTGATTTTTCTTCTTTCACTGCTTTTTTGTGTTTAAAACGCCGCAATTTTAAAGTTAAGTAGTCTGATTGCTGCCTTTTATTTAACTGCTGTTCACTTTTACTGTTGAGGATGAAATGTAGTCGTGAGAGTGATGGAATGCTGAAATGTCTCAAACGTTTGAGTTGAATTTCGCTGCTTATTTTCATTTCGCAGTTTAGTGTGTCTGCAGCAGAAGTGATCGTCGATGTGTGCAACATCAGAGCACAGCGCAGCACAACATCGTACCACTCTTTTCTTGTTTATTGTTGTTCATAGTTTGGTTGGGAAAGAATTGGTGGTACAACTGTGGTGCAACTTGTGCAGCGACAGGCGTTGCTGCACTAAACAGTGCCTTTTCGAGTTGTTGCACTTCGTAGTCTTTTCTTTCATCTGCTCTTGTCGAATCGAGAAAGGTTCGACGGTATCTGAGCCGTTTGATCTTCTTCTTCTTCTTGTCTTTGTTGTTGTTGTTGTTGTGGTTGTTGCTGTTAATTTACTGCTAATTACCACCACCACGACGACGAACCGGTACACTGAACTCGGTTGACTGCCGGCTAATTCGCACAGAGGCTGAATGTGGCGAAGGGCTCTCCCACCCTTTGATATATTAGGTAGTATTCTCATGCGTAGGGTTCTTACTGTAGACACACACTGTCTGCTCTGGCAGGTCTATCAATTTTTGCTTTGTTTTTGCCGTTGTCACCACCATCCATCATCTTCAGGGGAGCCGATGATCAAAAGGAGAGCACCACCAGCAGCAGCAGCTGTCAGCGGCCATCATCTTGATGGACGGTAAATTGTCATGACGGGGCGACCACAGTGTCTCGGCCACGCTTGCCCGCTCACCAGACCTCCTTCTTCTGCTCTCCAGCTGAGCTGAGCTGAAGACTTCTGGTGGTGGTGATCTTCAGACCAGATACGGACACAGAGAGAGAGAGAGAGAGAGAGAGAGAGAGAGAGAGAGAGAGAGAGAGA
>JAALOO010001927.1_pt1 | contig 12638 bp, 9 predicted proteins | sample 7257641 | NCBI WGS metagenome assembly JAALOO01 (sample SAMN14085613, study PRJNA598686) | mite metagenome | biome: ENVO:01001000; feature: ENVO:01001002; material: ENVO:01001226; isolation source: single female mite from University of Michigan culture on fish food culture... ... | reverse complement strand
AACACTTAGCGCCCCCTGGCGGAAAACCCAGACGTGCTGGGGCTAAACGGCTTAAACCATCTTATTCCTCTTGTCCTAAGCTTTCCAACGATACCAAATTTGTGAGTGGGACGCGACTTTTTTGCAGAAACGCTTACCGTGTTTGGCACAAACTCAGTTAATCTTATTTTGCATATTTGCATTCATTTTTGTTAAGTAACTAAAAATCCAAAATACAATTAAATGTCATTTTACAGTTATATTTTGGTTTTGAATGTTTAGTTATTATGTTTATTACAAGAGGGCGGCAATTGTTTGGAAAGCAACTTAAAATTATTTAATTGAACAAAGATTTATTTCAAGATGTTAAAGATACAGATTTTTGTTTATTTTTTATCTTGGATATTTTATAATCAATTTAAGAATTGAAAGCTCTTTAGTTTGAATTTTTTAGGGAAAAAGAGATTTGGTCACTGTACTTCACAGTTAATGTCAATGTGTTCCCAGCACGTTTGAAATTTTTTTTTTAGTATTTCACCGGCTCACCAACTACCTTTTTTGTAGGCATTAATATTTTATTGCGGTTTTTGTTTGTCCTTCTGTTGCAACTTTTAACTTGCTTACTGCTTATTTATTCATTAATCTTTCAAAGGCAGCCTGGATCAACCATTAGCTATAATTAGGCAAACATGAATCTACATTGCATTTCGACAAAGTTACCTTCAATTTGGTGAACCACTTTCAATTTCCCAGACCCCAACAGATTTTCCGTCAAAGTGTAGTCTAGATTTATTTATTGCACCTTAATCTCCGAGTAAACATGTGTGCCAATCGCAGTTCTTCATTCTACCTTTTACCTGGTTATTTTCTGGATTTTTTATGCGTATAAAAGTTAGTGACATTCTTTGGTGCCATTAAACATGTCAAGCTTTTGACATGTTAAAGTTGTTTTTTACCACTGTGGCGCAGTGTGTAGTAAGCGTATTTAGATCATTCAAGTTTTGCTAACCTCGTTTAACAAATTCGTCATTTTTATACTGTTATTTTTAGTTTTGTAGAGGATCGTTGGATCGCTAAATTAATGGTTTTTAGTTTTAAGTTTTTGTCATGTTTAACTCTGCACTAAGCATTAATTTTTGATAAAGATCTAGCTTAATTGAAGAAAAAGAGTTGGAACACTAATCTGATTCACCAGGCTCTACCTGAGTAATTCTCGTGTTAGGTGAGCTTTTATTTTTCATGTGAACACAAACACACTTGTACACTTTGTGTTTGAACAGCTGTTTGGTGAGCTTACATTTGGGGTAGTAGAGCAGGCGCCATTTACGGTCTGGGTGGTCATTGTTCCTACAGGAAGGTCTGATTGTTTGCTTTCTGCTCATTCAGACTAGTAGCACACTTGCCCGCCAAAGCTGTGCAAGTCGACACAGATTGTGTTTTCTCTTTTCTACGTATTCCCACAAACTAAACTGTCAATCTCTTGCGGCACGCAAATTTACTATACGATTACTTCTCAATTATTGGCTGCCATTCGATACTAAGTCAGAATTGATTGGCATTTCCGAAGAATTACAAATGTATTCAGACAAGTTTATTTATTAAAAAAGTGTGGCTGCTCTTGTTCAATGTCAACTGACTTCTTGGCTATTTTCTATAATTTGGTTTTGATCAACAAACTTGCAAATCTGATAATTACATCTATCACTTTCCTCGTCATTTAATTTTTTAATAAAACAACGCAGGATGGCTACATCCGTTGCAGCCACCCGATCAGATGGTAAATTGTTTTTAAAACTAAACAAAAGTTTTGTGATTTTGAAATTATTAATGCTTGCATGTGCTTTTAAAAACAATTTACAAAAAGTACAAAAATAAATTAAGCAAAATTGGTTGTCATTTTTACAAGCATTTTTGTTTGACCTTGAAAAAAGATTTTTTATTAAAAACGCTTCGGTCTGCGTTTATTGACTGTTTTTGGTTTGTTCTAAGCCCAGGGCCACGCCAAAGGAAATGTTGCCGACATGGTGCATTTTTAAAAAGCTAATTAGTAAGAAAAAGTGCTACGCCCTAACCCATTGGCTTCTAAATGTTTGTCAATTTACCTGGCGCCGGTTTGTTTGTTTTTAACCGCACGAGCGAACACTTAGTGCATTCAAATGGAGATGGTAATTGATCGCCCCTTCCACTTGGCTAATTGGCATGGCAATGGATCGATTTGCACTTGCTCGAATTCTGTTTGTTTATTGCCATTTTTCACTGTCGTGCCACTCTCTTTCTCGTTTTCTTTTTCTCTCACTCTCCTTTTCTCCTTTTCTCATGTTCGCTGCATTTTCAAGATCAAGTCATTACTAGTCTGTGCTTAAGAGAGTGAGACTCTTGCTGTCTCTAGCTGTCTTTTGCTTTCTCGGTCTGGAGCGTCCCAAGTCTCTAATGGCTAATTTATGTTTCACTTTTCACTTTAATTTGCCTTCTCTTTGTTCCTCTTTCAGTGTCGTGCTACATTACAATATTTAAAATCGATTAGAAAGTGGAACTAGAGAAATTGGCTTCACAAAGAGACAGCCGTCTGTGAAGTCAACCGGTAGTTGGTGCACTTAATTTGCAATTTTCTTCATTTCTACACTGCGACATACTTTTTTAAAAATGCCAGCTCAGCAGACAACTACATACCTTTATCTGTCACACTATCGTCCAAATTGTCTTTTTAGTACCTGCAACCTGGGTGTGGACTAGTGTTTCTTTGCAGCCACCATTGTTTCCGCCTAGTTTCGTCTTCTTCATCGTCTAGTCTCAGACTACCCAGTCTAGCCAGAGCTGATGATCACTAATTGGCAAAACAAGACTGATCGCGTGTGGTATTTCATGTCGGAGTCAATTCCGTTGATTTGACACCGTTTTGACGTCGTCTGGCACCTTGAGGAACATTGTGAGATGGGAGGACAACCTCCCGTCAGTGTCAGGTGCCTGCTAATCACCAGCGAGCAATATGCTTTCTGCCTCTGTTGCTAGAAGCACTGCAGCATTCACTCGCTCTACGTGTCACCCGTGTTGGTGCACTCTTTTTCAAGCCACACCGTCCGATGATGCCTCCTGGTGCTATTTTCACTATAAAATGCAGATTGAGGAAATTCGAACACCGTCTCGTTTTCATGTTACCAGATAAACACAGGTGTTTTTCCAAATTCTCCTTTTTCAAATCGACTATTGTACATCGATTTTATGATTGAGATTACATTTAATTTATTTGTTTAATTTAAACTGTATCAACTAAAATGGATGATTCCGTCGATGACAATGATCCAGGTATTTATTTTAAGTTCAGGTTTTGTAAACATGCTTACTTCAACGAAATTTAGTTTTGTGTAAATAGTTTTACCTGCTATAGTTTTTATAATTAAAATATGAAATTATTAAAATGCGCTCCAGTAATAGTTGCCAAGACAACCTGTGTAATAAGTTAATCTCATAGTTTTTTACCCGTTACCGTAGAGCATCAAATAACAGTGCATTTTGCTGACAAAATTTAGGCGGTTAAATGTGTAAAAAAGGTTTTAGCAAAATCCTTTGACTGAAATTTTAAAATAGCTTTGTTAACTCAATGAATATTCATTGAGAAATATCTGTTTTAGGGGGTTGTCATGAAAAGGCAATCTTTTATCCCATGTTAAAACGCCACAGAAATGAAAAAGTTTTCACAGAGCGTTTGATGAACGCTGAGTTGAACTTATCGACAACTCTGCGCGTGTGCTTTTAAATGAGATATGCTGATTTTCCGATAATATGCAGCTGCTGTTTGGCGAGGTACACATTTGGCAGTCTCAACTTGCATTCATTTACACATGACTTTGTCAAGTTTGATGAACTTTTTGCGAGTTTTAATCTAAAATCCAAAAATATTTAGGAAATAGCAGTTTATTTTAATCTCTTTTGTGTGTTTTGCTTTGGTGATCTCTGTAATTTGTTGTCATTGACAATAGAGGCAATGTTTCCATAAGTATGCTTACATATGATTGCAATTATCTGGTGATAAGAAGCTATGAGTAATAAGCTCATTTGGTAGTCATGTGTATGTAGTGATATTTGTGCAGCAAATCAATCGATGTCACCTTCCAATTGAGTCTTTTAGACGGTTTCTGTTAAGTTGTTTTGTGGATTCTCAATTTAGGCACACTTTTTAGCTGTTTTTATTATTTTCACAGTAGCATCATCTTGTTTGTATATGCAGTTATTTTTATAAACATCACAACAGCCGTGTGTTGTTGTCGTTATTCTCTATGCTGATTTGTCATTTCTAATTCCATTTTCTTCGCCCTTTTCAATAGATCGAACCTGGCGATCACGCATTACCGGTCGTCCTTCGAATCGTACCTCTGATGGCAATCAGAGCGTCGAGTATTCCCCGAATCAAGTTTCATCTACTACCTCCAGTCAGCATTACCGCTCTCGGCCCGTGCACCACTCAAATCGCCTCGCTGAACTTCCTGAACAGTGGCCCGAACTGTACGAGTCTGAGCAGCGGCATAACCATAGCATCGAGCGGCAGCATTCATTCTCCAGCCCGAACCCCCCTTTACAGGAACTGCGAGGCTCCTCATTGCGCAACCCCTACTCTTCGGCTTCGATCTCCTCCTCACGAAGACAGCCCGACGGACCGGTGTCGGCGACAAAGACAAAATCACTTGACCGAACACGTACTGCCCCTGAGGTAATCAACAGCTCCACTAGCACACCATATTCCTCTCAAAACGCCATCCCTACGTCACCCCTCTACTCGCAATCCCCATTGCCCAACTCTCGAGTCAACGTTGTTTGCGTTCTGTCAAACAGCACTGCAAAAAGCGACACCACTGAACTGACCCCAAGGTCGCCCACAGCTCCAGAGGTGACCACAACCGATCTACAGACACTCTCTGCCAGTGCTTTAAATTGGACAGCCGAAAAAGTTGACGGCAAATCTGCCGTAAAGACGGCGTACTCACAGAACGGGAAACATCCTTCCATGCCTCCAACTATCGAGATGGAACGCCTCAATGATGAACCAAGTGCCAGCAGCACTGAAGCTAGCTCTCAAAAACGAAGCTCCAATGGCCGTGGCGGTGCCGGTGGTGCGGCGGCCAGCGATGCTGCCAGAAACCGATCATGCTTTTCGTGGTGTCCCTTTGGAAGCAGAGGGCGGAACAGCGGTGACCGCCCTCGTTCAGGAACAAATGCTCCACTGGAAAACCGAATTGTGCACGTAACCGGCACACACCGTGCATTTCTCGACAACAGTATCACCACCGCAAAGTACAACATTTTGAGCTTTCTGCCCAAGTTTCTCTTTGAGCAATTTCGCCGCTACTCGAATATATTCTTCCTCTTCATTGCTCTGATGCAGCAAATACCTAATGTTTCGCCAACAGGACGCTTCACCACTGCAGTGCCACTGATTGTCATCATGTTCGTGTCGGCTATTAAGGAGATGTTTGAAGATGTAAAGCGACACAGAGCAGACAATCAGGTCAATACGACTGAAGCCGAAGTTGTGAATCGGTTTACTGGGTCAGTGGTGAAGACAAAGTGGAAGGACATTTCAGTGGGCGACATTGTTGTCATGAAGCAAGATCAGTTCTTTCCAAGTGACTTAGTGCTCATTTCATCGCACGAACCAAGTGGTACGAAAAGTGATTGCTTTTGACTATGCTATTTACTAATTACTACCTTCTAATTCACCGTAGGTTTGTGTTACATCGAAACTTCAAACTTAGATGGTGAAACTAATTTAAAAGCACGCTCGTCTTTGCAAGTCACCGATCCAATATGCTCTCGACAACTTCCAAATGCTAAAAAAGAGATCGACTACGTGGCCACTTGTGGAAGCGCCTTGATGACGGCCACCATTGAATGTGACGCTCCCAATAAGATGCTCTACGAGTTCTGCGGAAAACTAAAGATTAACTCTGACGAGCACCCCATTGGCCCAGAGAACATTCTGCTGAGAGGCGCCAAGATGCGCAACACTGAATGGGCACTCGGAGTGGCCATCTACACGGGCCACGAGACCAAGCTGATGATGAACTCAATGGCACAAGCACCACTCAAACAGTCACACGTTGAGATTAGCACAAACAGACAAATTTTAGCACTGCTTGGCATTCTCATTGTCATCTGCCTGATCTCTGCTGGTGCATCTGCCTGGTGGATGCACGTCAATCCGAACCACTGGTATTTGTCTGAACTGCAGTCTGATGCATCAGCCAACTTTTTCCTCACCTTGCTCACTTTTATCATTTTGTACAACAATTTAATACCCATTTCACTACAAGTCACCCTGGAGATGGTTCGGTTTATACAAGCACACTTTATTAACTGTGATCTGGAAATGTACTGCGAAGAGACGGACACGCCAGCCATGGCCCGTACTTCTAATCTGAACGAAGAATTAGGACAAGTGAGTGATACTTTAAACTTTAAAAAAATTTACATAAATTGTCAATTCTTTTCAGGTTCGGTACATTTTGTCTGACAAAACGGGCACTTTGACTCGTAATGTGATGGAGTTCAAGAAGTGTTCTATCAACGGACGGATATTTGATGAAAAAAAGTTTTATCGATTAATTGAAATGATCCGCAAGAAGGAAGAAGACTGGCAAAAAGTGCGGGAATTTTTAGTTTTGCTGTCTGTTTGTCACACAGTCATACCCGAGCCTTCGAAGAATGCCGAAAATGGCTCTAGATTTGTGTACACAGCTTCTAGTCCTGATGAGGCGGCACTGGTGAAGGGTGCACAAAAGATTGGATTTGAGTTTCTTCAACGCACCCCACGCCATGTGCTGATTGACGCCATGGGCTCAACGGAAAAGTATGATTGCATTGATTTTAACTTAATACATAGTAATTTTTCTGCTCTTACAGATATGAAATTTTGAATGTTCTCGAATTCAACTCTGATCGAAAGCGCATGTCAGTAGTCGCGCGAACTCCAGCTGGCAAGTTGAAGCTATACATAAAAGGAGCCGACTCAATTATCCAAAAGCGTCTGACTGCTGAATCGCAGTTGGAGTTTGATGCTATCGAAGTGGCGCTCACTACATTTGCTACCGACGGCTTGCGAACTCTGTGCGTTGCCTACGCCGACCTGACTGAAGAGGCGTACAGCGACTGGGAACGCCGATACAAACAAGCACTGCTAATGTCAAAGAATGGAACTGCCACTGACGCAAATGGAAGAACACGGGAGGAGGCAATCAACGAATTAATGTCTGAAATTGAGTCTAATCTGAGCTTGCTCGGTGTAACTGCAATTGAGGACAAGTTGCAAGTTGGAGTTCCGGATACAATTGAAACCCTAATGCTGGCAGGAATTAACGTGTGGATGCTGACTGGTGATAAGCAAGAAACAGCTATCAACATTGGCTACAGCTGTCGACTGCTAAAGAACACGCAAGCACTAGACAGCTACCACATTATCAACGACGATACCATGGATCTGGTGCGCGAGTCAATCGCCCAGGGTGACGTTAAAATTCGAGCACATCCAGAGGATTTTACTCTAATCATTGACAGTATGTTTATTGTTTTAAGTAATTTGCTGATAGCTAAAGTCATCAACCCCTTCTTGCAGATAAATCTCTTGGATTTGCACTAAAGCCCCAACTTCAATCATCATTCATGGACGTAGCGTTGAAGTGTCGATCAGTCATTTGCTGTCGTGTTTCACCGGCGCAAAAAGCAGAGATTGTCAATGCTGTCAAGAGATCAACCAAAAGCATCACATTGGCCATTGGCGATGGAGCCAACGATGTCGCCATGATTAGAGCTGCTAATGTGGGCGTTGGTATTTCGGGTCGTGAAGGTAATAATATTTTTGTTTTTTATTGGAATTAACGAATTTGTAGTTTAAACATCCTTTTTATTGCTACAGGTCTTCAAGCAGTATACTCCTCCGACTACTCTATTGCCCAGTTTCGCTTTCTAGCCAGGTTACTGCTAGTTCACGGTTCCTGGTCACTGTCGCGCGTTTGCAAGTTGATCCTCTACTCTTTCTACAAGAACATTGCCCTCTACGTCATTGAACTGTGGTTCGCCACCATTTCCGCGTGGAGCGGTCAAGCAATCTTTGAACGATGGTCACTGTCCTTCTACAATGTCCTCTTCACTGCCGCACCCCCTCTGGTCATTGGACTTTTTGACCGAGTATGTTCAGCGGAAATAATGCTAAATAACCCCAAGCTGTACAGTGAACAGTGGAACACCTTTAGCATCAAACTGTTCTGGCTGTGGGTCGCCTCCGCCATCTGGCACTCTCTGGTTCTCTTCTGGGGCACGTACTTTTCCTTTAGCCATGATGCACTGTGGGCTAATGGCAAGGCTGACGGTGGCTACCTCTGCTTCGGAAACATTCTCTACACCTACGTCGTGGTGACGGTCTGCTTGAAGGCAGCTCTCGAGACTTCCTGCTGGACCATTATCACGCATGCTGCCATTTGGGGCTCGATTGCTGTGTGGTTCATCTTTGTCGTAATCTACTCTCGACTTTGGCCCACCATTCCATTTGGCGCTGAAATGGCCTCCATTGATACGATCATATTCTCTACGTGGTTATTTTGGCTGGGCATGGCAGTTATTCCTTTCTCCGCTTTGCTGGTGGACATTGTGGCCAAGTTAGTCCAGCGAACTTGTTTCAAAACTTTAGCTGACCAGATCACCGAGTTTGAGCTGGCCAAGTCTTACCAGCAGCCTTCTTTTGGAGAGCGTGCTCGACTTGTTCTGAATCACATACTGCCTGGACATCGAAGAAACGACGCCGGCACAACACCCATTCATACCTCAACTGGTGCCGGACCCAGTGAACTTTCCGACACACCGGACATTGAAATTGCCCCAGAAAGTGCATCTTCAGATGACTTTCAACCTCAGCCAGATAATGCTGAACTACTTAGATCGGATTTTAAGCAAATGAGGTTTGGCTCATCTGATGCCGAGATTGACGCCAAGCATGGATATTCATTTTCGCAAGAGGAAAGCAACCCTGAAGACTTGGATAGACCTCTCTCACAGTCAAATTTAATTCGCCAATACAATACACGAATGTAAGTGCGCTTTTAGTCTTCTCTGATCACTGTTCAGACAATAACAAGAACTAAAACAACACATTTGAAGTTTTTCACTCATTCGTTATCAATCAGTCAAATCTATTTATTTCATTGTTTCATTCGTTCTGTACATAGGCCTATTTCAAATGTGTGAATTTTCTGTTGAAAAAACTGCTTTTGCAATATTATATTTTCATACAAATTTTGTATATTCTTTCATTGTTGATCTGTACATTATTTTTCTTGCTGCATACTTGTGATACCCTAGTTTCAAACTGTGCAATAAATTTTAATCAATTACATTTTTTGATTGTTTTCTTCTGTTTTTGTTCTGTGAAAAACAGTGCAAAATCGTTGTAAAGCCAATAATGCGTTGATATGGGTTAATAAAAACATAAGTCAACTGCAGTTTTAATGTTTAATGTGCCACTTGGCTGAGTAAATCACTACAAGCACGAAAGAAAGATTTTATTGTAAACCCTTCAATTTAGCAAACCTTGGACATTCAGTTGCCATTGATCACGAGCCCGTTTGCACCAGTGCCGCAATGCTTTTTCCTCCATTTGCCTTCTGTATAGTGTTGATTGTTGAATCGTTGCTATCGTCACTTGAATCAGTTGAAGACTCTTCTTCTGCTACCTAAAAACAAACAGAAATTTTGTTAATTAAATATTTTGAACAACTGTTTTGTAACAAAGTTTTACATTTTTCAATTGTTTGATAGCGTTTTTTGATGAACCAAGTTTGCTGACTTTGGGCACAAGTTTTTGCTTCACTTTCAGCTGATTTGTGTTTTTTCCATCGTCATCACTATCACTGTCGGCGCTGCTCACTATAGGAATCATTGCTTTTTTCTTCTTTTTTCCCAACTTTTGAAGTTGAGAAATAGTTTTGGTTTTGAAGATAACTGAATCTTGAGCAACGCTTGAATCACTTGATCCATCATTTGAGCTTTTAAGGGGTTTTAATTTTTTCTTGTGTTTATTCTTTTTCTTTTTCTTCTTCTTTGATTTAACCGAAAAGGCGTTGTTTGAGCCAGCCGCAGAAACACTACTTAACCCGCTGCCTTGATTGCTGCGCTTAGAACCTTCCTTCTTGGAAAAAACACAAATGGTGTACACAAAAGCCGAAGTGATGACGATGATAAAAATAGAGATGCAAATGATAATGAAACCATATTTCCAAATGAAAAGACGGTATGTCATTAGGGTAGTGCTTGTTGGATACACTGGTTCAATGCCCAACGACGTATTATTGTTCGTCATGTTGATCAGCGGCGCTGGATCTTCTTGGGTGTCATTCATTTTAATATTGTTCATGTTGTTAAAAAATGCAAATGTTGCAAAAAAATATGTTTGACTGATGTAGCTTCCTTTTTAAAACACATCGAATTTATCATTTTTATTCTAAATTAATGCTTGATCAGGCAATTTTATTTTACTTGTTAAAAAACAAAATTAATCAAAAATGCATTAAAGAAAGCTCTGCCAATTTTAAAAGCTGACAACTTTGGTCGTTAAAGTATGAAAAAAATAAAAAAATACCATGATAAAACCAAATTGCAAACTATTCCTAATTTGCATTTGCACCAAAAAACTTGCAGTATTATTTGCTCCATAACAAAGGGCTCTCCAAGCCGACCTGCACAAAATATTTTCTGTATCCTTGTTATCAGGTTTCAGTCCAGTCAAGATATAACAGTTTTCAAGTGTTTGTTAAATTATTTTGCATTATTAAATTGATCAGCCCACTGTGCGATCGTTTATTTGCTCAAATCGTTTCGTATTTCCAAAATAAATGTTTTTTTCAAATTGTTTCTGGACTGAGCAAACGATTCACTGCACTTCAAGTGACGTTCACAGCAACTATAAGAAACCACATAATTAGGACTGTTTTGCCTAGTTTGGCAGACTAATTGGCAATAGATATATACAGAGACATCGTTCACCGACATGTTTTTTCAACAAGAAACTTTGTCATTGTTTTCAGTACTACTAGGACGTTTCGATTCGATTAGATGACTGCTAAAAATCAGAAACTGTGCATATTGTCATCAATTATAATGCACAATTTAACCAAATTTATCTTTTCCTATTCAAAATAGAACATGAAAAGTTAGCACAGTACTGGGTATTAGAATTTTCACACAAAAAGCGGAAAGCAGAGTTTTCATAATAAGTTTCATTTTAAAAATTGTTTTATCTTTATTTTTTTTAATGTAAGCTGAACGAGCCTTATTAATGCAAAATAAAAATGCATTTGTATTTATAAGTATAACGGTTATTTTATTTTACATAATTTTAATTGGTCAATTAATCATAGTTATTAAAATTGGAATAAACTTTTAGTAATTAAAATTGATAATAATACTGTGATGAGGACGGATTTGTTTGTACTTAAAACAAAAATTTTTGTTTAATTACATAACCTGTTCTCAATCAAGCATCGATTTGTGCGTTTAAGCTAAAGGGACACTGCGCCGAAAAGTGACTGTATAGAAGCAATAGGGCAGGCACGGCCTCTGCTGCTTCTCTCTGGAAGCGTCCCTTGATGCGGCCATTAGACTCCAGGCAGTAGTTGGAAGCTAGTAACCAGACAAACACCACGCCAAACCAATATTGCAGCCGTCATCGATTGGTTCTATTCTCATTTTGGCTTTCTATTTGTGTCAATCACTGCACGACATGTTGAGCAGCACAGTTTGATCTTGTTTGCGTTTCATTTTCCAATTCAATGGTCTCAACAATAAATCGATTGATTCTTTTCCACGACCATTGTTTGCCTGTTGGATATTATGATTTATGAATCAACAATTACAAATTATCAAATCAGATGCTGAAAAGAGTGACTGATGAAAAATATTTATCTACAAAGTGACTATTTTTATCGTTCAACGTTTCTTCAACTGCAAGCTATTTTTAGGAAAAACATTTGTTGATAATTTTTATTATTACAAAAACACCAATTTTTTATTGGAGTCATCTTTATTCTAGAAAACAATATCACATAATGATTGCTAATGCAACCGTATATGGACAAGATTAAAAACGGTATGAAAATGAACTCTATGCACACAGTTAGTCAGAAACTTTATACAAGTGTGCAGTGCATGATGGCAGTGAAGTGAACTGAAACACGTATGATCAAATGACTATCCAGGACTGTGGAATTTTCATTTGGTAGCTTTTGAGAAAATATGGATAAACATTTGCAGTTGGCGCTAATGAATTGAATCTATAAGTAAAATTAATTGCATCGACCATCACTTTGATTTACTTTTATACACGTTTGCCACTCAGACGGCCGTTTTTACTGCCAATACTTCAGAGCCACTAGCCATTTTTATTTCAATATAAATAAATTTTTTCTTAATGAAACAATTCGTCAAAAGGAAAAAATATGTTGTAATTAAGCAAATCCTTAGAGACAGCATTTGCAAAAAAATTATGTTCATAATGCACTTTTGATTATCTGAATTTAGAAATTTAAGTGAAAAATTTTTGCAGATTGCAACCGCAAAATTAAAAAATACAAGGGTGTGAGTGTCGCTTCGCGCCACGTACTCTCTAGTTTTTCCAAATTTTT
>JAALOO010001925.1_pt1 | contig 12643 bp, 8 predicted proteins | sample 7257641 | NCBI WGS metagenome assembly JAALOO01 (sample SAMN14085613, study PRJNA598686) | mite metagenome | biome: ENVO:01001000; feature: ENVO:01001002; material: ENVO:01001226; isolation source: single female mite from University of Michigan culture on fish food culture... ... | reverse complement strand
GACCACACCGAATGGTTATGAATCCGAAGGCATACTTTACAAACCTGAGGATTTTGATCCGAATAAAAAATATCCGATTATCGCATATTTCTATGAAACGCTTTCTGATGGCCTATACAAATACCAGGCCCCAGCACCGACGCCTTCGCGATTAAATATACCGTATTTCGTTAGTAACGGCTACCTCGTATTTGCACCCAACATTCATTATCAAACCGGATACCCCGGGAAAGCTGCCGAAGAATTTGTTAATTCAGGGATGCATTATTTAGCGCACAACAACAGTTGGGTGGATTCTACCAAGATGGGAATTCAAGGACAAAGTTGGGGCGGCTACCAAGTGGCTCACCTAATCACACGCACTAATATGTATGCAGCGGCATGGGCTGGCGCGCCAGTTGTCAACATGACCTCCGCATACGGTGGTATACGTTGGGGATCAGGAATGTCTAGACAATTTCAATATGAACATACCCAGAGTCGTATCGGGAAATCGCTCTGGGAAGCGCAAGAGCTTTACTTAGAAAACTCCCCCCTGTTCTATATGGACAAGGTGAATACTCCGGTAGCGATTATGCACAACGACAATGACGGCGCCGTGCCGTGGTACCAAGGTATTGAATTTTTCACTGCCTTACGACGACTTAGTAAACCTGTATGGCTCTTGAACTACAATGGTGATGACCACAACTTGATACAGCGGCAGAACAGAAAAGACATTCAGATCCGTGAAATACAATTTTTTGACCATTTTCTTAAAGGAAAACCAGCCGCAGACTGGATAAAACACGGGGTAAAAGCAATCGACAAAGGCATTGATTGGGGTTTAAATGTTTCTCAAAATAACTAAAAACCATTTTTCTAAATCCTCGAATTCAACGACTAAAAAGAAAGGCCCCTTGATCTATCTTCATTATAGAACAAGGGGCATTATTCTTTGCGTCATGATCTTTTGTTATTTTGCTTGATCAGGCAGCAAGATAAATTCAAAGCGGTGGTTTTCTTTAAGATACTTGTCAGCAACTGCTTTAACAGACTTGATGGTCACCTTATCTAATTCTTGCAGATAACGCGTAATATAGGTAGGATCTTTCTTATACATATAAGCACTGGTTATCTGACCTAACCAAAAACTGTTTTCTTTTAAAGAAAGCTCTAGTTGACGTTTCTCTTCAATTTTAAACTTCTCCAGATCAGTCGCTAATGGCCCATTCTTTTGAACCTTACTGATCTCATCGAGTGCAGAAGAAATAAGACCTTCATATTTCTCTACACCTGTTCCAAACTGCACACTAAAGCTAAACCGATCTTTTGGTAACTTGCTCAGAGATGCCCTTGCTGCAGTGCCATACACGCCACTTTCCTCTTCGCGTAAACGTTCAATCAGTTTAATAGAGAGTACACTCTCTAATGCCTTCATATTTAAATTTTCTTGCTCATTATAATTATAGTCACCATAGTACGTAATTACTGCCGTTGCTTTTTGCTCCTTACCTTTGTGCACAATTTTTTCAAAACCTTGCTCAGGCTCATAAAGTCCTAAATCTTTAGCTTCTTCCTTGCGCGCAAGGTTTGGTAAAGAGGCTATATATTGTTCCAGATACGGTTTTATCTCTTGGATATCGAAAGAACCGACAATCGTGAACACAAAATCGGATGCATCAGCAAACCGCTCGTTATAAATCTCCAGTGCCCTAGCTTGATCTACCTTATCGTATCCCGCGACATCAATTGGTGTACGGCGAATATTTCCTTTATAAAGCGCCTCCATAACCGCTTTACCAAACACGAAATCGGGATCATCTTCTCGATTGGCACGCATCGATTTACTTTTTGAAATTGTACTCTGAAATATATCATCCTCAATCCTAGGTGCAGTAAAATATGCATAAATCATCTCAAAGGCTGTCTTTAATCCTTCTTTATCCGAATAGCCAGTTAAACCTTCGCTACGTTCAGATAAATAGGGACTGATATTGACATTTTTTCCAGACAAATATTTTTGCAGCTCAATGGTGGACAGCTGCCCTACACCACTACTATTTACAAGCGTCCCTGCTTGTGCGGCTGAGTAGTAATCTGCATCATTATACAAGGAGGTTCCTCCAGGGCTAAAAGCGTTTATTAAAATCTGGTCATTTTTAAAGGTAGTCGGTTTGAGCACAACTTTCGCGCCATTACTTAATGTCAATTCGGTCGACTGTATCGCATCTATAGATTTACTCGATGTGATAGTTCCCGATTCTGGATCCGCCTGCAAAAGTGGTAACTCTGAAACTTTATCGTCATACGGCGCGATGTCCAGTGCTTCCACTTCCTTAAACCAGCCGTTTACTGTTTGTTCAGTGGGTAAAGTTTCTTTCTCATTTTCCGGCGCCATAATAACGACATCCCGGTTCGTGTCCAGGTAATATTGTTTACCTACGGCTTCTACCTCCTTCAAGGTTAAAGTCGGCAAAAGCTGTTTATAAAGAGAATAGGAATCTTCATTACCTAGGGCTGCAGATTCATTTAAAAAATGACCTAAATAGGTTGCTACATAACTATCTGATTTTTTCTTATCACGTTCAATATAAGAAGTTTCTACACTTTTGGTGATGGCAGCAATGGCACGGTCAAATTCGGTATCAGCAAATCCATTTCGTTGCACACGCTCAAGTTCCTGTACCAGCGCTTTAAATCCCGTCTCGAAAGCTTTAGGCTTAGCAACAAAATACGCATCATACGCATCAAGTCCACCAATAAATTCGCCAATGGAAACACCAGCCTGAACGTACGGAGACTCTGCGGACTGACCAAGCTCGCTAAGACGTGCGTTAACCATTCTATTATATACTGATTTCAGTAAACTATTGCGTAAATCGCCTACAGTTTTTACTTTTATCTCCGGGTGCTTAATACTAACCTGTCCTATTGTATAGGTCATCTCGGGATCGGTAATTGCAATAAACTGATTTTTATCCAGCAACGGCACCTTGTACTCTTCTCGTTTAGGAGGATTTGTCGGTGTCTTTAGATCTGCAAATAAACGCTTCACCTCTGTCTCCATCGCATCAACGTCAATATCACCAACGATGATGATGGCCTGCAAATCTGGACGGTACCAATCCGCATGAAAAGTTCGCAATTCCTTATAAGGAAAATTGGTGATGCTTTCCTGTGTACCTATAGGTAAACGTTTGGTATATCTCGAGTTATTAAGCATAACTGGCAGGAATTGATCACGCATACGTTGCATTGCACCACGACCTCCGCGCATTTCCTCTAATACAATTCCCCGCTCTTTGTCAATCTCCTGATCAGTTAGCAAGGCATCTTGCGCCCAATCCCGCATAACCTGTAAACCGTTACTTAGTAGTTCGGGATCGTCCGAGGGAATTGGAAGCTGATACACCGTTTCATCGAAACTAGTATATGCATTCAAATCACTACCAAAGCGAACTCCAGCCTTCTGCAGATAGTCGACAAGTTCATTTTTTGGAAAATGCTTCAAGCCATTGAAATTCATGTGTTCCAGAAAATGAGCCAAACCTAATTGCTGGTCAGTTTCAAGTACGGACCCTACTTTGGTAGCTAAATACATAGTCACCCTATCTTTGGGTTCCACATTTTTACGAATATAATACTGGAAACCATTCTGTAACTGTCCTCTCTTTACCTCCTTATCAAAAGGAAGAACACTCTCCCACGAGGAAGTATCTGTCTGTAAAACAAAACGAGAAGTGGTTTTCATACCCGAGGGGGTAGCATGACTCATATGCATTAATGCAGGAAGCAGAAAAGCTAATGTAATGGGTTTTATGATGTTCATTCTTAGGTATAATTTAAAATTCGCGATAAACCTACGAAAAATTCATTACACAGTGATAAACACTTCTTTTTTTAACGTATTTTAAGACTGACTCAAACCAATAGAAATTCGGTATCTTTACACAAATGAACTGGGAGACTGCCAAACGAGACTTTAAACGTTACCTTCAACTTGAACGTAACCTATCACCCAATTCTATTGAGGCCTATTTAAATGATGTGCACAAGCTTGAAGTATACTGCAACTATAAAGATATCGCAATACCTCAAATAAATACCCGTACCCTGCAATTGTTTCTGATGTATATGGGCGAATTTGGCATTTCTCCACATACACAGGCACGGCTATTATCGGGTCTTAAAACATTCTTTGCCTTTTTGCAGATAGAATACGATCGCAAGGATAACCCTGCTGAACTTATTGAAACTCCGCGTTTATCTCGTAAAATACCAAGTGTTCTCAGTATCCTTGAAATCGAAGAACTTATCGAGGCAATTGACCTTTCTTCTAGTGAGGGAATGCGTAACAAGGCGATTATCGAACTGCTGTATGGATGTGGCTTGCGTGTATCCGAACTGGTAGGGTTAAAGATTTCAAATTTATTCTTGGATGTTGAATTCATCAAGGTGGAAGGCAAAGGAAGTAAAGAACGTTTGGTGCCGATCGGGCAACAAGCCATGAAATACTTAAAAATCTATCTCCAGGAGATACGTCCTGGAAACCAAATTCAACATGGGCAAGAAGATTATGTTTTTCTTAATCGTCGAGGCAAACAACTCACGCGCGTAATGATTTTTATTATTATTAAGGATCTTGCCAAGAAAACGGGGCTCCAAAAGAGTATAAGCCCACATACTTTTAGACATTCCTTTGCGTCACATCTAATTGAAGGGGGTGCTGATTTACGTGCGGTACAAGATATGCTTGGTCATGAAAGTATAACGACGACAGAAATTTACACACATGTTGATAAGGAATATCTGCAGTCTATTATTACCCAATTCCACCCACGTTCCTAAGCATAAAACGTCAATACAAACTAAAACACAAACACCTGAAAACTAACACATTAAAACACAAAAGACTGGCTTTTAACACTTATTAATAGTTTAAAAATACCGCTTAGGCATAACTTTTGCATTTGCTTGTGAAAAATTACTATCGTATGATACATAGAAAAATTTTAGTTATGGGACTCTTGGTCTCTGGCTTACTGCTAGCAAGTTGTGGTGGAAAGAAAAAGTTTGCCGCCCTACAAACCCAGCATCAGGAACTTACCACTAAATATCAACAAAGTCAGATGGAGTTGACCGAGGCTCGTACGACGATAAAAAGCTTGGAAGATCAGCTTGCACAGGAACGTAAAAACAATGCTTCTCTTAAAGAAGCGTTAGCACGTCTGCAAGGAACATTGGATGCCAGTATCAATCAAAATACACAAGGGAATGTAAACATATCCAAATTGGTAGATGAAATTAATGCGTCCAACAAATATATTCAGCACTTAGTGAACACCAAGGCGAAAAGTGACTCGCTTAACATGGTGTTGACCAACAACCTAACACGCTCACTTAGTCGTGAAGAACTACAGGATGTGGATGTCAAAGTGCTAAAAGGCGTCGTCTATATTTCGCTTTCAGATAATATGTTGTATAAATCTGGTAGTTATGAGATCTCGGAAAGAGCCGGAGAAACTTTAAGCAAAATCGCGAAAATTATTCAGGACTATAAAGACTATGAAGTGTTAATTGAGGGTAATACAGATACCGATCCGATTACACAGAAAAACATCCGTAACAACTGGGATTTGAGTACCCTGCGTGCCTCATCCGTTGTTCAGGCATTACAAACGCAGTACGGCATAGATCCTAAACGTTTGACAGCTGGTGGTCGTGGTGAGTACAACCCAATTGCGGATAACAAGTCTGCTGATGGCAAAGCCCGTAATAGACGTACACAGATAATCATTACGCCGAAACTAGACCAGTTTATGGAACTGATTGATAAAGCGCCGGAGTCCTCAGAAGAGGCCAGCGGTGATATGAATCAAGATTCATCACCTGCAGAATCATTAGATACTAATGCTGGTTTCTAAGGGTAATATGAAATAAAAAATAGGGACTTTCTTGCGGAAGTCCCTATTTTTTTGCTTTGAAAAACTGGATTTTAAATCTTGCTGCGTTTTTTATTCAATGCATTTAAAAACATGTAACCTGATATCCCCGAAATTAGTGAACCTACAAGAATAGCCAGTTTTGCTTCTTCAATATGTAAGGGATCACTAAAAGACAACAAAGAGACAAAAATCGACATAGTAAAACCAATCCCGCCAAGCATTCCTACGCCGATGATGTGCTGCCAGCTAGCCAGTTCAGGTAATTTTGCAAGTCCTGATTTAACGCACATATAGCATGTTGCCAGGATACCGAAAGTTTTACCGATAAATAATCCAATAATTATACCCAGACCCATATTAGAAGTCAGGCCACCAATCATCTCACTTTGAAATGTGATATTCGTATTAACTAAGGCGAATAGTGGTACGATGATAAAATTTACCGGTTTCACCAGAATATGCTCTAATTTCTCTAATGGGGACTCTTTATCGTCAGGAGTTGTTGGAAGGGTCATAGCAACAAGTACCCCGGCAATAGTTGCATGTATTCCCGAATGGTGGATAAAATACCATATAAACAGTCCGGGAATTAAGTACATCCAAATTGATTTGACCCCAAAACGGTTGAACAATAATAACAACAGAAAAACCGCTCCTGCATACAGTAAATAGGTGGTGTGTAGCTCCGTGGAATAAAAGAATGCAATAACCAAAATCGCTAGTAGGTCATCAACAATTGCTAAGGCCGCAAGAAAGATTTTCAGACTTGCAGGAACCCTATTTCCTAGCATACTTATCACAGCCAAAGCAAAAGCAATATCAGTTGCCATAGGAATTCCCCAACCGTGTGCCGTTTCTGATCCTAAATTAAAGCCGCTATAAATAACTGCCGGAACGACTGCACCACCAATTGCAGCTAATATAGGTAATGCAGCTTGGCGCGGCGAGGATAGCTCCCCTTCAACCAATTCTCGTTTAATTTCAAGCCCAACCAGCAGAAAAAAGATCGCCATAAGACCATCATTAACCCACAGCGCAACAGAATAATTCAGATGAATGGATTCGTTTTCATAGCCAATCACTGTCTCAAGTAGCTTATTAAAGGGCCCGGCCAAGGAAGTATTCGCAATTATCAATGAGACAATTAAACATGCAAACAGTAGTATACCCCCACCTGTACTTGAATTTAAAAACTCTTTAAAAGTTCTCAGATTAATCAATTTAGTCATAAAGCGAAGTTATCGAAAAATGTTCATTCCTTGGTGCAAAAAACGGGAAAAATGAACGAAAAGTCAACCTTAGCAATTGCATTTAAAAGTAGTTCGATCAATCTTGTGGGATGTCTCTGGTGATCTTAAAAAAGAAAGAGGTTCCAGCAAGACTGAAACCTCATTTAGTGTCCTCGGCGGGGGTCGAACCCACATCTTCAGAACCGGAATCTGAAATTCTATCCATTGAACTACGAAGACCTCGGCTGCAAAAATAACACTTTTTAGCTTACTTCATACGCTAATTACGAAATAATGTTAGTAGACCCGTAAAGCTTAAACCGAGTGAAATTTTAACAGACTGAAAACAACTGCCTAATGCCCGTGATCCTCTCCTGTAAGGTGTACTTCGAGTTTCAGATCAAGGTCATTATCTCCCGTAAATTTCGTAAAGTCCTCATTATTCCAGTCCTTGGCTGTAATAGCATCTTTGACACCTATATTCAAATGGCGCATTATATATCGCAAGGTGAATGTATCTGCATGCTCCAACACCGTAAGATAACCCGTTACGCCAACGTTTACCTTTTCCCCATTAGCATCAAGATCTGCATACTCGTAATTGAGTGTACCGGCCGGCGCTCCTAGAATAAACGCTTGATGCTGTTCTGCGCGAGATACAAAGGTTTGTTGTGTTGGACGCCCGGCAAAATCCGTAGCAAATAAACTTACACGATAACTTTTCCCTACTTCCAAGTGGTAATGCTCGCCAACAGGCGGCAACAATGTGCTTCCTTCGAAAACAACTTTGATTTCCTCTGCATTTTCGATATCCTCATAAGTCACCTGTCCTCCCTGGTTATTTGCGAGAACTTCCGTAAAAACAAGCGAAGCTCCCCCCACCTCTTCTTGGTCGATCTCCGCAATTGGATCATCTTTGGAGCATGATGAAGAAACTAATATAATACTACAAGTAACTAAACCTAAAATAAACTTTTTCATTGTGTTATAATTTTTAAAATTGATAAGAAATTTTTACATTAATATTTCTGCCCCTTTGGTGAGCAAAGTACCGAAAGCGGTCCATATAATCTTTATAGCTTGCGTTCAGTAAGTTTTCTGCAGATACAATTAGCGTGAACAATTGCTTGTTGCTGGCAGAAAACTGTTTGCTGGCAGTCAGATCAAATAAATTGTAACCAGGAGGTGGAGCTGCATAATCACTTTGCTCTACGTACCGTGTTTGCCTGGCTACCAGTCTATGCGCTAATTTTAAATAAGATCCATTCGATGGGTCGTCGGCATATTTCCAGCGGATACTGTGTACTAGTTGATCCGCGGGGATATACGGTAAATAGCTTCCTAGTTCGGTATTTTTTGCCCGCACCATGGATGCAGACAGGTCATAACGGAACTTCTGACTTAAATCATAACTAGCCGTAAAATCGGCACCATAAAATAACGCGTCATGTTGCTGATAAGAAAATAGTGGAAAAGTTCCCCGAATAGTCTGGCGAACAGAATCCGGATGTGGTTGCGCGTAGATATAGCCACTTAGAAACTGTCCATAGAACTCTAAGCTCATCTTTAATCCTTCAGATTGCCATAACAGGGTGTTTAACCACTTCAATCCTTTCTCACTTTTTAAATCCTTATCACCTACTTCATAGGTGGCGCTACCATGATGTAGACCATCACTGTATAACTCATTTACCGAAGGTGCACGCCAGGCTAAACCTAAATTACTTTTCCAATTTAATTTATCTGTCAAATGATAAAGTATCCCCGCAGATCCTGATACATTATGAAATGTACGTGAATCTGTTAACAAATACTGATCAAGATCAACTACACCATTATCATCTCTTTGATAACGATAGCCAGCAACGTCTAAATACTTATAATCATAGCGTGCGCCGACTTCCGCATGTAGACGACCAACATGAAATTGATGAATACCAAAAAGGCCTAAGGAGTAACTGTCGTAATTAGGGATAATTGGGGTTGTGCCGGTACCCGGCGTATTATTATTCACTTGCATCACTCCTTGCGCTCCGAGGGAACTATTCTCTCCTTGAAGAACAAAATCAAGACTATGCGTTGCTAGGATCATATCAGCCATCGGCAAATCATCGGATTCCACCCTTCGCATATCATATTCCCGACGGTGATTCTGTTGAACTCCATACTCGACTGACACTGATCTTCCTTTTTCGAGTGTTCGTTTCCAGCTGAGCTTACCCAAATCATGACCTACCCGCTGTTTTGGGGCATTAATAGTATAATCGAAGTCATATATTTCGAATGGACGTCCGTTTGCAATACGCGCTTGGATATCTTCAATGGTGCTAACATGCGCCCCTTGAAAGATTCCCAGTTCCGTTCCAAAATGACTATAATATAACTCTAAAGCATCCCTATTATGCTTATACTGTAATGTTCCTGCATAATTTAATTCCTGCACACCGGTATTGCCTAAGTAATAGTCTGCTGTTTTGTAGTTTCCTATTTTTTTCCCGGTAGCCTGTATTCGCCACGCTAAACCCTGAAGCGCACTCACCGATCCCTCGAGTCGACCATGCATAGCCCCGCCCCGCCCATTGGACTGTCCACTAAGATCAACACGTCCGCTTACACCCTGTTGTAGATCAATATCTCCGGCAGAGGCCACAACAACTCCTCCCAATGCATCAGCACCATAACGGACACCTTGTGCGCCTTTAATAACTTCTAGATTATCCGCGAAAAAAGGATCAATCTCTGGCGCATGTTCTGCCCCCCATTGTTGTCCTTCATGACGAATACCGTTATTAAGAACGAGAATTCGGTTACTATGCATTCCGTTAATAACCGGCTTGGTGATACTAGCCCCATTCGCTAGCATAGAAACTCCCGCAATCCGGCTTAACGACTGCGCCAGATTCTCACCCCTACTTTCTTGCTTTTGCTCACTTGATAATCGATGTGCTCTTAAAGATAAAGTGTTAGATTTAACACCCATAACCTCTACATCTTTAATATGTATTGGATCATTATATAAAGTAACAGATAATGTAGTATCAGTAGAAATATGGTAATGTAAACTTGAGGTCGTATATCCAATATGCCTAACCTGAAGTGTTAAATCTCCGGCACAAATTGAAGATAGTTTAAATGCTCCATGTTCATCAGACGATGTTTCCCTCCCCCCGTGAGGGGTTATAACAACATCCTGAAGTGGATCGCCATTGGAAGAATAAATATGTCCTCTAACTTGTAAAGCACAGCCTTGTTGTCCTTTCGACAGACTGCAAAAAAACAGAAATATCGAAAGAAGCATGACACGCGATTTTCGCATCTATACCTTGAAATAAAAAATAATTGTATTGTGTTGATTTATCCTAAAAAATAAACCGACAAGGGAGGAGCTCGCCCGTTTCGAATCAACAGAGGAACATTTATTGCATCAGTGGATATATCATTTTCAGTAGAGGAATAAAGTATTTGCTCACTTGCTGCTGGTAAATAGCCAACAAGCATGAACTCGTTACTTAATTGATGTGCCACAAACCAACATAATGCACATACATCTGGATGATGATCCGTCGAGTCTACTGGTTGGTTCGTGCATTCATGATTATTCTGGTGCTGCAGATCATGCGTAAATTGCAACGCACTAGTGAGCGTTAAGCATACTATGCTAATCATTACAATAACGTGCCGCAAAACCTGTCCTACCATCTGTGGGTTCAAAGATACATTAAATGCAACAAAATTGCAAATAAAAAAGACTTTCGCCGGGGAGACTCAAGTCTTAGTTTTGTTAAAAACCTTTAACACTCAAAAATACAAATGCTAACCAATTTATGTTTTTGAAGAAAAACGACGACAATAAATTACAGTAGAGTCGCGTTAAGATTTTCTGACAGCTGTCTTTTTCGCCAACCAAGGTTTAAAGAAACGGCGCAGTGGTCAGAAAGGGCCTGCCCCTGGCCATTTTGAAACTGTCGGTTTTCAACTTTATACGAGCGTGGAGTAAATTCTATTTCTGAACTGTTGCGAAAGTAGATTTTATCGATACTCTCACAAGAGTCTGTTAAACTCAATTTCTCTGTTGGTGTATACTGCTCAATTACCTGAGGGAAAACCCCTTGTTTTTGCAATATGACCCAAGCATCCTGCAGCCCCAATGGTGCATAAAATGAGGCAAGATCATCCCAACCAGCTGCATAGTGCGCATTAAAATCTCCCATTATCAGAATAGCCTGATCGTCCGAATGTTGTTGAATATAGTGCGTTAACTGTTGCAAGTTGTTCTTCCTAGCATTCACTGCCGGCTTACTATCTGAGGCTGTCGCATGGATATTATACACATCGATGAATAATCCTTGTGCTATTTCGATTCGTGTATAGAGAAACCCCTTAGCTGCGTAACAATCCGCTCCGTAACAATCTGTCCATTCTACACGTTCAACATTCAGAACAGGATATTTGGATAGCGTATTTAATCCATCACCAAAAGGAATAGCCTGTTTTTCACGTGTTCTATACCGATGCATATTACCACCGTTATAGAGCTCCCGGTGATAATAGAAGTCTTCCTGTACGTTTACAATATCGAACGCATTTATACGTTCGGAAATCGATTTCATACTTGCCGCCCGTGAACTCTCTGCAGCGGAAATAATTTCTGGAAGCCCGGCTACATTATAAGTTAAGAGTGATAATTGACCAGAGGAAATCATCGCAGGATCATATCCGAGTGTAGCGTTGGAAATAGGGACAAGACTCGCCGAATGGCTCAATTTTATTGACTGCCCGAAAAAGGCGATAATCCCTAAAACGGCTAGTGGGCCGATCCATCTCTTCGGTTGTTTCCAGATAACTTGTGCGTTCATCACTTAGTTCTTTGTTACAACTCAAAGCTAATAGGCTAATATTACTTAGATATAAACGATAAATTAATCTTCGGTAGCGGATTTATATAAAAAAAGCCTATCCGCACCTCAAACTTAACGAAACATTAACAACCTGATTACCTGATGAAAACATATCTTTTCTACTTTAGCAGAAATAACATAAACGATAATTTATGATAAAAGTCGCATTCTTTGCAGAAATACTGATTGAGGACTTTGATGGCGCTTCAAGAACCATGTTTCAGATCATCAACCGGATTAACCCGAACAATTTTAGTTATTTATTTATACACGGAAAAGGACCAAGCACATTAAGGGAACATAAAGCTCTTCGCATTCCGACCCTGAACTCCGTGCTTAACAAAGATTATAGTATCAGTATGCCGGCCTTAGGCAAGGAACAATTGTATACTGCGCTAAACGACTTTCAACCAGACGTTATCCATATTTCTACTCCCTCGTTACTCGGTTTTTTCGCATTACGTTATGCTCAGCGGCATAACATTCCTGTTATCTCTATCTATCACACGAACTTCATTTCTTACGTACCATACTATTTCAGAAGATTTCCAGCATTAATAAACCCTATTCAACGCTGGATGCGTGGTAC
>JAALOO010001924.1_pt1 | contig 12650 bp, 8 predicted proteins | sample 7257641 | NCBI WGS metagenome assembly JAALOO01 (sample SAMN14085613, study PRJNA598686) | mite metagenome | biome: ENVO:01001000; feature: ENVO:01001002; material: ENVO:01001226; isolation source: single female mite from University of Michigan culture on fish food culture... ... | reverse complement strand
CTTTGTGTTCTTACGCGTATACACGTAAAAAACAAGCAACTTTTTCTCTCTGTGTTACTGAAGCAGTTTGTTTCAAGTAAATAGCCTTTTTCTGAAAATTGACTTTTTGCATTTTGATGCATATGCAAACGAGAGTACAAGTTAAAAAACTATCGATTTGATCTGTAGGATTTGTACAAAAAAAGCGTTCATTTGTTAGTATCATCTTCCATTGCTACATAATCGTTGAATTTAACAACATTGTTCAGTCTGTTCACTTCACTAGACTGTCTTTTCTTCAATGGCTAATGTTTTGGAACTTATCTTTTTGATTTCTATTGTGCACTGCAAGTTGTTCATTCGAGAAGCACAATGATAAGAGCATAATAATCATTTGTGTGTGTCTTTGGTTTTTTTCTCACATATATATTTACACCCATTTAAACAATTTCATTTTGTTTTCCAGTAGAGACAATGGCTGAAAATACTTGAAATTAGTGTTGAACCAGCATTGTTGACGTCAGATGAACAAACAAACAAATAAACAAGATATCGAAAGTTACATGGTAATACGTAGTTTGAAAAAAATATTACTTAAAAACAGATGCATATTATCTATTTTGCTCTGCAATCAATGTCAAATGTACATTTTTTGCAAAAAAGACCAAAAATAAAAAGTTTGGAATTTAGCCTAGAGTTTTGTGATTACATTCAAAGATCCCCAACAGCCCAGTTATAAGAAAACAATTTGCAATAAATGCAATTGCCTTTTTGCTGGTTTTGCCTTATGGCAATTTTTAGTAAAGGTTAATTTTATTTAGCGGTTTTTTAGTATCTCCAAGTATCGCCTGAAACAGTGTATACTTTATTAATATTGTATACTTGGCAACACAGTTTGAACAATAGAAAATGTGCGGACAATGCAGATTGGACTGACAGTGAATTAATGTGCACAATTAAAGAAGCAAACAAACCCTTAAAAAAAGGACAATTGCAGATTGATGCTATTAATATCTATCCAAAGGAACTGTGCAAACTGCACACATGGTGACAGTGTCTCGGTGGTAATTGCAAATTCGTATCAGCTAATGAGTCGTGCACTGCACTAAAACGATGAACTGACTACCAGTGCGCTCAGAAAGCAGTAGCTCTTAGGTGTCGCAATGCGAGAAAGGAGACCGCCTAATGTGAAGCCGACTTTGCTCAGTTTGCCCTTCTCCCCTTGTCCCAATAGGCGACTTTGCTGCTCTCGGTTACTCCGTTAGCTCAATTCAGTTTGCTCGTTTAATTCCATTTGTCATAGCTAACACAAAGCCAAAGAAACTCTACATCTGTTTTACGTTAGGCAATGACATATTTTAATTGCATTCTCTTAATTAACACATTTGTTTCAAACGTGCCAATGAAATGTTTAATCTTACTACGCCACAATGTCAGTGTGACATTTCTTTGTAATGCACACATGCAATGCCGTTCATTTAAACAAAACAATGAATGTTCAAACTTTCAATGTTCACGCACTAGCATCTGTCAAAATTGTTGACTGAATTCCTAGTACTAAAGTTTGGTAAAACTCAATTGATTTTAATCCAAAAAATGAGAGCGATGCAATTTATATATTATGAAAATTTTGAGAATTTGCATTATAGTAATTAACAATAAACAAAAATGATGTATTATTTGTTAATGGAGTATAGTTCCCATTCCATCATCTGCCACTTCAAGTGAATTGACATTTTCAACGTTCCATTATGTTTCACTTTAAATTCTCCAAATTTTATTCAATAGTGTTAATTAAGTTGGCCATGTCAGGCCTCACAAATCCTAACACATCTTAGTATCAATTTTGTGGTCCTATTTTCATGATAAAAGCATTCAATAGAAAAAGTCATTTGCATGTGAGATTGTTTAATTGAAGTAAGTGCTTCACTGCAAAAGGTGCTTCTCTGAATTGAGTTTGTTCGCTAAAATAATATTCACTTACAAAACAAAACAAATCATTTGAAAAGAATTTATAAGATTCCTAATGTGTATTGAGAGGTAATGGCGGCGGCGGGAGCTGTAAGTGCTGATTTGCTCGCTATTGTACAAAATTATAACTTCTTTATAATTTCTTGGCGTTTTAACTCTCAGACTGTCAATTAAGTTGCTCATCAAACGCAGTGCATTAATTTTTAGTAGCAATCCATTAATTACAATGATTTTTCATCCAAATTGGCACTTGACAAAAAGTGTCGCTTTGTTGCTAAGTAAAATGGCGTTTTTGCTGAATCCAGTCAAAAAGCACTTTGCGACACCTTCAAAATACTGGAATAAATCAATTTAAACACTGCTTTCTTTGCTACTCTTTTTACTGCCAGTGGAAAGGAATAGTGGTAGTCAGTCAATAAAGTGAAAAAGAAAGAAAGAAAGAGAGACTTCTTGTGGCATATACACACAATGTAAACTTTACATGCGCCTTGTAAAAACAAACTGAACAATGCACTGATTTAAGAGAGTTTGCGTCGGTTTTCTTAATGCCAAGTAAAATGTAAATCTATAAATAAAAGCAAAATAAAATAAACCAATCAAAAGATGCGTTCAAATTGGCAATGATGAATAGAAGAAACAAAATTAGGACGACTCGGCCATTTTTAAAACTTAGCATTTCCCTTACCTAATTAGTGATTGATTTATTAAACATGGGTCGATGGTCGCAGTGGTCGTACTGGGTGTTTATTCTTTTTTCAGTGTTTTCTCAGCTCAATGAGCAGTAAAATATGTTTGTTGTCTTTACACACACTGTATTGCACATAGAAAACATTAATTGATTATTTAGTCATGCCTGGTGAAAGGCAACCGACAAAATGGTTGGGCAAAAAGTAGTGTGACACGTAATTGATTCTACAAGTCGGCCGTTAAAGAGTGACACTCAGTGGCAGAAGCTTCCAAGGCCTCGTACAGATGGGTTTCAATTATTTTTTAAATGTAAAAACACTGGAGATGTAACACAGACAGTAACAACTGGCTAATTTGCTAGGCCAGAGTGTGAGGTTCATTAACGAGCTTCTTGCGCGTCAGCAACAGACCAGAACCAGAACGACTGGCCAAAAGTAATGAAAAGCTCAAGAAACACAAACATTTCAATTTGCATAGCAAGGCAAACAGTTAGCAAACAGCACCGGAAAGCCCACCGGAGTTAAGGGGTGACACTAAGGCTCTGCTGTGTGTTTCCTCATTTTATTCCGGCTTTGAAAAAAATAAATTTGTCTTGCACTTTGCCGCTGAAAAGTTTTCTCAAGTGAGCAATTGCTTTTTCTATAAAATAATATGTATGAATATAATATGTGTTAGTGAATTAAAATATGCTTTCACAAGAACTGAAATAAGTACAAAACTTGGCAGCAAATTCCGTAAATTGATTCTCTAAACGAGCAAACTGGATCCAATTTTCTAATGTACCTCTACGCTTCATGAACAAATAAATTCTGATTGTGACGCTTTTAGAAGCTTTAGTAAAAATTAATTGACAAAATTATTTTTTTGTAAATTGTTTTTGCACAAGATACAGCAACTCAGCCGTCAGGCTTTAAAAATTGTTTTATAAATTAATAAAAATTTTGATGATTCAGGTTTTGCTTTTAAAAAATCGCTGTAAATAATTTAGACTAATCATCTGAAACAAATTATTAAATGTTTTGGGCTATAGAAAATGTATGCTAATTTCAGTTCTGTAGAAAAAGTGAGTTGCCACCAAAGAAGATAAGAGCTTTTGTTTGCAACACTGAAAACTGGCCATTGGCCATACATCACCGGTACAAGGCTACAAGTCACCGCTTGCACATCACAGTTGTCACTTGTTTTAATTTACGACCCTGCTGCTTTATAGCTAACTGAAATGAGAAACATTGTGAATCAGTTGCTTGCTTGGGATAGTGTTTGTTATTTGAATTGCGTGTTTGTGTCGGTGGACGGTTACCAAATTCGATTTTTTCGTTTCCATGCACGGCTTAGTCATCTATCTCCCGTAACTGCCCGATGTGTCCACAATCGATCGATTACCAGATTGTAGCAATTTGGTTCAACAATTCAGCATCGTTGCTAAGCAGCTAATTTGCTCAAACTGTGAGCAATCGTTGCTTTTTGAGTGTTCAAATAAAAAATCATTTCATTTCAAGTGCGAATTTTCAATTAATCATTCATGTTTCAAAAAAATTGTGATAAAAAAATTGTCAAATGTAGCAAAAGAAACTTGGTAGATCAAAAGGCGGGCATGAGTAAGCTAAATTGATATTAGCAATGGTTTATAAAACAAAGAGAAAAATTGTTTCCCATCAGCCAATAACCAATTTTACTATGAGTGATTTATTTGCAATCCCCTAAAAGCACTTTGATAGCAAAGGAAATGGAGATTTTCTCAGTCAACTGCAAAAGAGGAAATGAAGAAAAATACTACCACAGAGGACAACAATGAGTTTACAGGCAAATTGGAGTAATTGGCAAATCAGGAAGATGGCCGCTCGTAAGACACTAATTATTGCGCCGGCAACACAGGCAGGCTCTCTTTCTCTCTTTCTTTCTCCCCAGCATTACTTTATATTGCAGCCTTCATTTCAATTAGCTTACTTAATGGTAATTGTCTCAGGTTTTGTCTGCCAACAACAGTCTCTGTCGACTGACAAAGTTGGCGGGTAGAAGGAAAAAAATTGTTTATTCTACTCCTTTGGTCGACTGACAATCAAAGTCCAAATATCAAAGCCTGCTTTACAAATAGTCGTACTTTATAATAAAATAAGTTGCTGATAACTTGACACAATGCCAGTTTGGGCACCAAGGGTGCATTCTGGTAAATCTTGCAGTCTAAACAGTGCGGTGCTAGTGCCAACTGCAGCAAAGTCAAACACAGAGCCCGTCGAATAACTAAACTTTAATAAAGTTCTCTTGGCAGAGGCCAAGCCACCAAGCACTACTGTAAAGAAGTTACCCCATACCCGTGCAAGCGAGATTACAACCGATGAACTGAACAGAAGCGCAGCTACTGTTCCTAGGCTGGCCTAATTAATGCCAGTGCAAACAAATCCATTGATCCATTGACTGCCTCAAATAGATACAAGCCTTGCCAATTGCTGTCTTTGTGCACAAATGGCTCGATTAAAGCAAAGATCGAGTTGTAGAAAGACGGTAGACTCAAAAAGTGTTTCACAGCTTCAGTACAGGGAACTGGATTGTGTTTGCCAATGTCTTTGCTCTTGTTTGCGGCAGAATGTCTACCGATTAGTAATGCTGATGGTGAAGAAAAACACACACATGCAGTTTAGAGTTCATATCAATTATTTTTAGATCTGCAGAGAAATATTAACAGAGACAACTTAGGAGAGTAAAAAACAGTTACTCAGCAGTCAATAAAACAGTAGTTGTCTAGCTGAATGAATCTTTGTAAAAGGTCGCCTGACTCAATAAGGCCAAATAGTCTGAGTCAAGCATTGTAATCGCTAGTACACAATGACGCCTGCTGCTGACAGCATTTAAATGTGGGCAAAACATTTTTCTATTTGTCTGTTATTTTAGCAAAAAAAATCATTTTACAAACTCATAAACTGATAACTTCTTGATCAAAATTTTAAAAACATTGAGTAAATTGATTCTGAAATATTTATTAAAATGAAAAATCTTAAACTAATAATCCTCTGCTTTTGAAATCAATTTTATATGCTTGATTTTAATAAAAATGTTTAATAAAACTTGGAAATAATTTTTCAATTTTGTCAAACTGAAAAGCACTAATATAAAACTGGTACATTAAAGTCACTATTAAACTTAAAAACAGTTTCCATTTGACTGCAAAGAGACAACTGATTGCCAGTGACCTGAAAATGTGCGACAAAAGAAAATCTAAAGTCTTAAAGTTGGGTCATTGGCGGACAGATGTGCAACCACTAGTGTCTTAAGATGGGCCTGCAAAGTGGACAGAATACTACTCACTTTGGTAAAATAAGAAGAAGCAAAGTTTCAAGTAAATGGAGCATGAACAGGATTGCACCTAATTGTGCAAAAGTAGTCAAAAGTAGTAGACACTTTAACTTGAAGAGTAGCACTGGAATTCATATGCAAAATAGCGGTTCTAAAAAGTGGTCACTTGCATGAAAAAACAGCTGTTGTGGTCAAAGCCGCATTACCGACTAAATTACTGGCCATTTCATTAACTTCTTCCATATTAGCGCGCTCATAAAGGTCAAATCAGACTGAAACGGACAGTAATTTGGCTTCAGTTGACAGATCAAAATGTGGCTTTAGCCAATGCTTACTGAGACTAGACAAATGCTACCTGTCTATTACAAGTGTTCTCACCAGTGCTTTTTTAGTTCATTTCACACTACTAGAGTTAATAAGTTTAAAAAACTGCATCATTTTACTTTAAAAGTAACAAAAATAATGTAAATGGCAATAGGATATTAAAAATGAGCCTAACAACATAAGCTCGGAGAACAATAACAAATTGAGATGAAAACAAATTGGTACAGTAGATGAAAAATCACGTATAGTGGTGGAGTTCTAAGTGGATCCAATGAGTCGTTTGGCTAAAAAAAGTATAGATGATATTGCAAAAGATTCGACGATTTTCAAACTACATGATGAGGTCCATACATTTTGAGGAGTGTTCGTAATTAAAATTAAACAACATTTCGGCAAACTTCACAGCTCCATTCACTGCCTTCGCTGAGAGATGCACAAGCCATATGCACTGCATTGGAACCGCACTGAAAACGTTTAAAAGGTACATTTACTAATACTGTCGATTAGCACAAATTGTAAATTTGAAACAAACCTGGTCACAGGCAAAAAGCTCCCATTCATTATCCCCATTGTGAGAGCGACCGTTTTCGCAGGAGCATTCTTCGGCACAGCACTCCCAGACAACATTTTCACTAGCAGTATTAACCGCCTCACTGTCGACCAAATAGTCTCGAGGAGGCACGCAGATGCCGTTTTCCTTAACCGATGTAATGAAGTTACCACTGTTGAGGCAGTTTGGGCATTTTAAGCTAAGCTCGCCCTGAAAGTATGCAAGCTGACCGAGACATGATCGATGAAAGTAAGTCTGACAGCAGGAAAGAAAAACAAGACTAGCTTTATCAGTGCTGAACTTGATGTTCTCCTGGCAAATTGTGCACATCTTGGTGTCCTTAAAGCTGGGAAGTTTCAATTTAGGTCGATGACGCTGGCAGTAGGCAGGATATGACTGTGATGGATCGTGGAATTGAGTAAATACTCCATTTTTCAAGCCACAAGGCAAGTGAAAGTTTGCATGACACGATGCAATTCCGCAACCAATGGCTGCAGAACGCTGGTCACAGTAAGAACAACGAAGTTGAGAAGCTCGTCGAAGTTCCTTTCGAATATCTGGAAGCAGGAACCCATTTATTCCTTCATCAAAAAGACCGTTTTGAGTCAAACCAGGAGAAAAGTAGAGACAATACATGTGGGCGGTTATGTCTTCGCATGTTCTCAGTTCGCCTAGCTCGTACTCTTTGCCGTCTATACTTTTGCAAAAATTACAAATGCCTGCAAGTAAAAAAGTACAAGTTAAAAAGGGCGTTTTATTGAATTTAAACAAGCTTACCAGATGGAACTTTTGAAACAGCCTTCTTTGGAGAGGCTTTGGGCTTTTTAACTGGCGAACTAGTGGCTGAACTCGAGCTTGATATAGTTGACACACGTCGAGTTGGCTTTCTTTTAGTCACCTTTCGTTTCACTGGACTTGAGCGGAGTTTTTTCCTAGGAGGAGAGGCAAGATCATTGTTTACAGTTGAAGCTAAAGCGCAACTTCGAGTTGATTTTCGTTTTCTTGTTTGCACTTCGCAGACAACTCGTTTTTGTTTACGTCGTGTTTTCATGATCGCAAATTGCGGATGTTGCTTTCCGAACTGTTAAAAGCAGGTTTCAGGTTGAAGAACAAGGTAATCTGGCCTAGTAAGTGCCAAAGGCGCCAAAAAACAGACGTGGGCCCACGAGCCTACGCTGCGAGCTCTAGAAATTGGAGTCAAAATATTGGGCACTGAAAAAGCTCTTGAGCTTTGAGTAGAAATAGGTTTGGGCTATTTCCACAACAACAACATTTTCCCGCGCTCAAAATAAGATTCTGGATTCCATGCTTAAAAAATAACTTTTTTGTTTTTCAAAACGGTTTAAAGAACCATATTTTGTAAGATTTCAAAAGTAAAACAGGCATTTATTTGCGCTTGAGAATAAAAACCCTTTGTAAATTTTTTTTATTTATAACTAAAAAATCCAGTTTTGCTGCTCGAAGTGACATCTGTCAGGTGTGAGAAAAATCAACTGTTGTGATATAAAAACAAGAAAACGTTTATTTTCAAATGAAAATTTCTTCAATCTAATGAATTGCTCTTCATCTTTTTCATTTGCCATTCAGAGCAGCCATTTTGAACTCAGCCCCAATTTAATTGTCAATTATGCTATCAGTTTATTGGAAGTATGAATATTGAATATTATAAATGAAACAATTTTATCAGCAAAAAATGTTACAGTAATGCTGGCAAAATGGCAATATTCGGTTCAAAAGTAAAAGTTGACTTCTCATTGAGGTCGACCAATCGAGTTGGCTAGAATTCTCTTTTAGGAAAAATTTCTTCCAGTGCCTTGGCAATGTGACTAGTCAAAGGCAGGCTCGGATCAAGCATCGGATGTCGAAAATAGTCGACAAAGTTCGATATACGTTCCATGTCTGCAGGCTGCTCCTTTGGCAGGCATGAAGGGTCACGAGAAGTGAAGGAGAATCCTTTATACTTTGACAGCAGGCTGAAAATGAGACATGGATTAGTTTTGTCATTGTGCGTTAATTCAATTAATGTATGCTGCAATACCGATATGTTGTCGGACTTATGTGGATTCGATTGCCTTCACTTGAAGACTCAAACTTGTTAGCCAGTGTGACATGAGCACCAAAGAGACAGTATCTGCGAAAACGAAGGAGTCAGCAATTATTGCAGTTTCTGGAGAGATCAAAGAGGAGCATACCGAGGCATTTTGACGCCTACAATTCCCGTCAGGCAAGATCCACTGTGAAGCCCGATACGCATCTAATGCAAGGTGACAGACAAATTAATTTCTCATTATCAGCAGTCAGAGAGTGGACAGCGGCAGCAGTTACCTGAAACTTGTCAACGTTTATGTCCTTAGGCAAAAAGGAGCAAACGGCGTCAATCTATAAAAAGGAAAACAAAGTTAGGGAACTTTTTTTAAATTTAGTAATATTTGCGAGTTTTTACCATCTTTAAAGCCATGAACGCGGCCAGAACGGCGTGGTACTCGGTCAGTCGGTGAATGCCAGAGGCGACGCAGTAAGCATCGCCTATTGTTTCAGTCTGTCAAACGTTAAAATGGAAAGGCACTCGGTTAGTGGTCAAGTTTGAAGTGTCTTTACTCACCTTATAGACGTCCACTTCGCCACAGAAAGCATCAAACTGAGAATACAGCTCTTTCAGCATGTTAATGATTGCCATTGGGGAGGCAGAAGAGCAGATGGAGGTAAAACCAACAATGTCAGAGAAGAGCATCCTGAAATTGAAAGGTTTTAGTTGAGATATTTAATCAAATGATTAACCAACGCACGTCACATCATTGTACTGACGAGCTTCAACCAACTGCCCATTCCACAATTGTCTCGCTACATTAGCCGGAAAAATGAGACCTGAAAACGAAGCCTGTTAGTTTTTGCCATGTTTTAAAAGTTTTATCAATTCATTTACCCAAAAGATCGACGTTTTTGCGTCTCTCAATTTCCACGGCGTTGTTTGCCTTGACGATGCTCTCTTTCAACTTGTCCATTCGACGTTTCAAACTTTCCTGTGCTCGAGATTGCTCCTCAACCAGAATGATGTCCCTTTAGAATAAAACAATTTAGTAAAAGTTTACGAGTCTTCTGAAAACGACTTACCGCGTGGCGTCATGAATTGGAATGTCCGACAAGAAAAGTCCACGACCAGTAAGCGACTGTAGACCTTTGATGATGGGCGAGCCAAAGAAGAGCAGAGACTTTGATTCAACGCACTCAATTATTTGACCTTTCAGCTCAAGACCGCGAAAGTTCTCGTTGAGAATGTTATCTCGAATGCGAAGTATGAAGGCAAGATTAGTTCGGTGGCGAATTGATTCAAAGAAAAAGCCAACATTGGGCTGCACGATGCTGAACACATTGGAGATGTGCGCTTGAATTTTGTTCTGTTCGCCAAAAACCTTGCGAAGGCCTGATGAACAAAATAATAAATTGTTAATAATTCTACTTTTGCCTTTTTCCAGCCAAGTGACTATATTACCATTGCCGTACTGAATGAAGCGCAAATTCTGATCGCACATAAAGTGAAATGGAAAAACACGAGCAAAAGTCTGCACTGACAAAGGCAGCTGCTGATGCTGTTTCATTAGTAGTGATTGTTTGTAGCGAGAAACATGACCCTCGATTTGCACCAAGCTGGCACCTACTACTCGGTTCTCAAGGATAAACTTGTACTGGTCAGAGCCGATTTCCACGCGAACCTTGATTATAATGTTAAAGAGAATGCGAGCCAGCTTTCGATACAGGCCCGAGAGGAAGCAGGCAACGAAGCGGCAGATGGGCTGTTGGATGTTGTAAGTGATCACAATTTGACTCTCGGAATGATTCACAAAGATCGTTATTGGCAGGAGATCTTGCTGTGATGGAGTCCAGAATTTGTTGGCACCTTCAAGAGAGCTAATCTCCTCGTAAGCAATGGACTGGATGTTTTCAACCTGCAGAGAAGGAAAATGATTTAGTGATTCAGATGTAGCAAATGATACTCTAACTTACGTTGACAAGAAAGTCAACCAAGTTATCGCCCACAAAGTGAAGTGGTTTCGAGTCACACTCATGACATTGCTGGGCGTACTGCTCTCCACACTCAACGATAAGCTCTTCCCAGTTAAGCTCTAAATTTTAAGGTAAAAAATCAATGTTTGGCAATAAACCTCGTAGTCAATACCTTGTTTAGTGCTAAGTTTCTTTGCAAGATGCTTGGCAAACTGCTCCAATTGATCAAATGACAGCGGGTCATGATCCACCATAAAGCTCGAGTCGCTTTTATTTTCATTTGCTATGTTACTAGCTGGTGACTGATCAATTTGATCACCTGGTTGGCTTCCAGTTTTCACCGACCCATTTGATTGTTGCGTTGAGCCTATGCTTAGTGATCGCTCCAGAATCTCATGCTCACTCCCTGTAAAATCTTCTTTGTCGTCATTGGCCAGCTGTTCAATTGAGTATTTCATACGAAACAGTTTTCTGTGAATTGGTTAAAAGTGTAAGCATTTTCCAATGCAAGTAAATTTTAAAAATACTTACGCAGCATTATCCCAAACGCCATTGTTTCTTCCTGTTACATTCTTTTTGATTACATCATACACGTCAGAGGCCTAAAAGTTCAAAATTAAAATTTCAAATTTAGGAGAACAGGCAACATATGCAATGATTTTTTTATTTGCGAGTGTTTCTCCTTCTCTCTAAAAGATGGTTCTACTGTTCCGTTCAAATTCTGAAATTCAAAGCAATAAAAAAATTCTGAATAAATAAATGAAATCTATTTTTTGTTTTGCTTGAGCGCCTATCACGTTTTACTATGATTAGCAATAAATAAAATTAGTACTCAAGTTTACTTTGTATAATCATGCATTTGCTAATCTACATAGTTTTCCTGTAGAAACGCTAATAATTAATTAGTATGAGAGCAGATCCATTTTGTGTGGAATTGAGCTGTTAAGACGCACACACACAGAGCGTCACCGACCGTGGCAATACCGAACATAAAGCGCACACCAATTAGCAGATTATAGTGTGGTGGCAATTGTGTTCAGTGAATCAGTTGAGATCATTACGATGATTGGCTATCGGCTGTTCAGGATAGTGAAGATGGTGGCGCCAGTGCTTTGCCATCATTTGTCAATGTGACAAACGCAAAAAAAAACAGATGAGCAAAATGCTATTGGGCTACATTGAGGATTGTACTTCCCTTCCTTACCCTTTTACCCTAACTAAATATTAAGTATATTTGGCTAATAGGAAAAATGGTGCTGAGTGCTGTAGAATGGCTGCCGCTTGCTTACGCCTTCTTTACACTCACTCTCGTTGCCGTTGGAATTCTCTGTCACTAATTATCGCTGCCCTCGCCACCACCATTCAATGCAAATATGCGGTCGGTGGGCACTCTACTCGTTGCCTCACTGTTCTTGGCCCGACGATTGGGCAGACAGGCGGCAATCTTGAGAATACCCCCAAAGCAGCTGTGCACTGTGCTTCATTCTTTTCTTGATGAGTCTATTAGAGAGCATATTCTGCTATACCAGTGTGTGTATGTGTGTGTGTAAATGGCGAAACGATATATTCGATTAAATTAGCGCATAAAGTATATGAGATAGTAATTAGCTAGTGTGCGATTGTCGCCAGAGATCCTGGCCACGAGAATGCTTGTGAGAGCTGTGTGAGCGCAGAGTCGGGGCCAGAGCAGGCAGTGCGCGCAATGCAAACTAATTACGATAAAGGCGTTGGTGTGCCGGTGTGCTCTCCTACAGTGCCCGCTATTCACCGAAGGAACTGAAGCACTGTCCCTCACACACAGAAATATGGGTCAAATGGATTTGATAGTTGCTAAATTCGTCAAATT
>JAALOO010001923.1_pt1 | contig 12652 bp, 6 predicted proteins | sample 7257641 | NCBI WGS metagenome assembly JAALOO01 (sample SAMN14085613, study PRJNA598686) | mite metagenome | biome: ENVO:01001000; feature: ENVO:01001002; material: ENVO:01001226; isolation source: single female mite from University of Michigan culture on fish food culture... ... | reverse complement strand
AGGAGCTGAAGCTCAACCCCAACTTTCACCTCTTTGCCGCCGAACAGCGGAATGTTGTGGCTGCTGGTCAACCCCCGTCCTCTGCCTCCTCCTCCTCCTCCTCCTCATCAGTTCCGGGGCTGGCGGCGACGATGAGAAAGCTGACGCTGCTCGGACGGTGTGAACCCCCGCCCGCTCCGGTCAATGGCAACGACCGTCGACGACAAGCTGGGCCTGCCCTGTCAGCCGACCACTACCTTCGCTGGTTCTTCACCGGCAAGGCCGCCTCCTCCTCTTCCCCCTCCTTCTCAGCCACCCCTGCCTTTGCGCAGCTGCAGTACCTCAACCTAACCGACTGGCCGGAGAAGTGGACCAGCGACGAGGGCCTGGCCGCCGTCTTCGCCGCCTGTCCCAATCTGCTGCACCTCAAGCTGGTCGGCCTGCCCTTCGCCACCGACCGCTCGCTGGACCTTCTTCCGCGGCTGATGACCCGCCTGCGGACGGTCAAGTTCGTCGACGTGAGCCTCTCCGACCGTCTGGTGGTGACACTGCTGGAGCGCTGTCCCGCCCTGCGCACCCTGGTCATCGACTTTCCCGACGGCGGCCAGGCACAGCCGTACCACCTCAGCGAGGCGGTCATCCACGAGGCGGTGGCCCTCTGCAGTCGCTGCCCCGCCCGCCGACTGACCGTACGCATCAGCAAGTCGCTGCTGCCCACGCACAAGCTCTTCACCATTCCCGCCAACCTGTCGCTGGAGATAGTCCGCTCGAGGGCCTTTCACGGACGGGCGGCGGCCATCTACGTCGATGAGCCCGTCCTCGGGTGAAAAGCGAGATCCAAACCGATGACACTGTTTGGATCTTCCCCTAGGCCCCACCGGCTTCTTTGCTTATTTATTTACAGAGATTTAATATACAGTTACAATAAAGAAATCAAATGGAAAAATTTAATCACTTTTTATAAGAAAAGTTCCCGGCAGCAAAGTTAGTTTGGTTCTGGCTGGTCTTTCCCGGGGGTCTGAGATCTCGGGAACGGCTAAAGCTACAGCGCTGACACTCCTAGCGTTTACTAAGCTAATTTTTCTGAGTCATTTGGTCAAAGAAGTTTGGTCCTAGCTAGTCCCGTTGTCGAGATATCGTCTGACGCCCACTTCTCGAATTTCGGACACTAGTCCATGTCGGCGAGTTGTCCAAAGCCTGGACAACTCACCGACATGGGCAAAAATGCGAAAAATGCATTGTTTTTCTGGGCGGAGCTTGTTGATTCTCTATGTGTTTGGAACGCTGACTTTGGATCGGGATATTTTCAGTGTTGCTGGACCAATCAAACTCTGGTAAACTTTAATCGATCAATAAGAATCTCATCTTTTGTTTGGTATCTTGGTCGGTGTAGTTTTATTAAGAATTGGCTAAGAATTTGCTTTGCAAAAGTTTGCTTACAATGATGCATACCCCGACACTGCTGCTTTTTGTTTCCGCCTCTTTATTGGCTTTTCAGTACAAGCTTTTTCTGCCACTCCGCCGCTGTCGCCATCTATCGGCCCTGGTGAGAAAGCTGTAGTTCCAAAAGTCACCAAGTGCTCCTGGTGGCGCTAAATCCGCGTAACGTCCTCTGCGAGCGTCCCCTATAAAATCTAGCATTTCAGCCAGACTGAGAAGCCTGCCATTGAAAACTGCTGGCACACGGCGTTGCCGCTTTCGCTCTCGGCTCCCGAGTTTCACTGGGTGTCGGGCTCAGTGATCGACCTCATTTTGTATCCGCCGATCTAATGCTTTCCCTTTCTTTTCAACCACGCCAGGAGAGCATGACCGATTGCCTTTGCTCGGTGCCCGTCTCGGACGTTGATGAGCGCCGGGGCGTGGTCAGCCCACCGGAGCACCTGACCGCCTTTGGACCGATTCTCGACGGCGTCGTCGTCGTCCCCGTCGACCCACGGCCCCTGCACCAAAGTGCACTGCTCAATCAGATGACCTACTCCTTCTCCTCGTCTTCCCTTTCTTCATCCTCATCATCATCCTCATCAAATGGCCACAATCAACAACATTGTCTCTTACCGCTTCCTTCTCGAGCTTTTGACCTGCTGGTGGGAGCGACCACCGCCGACGGCCCGGAGTGATCTTCTCCAAAGAGGAGAGAACAAAGGGCCTAGAAGAGGGGCGCCGGGACCGCCTGCTTCGAAGCCTGCTTCGAAATGTCTTTGACGTTCACCAGCAGTCGATCTACCTGATGCTGCGAGGAGAGTACGTCGGCTGGAGCAGTTCAAGTGATGACAAAAAGCATCAGGGGGATGAACATTTTCGAAGTGAGGAATCGCTTCAGTCGGCGATCGCCTTTCTCTCCGAGGGCCTCAGTCTGGTGCCGCTGCTGCAAGCGGCGGAGCTTGCCAAGGCTCAACCGATTGTCCATTGGTCATTCCGCCACTAGTTCTGGGCCACCTGGTCAGCTGAAAACTTTTGCCTTTGATGTGAACGTAAGTGAGCTGTTGTTGTTTATTTGTAATCACCCAAACATTGACATTCTTTCTATTTCTATTCCTAGTCTGCATCATCATCATCATCACCTATTTTTGAGCTTCCCTCCTCATTGCCTTCCTCCTCTTCATCTTTGATTTAATCTGGCAGTTACCCTGCCCACCGCCAGATACCGCCAGAGGCGCCGCCGAAGTTAGGTGCTCACTTTCTCAGCCGTTCTGTTATTGTCTGCCACTGGCCAGACAGACACTGGCCGTCGTCCTCCAGCGCCTGGAAACGGGGAAACTTTTGTGAAGACCTGACACACACTGATTAATATTACTCCATCGTCGTCTCCGTCGCCGCCAATGCCGATGCCGCCGACACCGACGTGAGAAGACAGAGAGCGAGAATTGGGCGATCAATGGACTTGTCAGTGAGGGAAAAGCAGAGCTGACTGATTGAGCTGAGCTTCGAAATCAGAGAAGGTAAGTGTGTGTAGGTGGGGCGATTTCACTGATTAATCTGTTTTTCTTTTCAATTCCAAATAGAACTTTTCCGAAACTGACAGCAGCAACTTCTGAGTATGAACTAGACGCTTTCTGCCTGATGTGAAGATGTGAAGATTCTCTCGCCTGAAACAAAACAGGCGTGTCAGCAGTATGACCATCCGCAGAAGTTGATGACTGTCAGCCTGTCTCTCTCTCTCTCTCTCTCTCTCTCTCTCTCAATGTGAATCTCTAAACTGGGACTTAACTTTTGACTTCGATTTCAGTCAAACCTACAAACCACCCTTATCACCACCATGGACTGCATGGACCAGTGGAGCAAGGAGACGGTGAACCTCTACAAGCGCCTGATCTGCTTCCACTGCTTCATGGAGAACCGGACGCCGAAGGCCGCCTCGCTGCACCTCAACAAGACCTACGGAAGTAAAGGGACCTTCCTGACGGAGGGCGCCGTGAAGAAGCTGTACGCGGTCTTTCGCGAACGGGAGCCGCCGGTGGACTTTAACGACTTCGTCAAGCTGCAGTGGGTCTTCCGGAGGCCGCGGCGGAAGCCCATTCCGGCCGACCCGCCGCCCCTCGACGAGGTCCTCGAGGCGGAGCTGGCGGTGTCGGAGGCGAGGGCGGCCGAGGAGAAGGGCGCCGTGAAGAACAAGCGGGTGGTGACCACCTACCCGGTGGTCAGCGGTGGAGACGGACAGTCATCCACAACAAATCCATCAGCAAATCAAACTCCAAACTCTGAAGGAGTGGATGCTCAGGCGATCGCTGGCGGTGAAGGCGGTGAGCCCCTTTCCAGCGGTCTTTTGGAGGCGAACTCCATCTGCTCGACGACGACCACCTGTCTGGACCGCTGCGAGAAGCGGAAACTGATTCTCCGCTGCTACAAGGCCAAGTTCAGCGTCGGCGAGGCGAATCGGTAAGTGCTTCTTTTGATTTAGAAGAACTCCTTTTCGAAACTAACAAACTCTCTTCCACCCCAGGTACCTGAACTCCATCCACGGCGCCGGCTTCATCAACAAGACCTCCGTCTACACCTGGTACCGCCGTTTTGAGCAGAAGGACTTTAAGCTAGGAGACAAGAACCGGAGCGGGCGGCCGCAGAAGGTGGATGACGCGAAGGGGAAGGAGATCATCGACTTTGTCAGCGGCAGCCCGTCGGTCAACCTCCGGCAGATTGCCGCCAAGTTCAAGCTCTCGACGGGGACGCTGTCGCGGCTGCTGCCGAAGCTCGGCTTTCAGTACGTGGTCGACAAGTGGGTGCGCACCGTGGAGCGGCCGGAGGTGAGCGACGAGCAGCTGCGCGCCTACAAGGAGGCCAATCCGCGGGCGAAGGTGAAGGAAATTGCCGAGCACTTTACCATCTCGCGGATCGTCATTGCGCAGCGCCTGCGCAAGCTCGGCTTTGCCATTCCCAAGTGGCCGATCAAGAAGAAGAAGGGGCCGGTGGCGGCGGCCAGTGCTGCTACCTCTGCCTCAGAAGCTGCTGAGACAGCTAAAGAGGGTGACGGCGGAGAAGGTGACGAGCTGGATCAGGCGCTGGAGACGATCGCCGCCGAAGTGGGTGGTGGCGGAAGGAGAGGAGGAGGAAGAGGCGGTGGTGGTGGTGGTGGTGCGAAGGCCTCGACGCCAAAGCGAGCCCGCCAGACGGCCAAGTCCAAAGCGGCCGATGCTGTCAAGCTGCAAGAACAACAGCAGCAACAACAACAACAGCAGCAACAACAAATACAACTTCAACTTCAGCAGCAGCAGCAGCAGCAGCCCGATCAGCCTGAACAGCAGCAGCAGCAGCAGGTGCATCAGCTTCAGCAACTTCAGCTGCAGTTTCTACCTCCGCAGCAGCAGCAACAGCAGCAGCAGCAGCAGCAACATCAACAGCAGCAAATCGCCCAACTGCTGATACCGATGTCCTCCGCCGACGGTGCTGCTGGCCTGAGTGGCGAAAGCTCGGGCGGCATTCTGAAGATCAACTACGGCGAGCCAGGAGGACCGGAGACGACGGTGGTGGCGAACCAGCCGATTGCCATACTGGAGAATGGTAGGACGTTGCAGATTCCGCCCCACCTCTCCATCAACGGCATCAACGTGGAGCAGCTGCTGATGCAGGCGAATCAGCAGCAGCAGCAGCACCTTCATCAGATTCAACAGCAGCCTCAGTTACCTCCTCGAAGTCAGCAGCAGCAGCAGCAGATTTCACAGCAACTTCCTCAGCAGCAGCAACAGCAACAGCAGCAGGTGCACATCCAGGTCGCCGACTACAGCAGCCTGGTGAACCTCAGCAACTCGGGCCCTGTCCCCAATAACAACAACAACAACAACAACTCGGTGACGGCCATTCAGGTGCAAAACTCCTCTGCCCTGCCGGCAGTACTTCGTCGCAAGACCAACCCGCCGGTTCTACTTCAGCAGCAGCAGCAGCAACAACACCAACAAAACGCCATCAAACTGATGCCTACTTCACAACAGCAGCAGCTGCACCTCAACTCAATGAGCACCACCGAAGTGGTGCGCGATCTGCGGATGATGGCCCCTGCGGCGGTGGTGCCCATCACCAGCACACTGCAAACCCTGCAGCAGGTCCCTCCCTGCCAGTCGCCGCAGAACTTGGAGGCGGAAAACTTGATCATCACAAGTAGCAGTTCTCTTCAGCAGCAACAACAGCAACAGCAACAACAGCTTCTCACCTCAATTTCCTCAACGGCCAATTCAATGCTTGGAAGAGGCGGTGGCGGAGGCGGAGGAGGAGGTAATGTCATTGTGACCAGCAATGGCTACCAAAGTCATCCTCATCAGCAGCAGCAGCTGTCGCACCTTCATCAACAACAACAGCTTCAGAGCAGCACAGTGCCGCTGACAACGCCCACCAACAGCCTGAGCGGCAGTCACGTCAGCAGTCTAGTTCAGCAGCAGCAGCAGGGGCATCCACAGCAGCAGTACACAGTGGGCGGTGCCACCCTTCAAAGCCTGGTCCACCAGGACCCATCGGAGAGAGGCGGCGGGGGCGGAGGTCCCACGCAGGTGGTCGTCGTACAGCGGCTAGGACAGCAGCAGCAGCAGCAAGGACCGGGAAGCGAAAGTTCACCTCAGCATCAGCAACAGCAACAACAGCAAGGTCAGATGATTCATGAGCAGCAGCAGCAGCAGCAGCAGGAGCCTGATCCCCAGCAGCTGCACTACGACCTGTACAATGCCCAGCAGCACCTCGACCTCTCCTCGGTGCTCAACAACTTCTACTGAGAGATTGTGAGAGGGAACTGGTACCCTTTCTCTCCTCCTTCCTTTCCTAATCATAGAATCATACCTTCTCATCCCCATACCGCCGACCTTAGCCCTCCTCCTCATCCTTTCTTTTACTTAAGTATCGTACAAGTTTACCAGTTGCACAACCAACAACAGTCACACAAGGTTATTCTCACTCAGCTCTTCCTCCGTTCATCGCTTTTACTTTTCCTTCTTCTTCTTCGTTTTCTTTTTTCATCCTATCATCAACAACTCTTTTGCACATAACCCTCCCAATTACCTCCCTTACCGACGATGATGACCTAAGCTACCAAGCTACTTTTTCTCTCTCTCTCTATTTTCCTACCGACGAAACAATTGTGCGCGCACAGATTACTCCTCTTAACTTGCTTTAAGTGATGATGACGATTTCTAAATGATCCTACAACTACTGCTACTACTACTTTCTCTAGCTTTGATTCGCTTGTGTTTAGACACTTCGCTACTCACATTGACTATTTTTCTTCCATTTTTTTTGCCGAGCAAAAAGAGCGACAAAATAAAACTACACTTTTTATGCGTAAAAAGTAAATAGAGGAAGTTTTTGAACTTTTAGGCAAACAGAGTAAAAGAGGTTGTGATGATTGCCAAGTTTTGTTTGTGCTCTTCAAATGTTACCCAAAAATGTACTTTTTTGGCAGGAGCAAAGAGGAGTCCAAACTGGAGAATAGCCCGAAAAGTACTTCATCATCTTCGAGTCAAAGAAAGAACAGATGATCCGAATAAAGAGAACTTGTTCAAAGAATTTTGGCGGGCGCCAGTGCGCCAGTTTTGCCGTTGATTCAGCGGCGGCGGCGGCGCCCAAATTCTCAGCAGCAGCCGTTGAGTGGAAATAGCACTCGGCTCGCGCCAGCGAGTGTTGTTTGGCTACAGAGAGAGTGAGAGAGAGAGAGAGAGAGAGTGCAGAGGATTCTCACCAATGCCAATGCCACTCACCTGGCATGCACGGACAGCAGCAGCAGCAGCAGCTATTGCAATAGTACACACCAACAGTACCAGGAATCGCCTTTTCAATGTCCTCAGTGCTGCCGCGGCCACTAGGTCATCAGGTTAGCAGCACCAGCACCACCAACACCGCCAGGTCTGCCCACCCGAACTGAATCCGACTGAAGAACTGCCCCCAACTGAACTGACTGGCAGGCTGCCACCTCCGCCGACTGTCATCATTTAGAACTCAGCTTGATCGGATCTTCTTTCTCTCTCTCTCTCTCTCTCTCTCTCCCGCTGATGAAAGCCTGGAAGCCAAATAGAAGCGACAACAACAAATCACAACAACAAAACAAAGTGTGTTTTTTGGAAGGTCCAATCACTTCAACTTCCTTTTACACCTCCATCATCGCCAACATCTCCGGTTGATCAGTCGGAACATCGAGTTTAGCTTTGTCTATCCCGGTCTCGCCTCCGATGGTCGCGCCCCTCACTCCTTTTCGGCGCTGGGTTGTAGCTAACAACGAACACCTCTTCTTCCTCGTTTCACAATGTCCTTCTCCCTGGACACGAACCAGCAGTCGCACCTGCTGATCATCCTCAATGACATCAACCGCCTTATCTACGATGCTGCCAATGCTGCGGCGGCCGCCGCCGCCGCCGCCGCCGCCACCACAAACAGCGGTTCCTTAAAACCTAAAGGAGGAGGGCGTGGAAGTCGAAGTAAGCTAGCAGCTACTGACAGCAACAACAACAATAACAACAACGTCTCAGCAGTGGTGGCAGCAGCAGCCTCACTGCCCGACGAGATCACCGGCTTCGATCAGATGAACCGCCAGAATCTGGCCAACTTTGTGGTCAACACCAACCAGTACTTTAAGGAGTTCTTCAGGTTTGCCTCTGTCCTGATTGGTAAGTGCTCTTTGAGATGCTCTGTTTAGTTTGCTGGATCAAACCTAACACTGTTTTTGTTTCTATTTTTTGCAGGCAGCGACCAAAATCACGGCAAGGGCAAGTCCATCCTCCTTTGGCTGTCGCGCTTCTACAACAAGGGCCTCTTTGAGAGTCTCAACTTTGAGCAGATTTTTGACGTTCCTCCGCTTGACCCTGATGCGACCACGTCTTCAGCAGGGGATAGGACCCCCATACAAATGCCTTCCAAGAAGGACCACATTCTCGCTAAAAGCAAACAGCAGCAGCAACAACAACAACAACAACAAAACTCGCCGGCAGTGATCCTCAACGGCGGCGGCAACGGTGCTCCACAGCCTCCTTCAACTCATCCTTCCACTTCCTCCGGCTCTCACAGCGCTTCCAATCCTACTCAGCAGCCAAACGGCGGCGCCACCCCTCACGATCTACTGCTCAAGGTGGAGCAGGATCTTCAGATGAGCCCCATCTCGCACAATAATCACCACCACCACAACCACCATCCCCATCAACAGCAGCAGCAACTGGAGCTGATGGCCAGGACTTCCTCCTCTTCGAATTCTGCCGTCCACCTGCAAGAGCAACCTAACCAGCTGCAGCAGCAGCAACAACAGCTCTACCTTGCACAACTCAATGCCCAAGATCATCATCATCAGCAGCAAACTCCGCCACCTCCTCCACCACCACCTCCTCCATCTTCTACTGCTTCCTCGGTACAATCACCCCATCACCACCAACAGCAGCACCACCATCAAAGTACATCAGCGGCAGCGGCCGCCGCAGCTGAGCTGGAGCTGTTCAATGCTCAGCAACAGCAACAACAGCAACAACAGCAGCTGCTGTACGCCACCTACAGCCAGATCCTGAAGGACCTCACCTTCCTCATACTGCTGATCATCTACCTCTTCTACAAGCTGCGGCACACCTTCCCAACGCTGATCGGCCGCTTCGACGTCAGCTGGAAGTTCTTCGTCGACTTTGAGCGCGAGCTCGACCCCAGCTTCCTCCAGGAGAACTTTATGGAGTTTCTGCAGTACGAGTTTCGCCACCAGCGGGCGAAAAATGGCCGCCGGCCGGCCGATTTGGCCCTGGAGCTGGCGCACCTGGAGCGCACCAGGCGCCTGTTGGATCGGGAGATGGAGGCGGAGATTGCCCGCCTGGTGCAGCTCCAGTCGAGGCAGCACGCCCGACAGCTGCAGCTGCAACAGCAGCAGCAACAGCAGCACCAGCAAACAGCCAGTGCAATTGGCCTGTCTGTTGCCAGCGCTGCTGCTGTTGCCGCCCAACATGGCTCGATCATCGGCGGGACGCCCGGCGTGAGGACGACAACAGCGGCGCCGCAGCAGCTGACCCCGGCGGCGGTGAGCACCATCAACCTGATCGACCTGAAGAGTCTGAAGCTGGCGTCGACGGCGCACTCGGCCTCAGCTCTTGGACAGCAGCCGCTGACCTCAACATCAACGGCTGCCTCCACCGGTTCCGGCAACCGGCAGTGCCCGCAGTGCGGCAAGAGCTTCCGCAACGCCTACAAGCTCAACCGGCACCTCTTCGTGCACAAGGACCCCTCGGAGAAGCCCTTCGTCTGCGACTGGACGGGCTGCAACTACCGCTCCATATCGCGCAATGACCTCAGTCGCCACAAAATGATCCACACCGGCGAGAAGCCGTACAGCTGCGAGGTGGAGGGCTGCGAGAAGCGGTACTCGAGGCCTGATAAGCTCCGCCACCACCGGCAAACGGTCCACAGCGGCGGCGGCGGCGCTGGAGCGAAGCTGTTGGGCGAGGGCGGCGCCGTCTCTGCGCTGGTGATTCGAAAAGACCACCGACACGCCCATCCGCCGGAAAAGAAGATGGCCCCGATTGGACATGCGACTGCCATCGCCACCACTGCAGGAGCCTCGATGCCGACTATAACGCTGCAGCAGCAGATGGTTCACCACCAGCCCCATCAACAGCAACAACAACCGCAGCAGCAGATTGTACATCAGCAGCAGCAGCAGCCGTCGCTGGTCACCACGACTACCCCCGGCGTGGTGGCCACCACCACGCTTGATCTCACCTCGGTGATTGCCGCCAATTCTACAGCTGGGGTGGCAGCGACTACCTCTAACCATCATCATCAGCAACAGCTTCAACAGCAGCAATCTCAGCAACTTCATCTTCAACAGCAACAGCAGCATCTTCAACAGCAGCTCCAGCAGCAGCAGCAGCAGCAGCACGGCGGAAGTGGCGGTCAGGCGACCATCTCAGTTCCGCTGTCGATGCTGGCGAACCACAACAGTCCGCTCTCCATAGCTCATCAAGGTGATCATTCGACCGCTTCCTCAGCATCATCGGCTGCGGCCAACAATTCCCAGCAGCAGCACTTTTCCACCATTCTCCAGCAGTTTGAGAAGGTGGCCGTGTCGCCGGTGTCTGCAGTGGCCGCCGCCGCCGCCGGCTTCTCTGACAGCACCCGACTGGCGTCCATTGCCGCGGTCGTTCAGCAGCAGCAGCAGCAGCAGCAGCAGCAACAACAACAGCAATCCCGAGGTGATGGTGGTCATCATTCAGGAGGTGGACATCAGCAGCATCAACAGCAGCCGTTGGTGGTCGTCCCAGCGGGCCTTCAGCACCAGCTCGCCACCTCGGCGGTGCCCATCAGCGCGACCATCGTCTCCTCGGCGCCATCGGTTCAGCAACAACAGCAGCAGCAGCAGCAGAATAATCAGGCCGTAAGTCAGCAGCAGCAGCAGCAACAGCAGAGGATAAACACCATCCCGGTGTGGTCAACTTGACTGAAACTCATCTTCACTCGTCTCATTCGTTTCAACTCTCTCATTCTCGCACAACTCTCTTCAACTGAGGCCATCCACTCTTTCTCTCTCAGCGGTGATATTCACATAGCCAGATCTTCAAGATTTCAGCCAACCTACCAATCACCATCTTCCATTCTCACCAGCAGCAGCAGCAGCAGCAGCCACCTTCCACAGCACACTTGCCAGCAATCAACTTCTTTTCTTCCCTTCCCCAACTTTACGTGATCGCCTTCGTTTTCGTCTTTCTCACTCTCTCACTTCAACTGTACAAGTACTACTACTACTCCTGCTACTCACTGAAAGTTCATTCACCCGCTACTACTCATTAGGACGGGGCCAGGCCCTGGAGTTGAAGAAGTTGATCACTCACCCACGCACTAACTCACTCACCCCCACACTTCCAAAACACTTTGGGCACCATCATTCAGTTTATTTGTTTGTTTCACCCTTGCAAAGGACGTTTCTTCGTTTTCTTCGGTTTGTGCCCATCACTTCCATCACCATCATCACCACCACCTGCTTCAACGTACAGATCCAACTGTCCATGACGCATACGCTTTTACTTTACTTGTTCAGCATTGTAGGCGTTGTTTTTGTTGTTCTTATTATTACTCTCTCTCAGCTGTATACTTGTTCTTACCTTCTTCTTTTGTTGTTACGCTTTTACACTTTCTCTCTCTGTCTCTTTCTTCGCAGGTAGCCCCGGTCTTTTATTAACCCATTATCAGTTTCCCCAAAACCCCAACCAAACAATCAAACCAACAGCCAACAACAAACCGCTTGCCACGGCATGGTACCATGTAATTTCTAGTCACCACATACCTGACCTTCAGAGTTTCCAACTCGGCAAGCCGTTTTTCTTTTATCCACACCTGTTCTCTCCACTGATGGGTGGAATATAACTTGTTTACTTACGAAATAAACAACATTTGAATTGTACAAGTTCGGTTGAATTGCTCTACTTTGGTGCAGGTCAGTCTGGTTCTTTTGCCATGTTTGTCCAGCTGACACCAGATGGCGACAGGGGTTCCATAAAGTTTATTTTCCTGGTATTCTGAACACGAGAAAAATAAAATTCACGGGCGATTTTTTTACGCCACTTTCAAGATGGCGACGCTGGTGGCGTTCCTAGCGGACAACATCGGAAACTACCCGCTTTTAACGACAAATTCTGTCAATTTTTCAAACAGGCGTTTCTCGGGCCTGGAACGTCGCAGAGAGATCAAATTTACTCTAAATGAAAGCTAAAGACTTGGCGCACAATCTACAAGCAAAATAAATTAGCTTTGACAAGTATTTTGTTTTTGAATCTAACTTTAAAGTTTTCAATGCTACTTTTGCAATATCAAAACTTGTCTAAATTAATTTATTTTACATAGAGATTGTGCGCCAAGTCTTTAGCTTTCATTTAGAGCAAATTTGATCTCTCTACAACGTTCCAGGCCCGAGAAACGCCTGTTTAAAAAATTGACAGAATTTATTGTTAAAAGCGGGTAGTTTCCGATGTTGTCCGCTAGGAACGCCACCAGCGTCGCCATCTTGAAAGTGGCGTTAAAAAATCGCCCGTGAATTTTATTTTTCTCGTGTTCAGAATACCAGGAAAATAAAGTTTGTGGAACCCCTGTCGCCATCTGGCGGTCGTCAAATAAACATGACAATTTTAATTAACTTTAAAATTAAAATTGACATTGTTCCCGTGGTCCTGGAGCAAAAACTCTTTCAGATTCAGAGTCCTCTCGTCGAGTTCTGTCAGAATCTGCAATAAAAATTTTTTGGCCAGAT